>Ga0206849_1087_pt1 | contig 12240 bp, 13 predicted proteins | sample Alteio_BWOrgCont_15_FD_152892 | JGI IMG/M metagenome (GOLD analysis project Ga0206849, IMG submission 152892) | Enriched cells from forest soil in Barre Woods Harvard Forest LTER site, Petersham, Massachusetts, United States -... | ecosystem: Environmental > Terrestrial > Soil > Temperate forest >...
AAAATAAATCTCAAATTCAGCTTCTTTGAAAGGAGGAGCGACCTTATTTTTCACCACCTTGGCCTTCACGCGATTGGCTACGATATCTTCGCCAGACTTGATGGATTCAATCTTTCTTAAATCGATACGCACCGAGGCGTAAAATTTCAAAGCGCGTCCGCCGGTGGTGGTTTCAGGATTACCAAACATGACACCAATCTTCATGCGTATTTGATTGATAAAAACAATGCAAGAACGGGATTTGCTGATGGCCGCGGTCAATTTGCGTAATGCCTGGCTCATCAAACGAGCTTGCAGGCCCATATGTGCATCACCCATTTCACCTTCGATTTCCGCGCGTGGGGTCAAAGCAGCCACTGAATCGATGACCACTAAATCAACAGCATTGGAACGCACCAAGGTCTCAGCAATTTCCAAAGCTTGCTCACCGGTATCTGGCTGGGATACTAGAAGATCATCTAATTTGACGCCTAAAGTCTTGGCATAATTGGAATCAAAAGCATGTTCAGCATCGATAAAAGCAGCCACTCCACCCGCTATCTGCAATTGTTTAATGATGCTAAGCGTCAAGGTGGTTTTACCGGATGATTCCGGTCCGTAAATCTCGATGATGCGTCCACGAGGAATTCCCCCGACCCCTAAGGCCAAATCCAAAGCTAGTGAGCCTGTTGCAATGACCGGAATATCAGCCGATACATTACTGTCCATGCGCATGATGGAGCCTTTGCCAAACTGTTTTTCAATCTGGGCCAAGGCCAAATCCAGTGCTTTTAAACGATTATCCTTTAAAACCTCAGCAGCCTTATCATTCGCCGTTTTCTCTGTCTTTTCTGCCTTTTCCGCTACAGTCTTGTCTTGAGCCATGAAACCCTCCCACATAATTTAAATCATTTAATGAAGTTGAAAATTATAACCTGTCGGGGGTTATATTGTCAATTCTAAAGGGGTAGAATGAAGTTCAGTATACACGGGAAATTAATTTCTGCAAAGGAATTTGACCGCCGCAACCACCGCAATGGCCGCAGTCTCCACCTTTAAAACAGTGTCTCCCAAGGACACGGGTACACAGCCATATTTAATGGCAAGTTCCAGCTCATCAGGGGTAAAATCCCCTTCCGGCCCAATAAAAATCGTAATAGTCTGCCCCTCTACTGCTTTCAGGAGAACCTCTACGATTTGTTTAGGATTTTGATGCAGCGATGGAAATAGATGCAGGCCTTGCGGGTCTAAATTCTTTAAAACCTGCGGTAAGGAGGTCATCGGTGAAATGCTTGGCACCTTAAATCTTTTAGACTGCTTGGATGCATTCACAGCCACAGCCTCAAAACGATTCAATTTACCCTTCATCCGCTCTTCATTGAAAATCACTTCGGTGCGCTTGGTTTTGAGAGGAATGATTTCATCAACCCCAAGTTCCGTGCATTTTTCAATGATGAATTCAAACTTACCTTTTTTGGGCGGCGCGCATGCCAGGACAATCTTGCTCCCCTGCGGCTTAGCTTGGGTCACCTTTTTAATCTTCACTAGAATGGCTGATTCCTTGATATTCTCAATTGTCCCATCAGCCTGCTCAGATTTGGCGTTAAAAATCTGGATCAGAGCGCCATCTTTAAGACGGAGCACATCTTTAATATGATGAATTTCGTGATGATCACTGATGGTCAGGTGAGGTTTTGAGAAATCAGCATCTTGGCAATAAAAACGGTACATGAACCCCCAAAAAAAATTCCGCCTTACGGCGAGATAAAGTGGATCGGGCGAGGATCGAACTCGCGGCCTCGTCATTGCGAACGACGCGCTCTCCCAAACTGAGCTACCGACCCGTTATAAAGCTTTTATTTTGAATTGGTTATGATAATAGATATTTTGTTAGTTTAATAATTTAGAATTTGGTGTCCAAATTGTGACTATTACACCCTATAAAATCAGAAATTTTTTTAAAACGTTATTAACGATGCGCTCGCCACTAAACAAAATATACTATAAATCGTTTTATTAGATAAAAATTATACAACAAATCATCCTCTTGTGTATTAATTTCTCACTCGCTGATTTCAACTATTGAGGCGGATCGCTATGGGAGGGTTACAATACAAATAAATTACCGATGGTCTTACCAAACAATACCGCCATTAAGCAATACTGACCTTTAATTGTCTACCTAAAGCCAAAGCAACTTTTTCTAAAGTAGATAATTTTATATCTTCCGCGTGATTCTCAATACGTGATATAGCTGTTTTTTGGGTACCAATTTTTCGGGCCAGATCGGATTGACTTAAACCTGCCTCTTCACGGGCCTGTTTTAGAATGACCCCGATTTTAAATTCCTCATAGCCCTTGTCAAAATCTTTTGCAAATTCCTTGTCCTTGGCCTTACGTTCGTTGATATAGGTTTTTAGAGTTTTCATGTTATTCACCTCTCAACATAACACCCATCAAAGAAGGCAAACACCCTATAAATATTTGATCCCAGTTTTATTCTAAATTCCCAAATAATCATCAGTATCAGAAAGCTTGCTGAAATACTGGGCCGGAACATGCTCCAGGTCCTCGACTAAAGGATGACTTCTTTTTTCATCATTTAAAGGTTGACACACAAGTTAACATATGTCAAGAAAAGCCTGCAAGTAGAAGTAGTTCAAATACGCATTAAATTATAGTAACCTGGGTTACTGTAACCAGCCTTACTATAATTTAACGAGCTATCTCACCGATAGTTTGTCCAGATATGCTAAACCAATTCGATCTTGAGCTGCTTATGTAAAACCCCTGCTAATTTTAACAACGTGTTCAAAGAGAGACTTTTGTTCCCTATATTCTCAATCCTAGATACCGTCTGCTGAGTTGTTTTTAGACGTTTTGCTAAATCTTTTTGGCTTAATCCCTGCTTTTGGCGTATTTTGGCAATTTGGATGGCCAAAGAAGCAAAAATCTCTTCCTGATCAAATGCTTTTTTAAATTCAGGGTTCTTTAATTCTTTTTTAAGACGATCTTGGAATCGACGGAAGGTTTTCATAATTAGTTATCTCCTTGGTAACGGTTTAAAAATTCAGCCATGTAGTTTTCGGCCCTTTTAATTTCTAACGGCGGTACTTTATCAGTCTTTTTAGGAAAACCATGTGTAAGAACAATTATTTTCCCAAAGAAGAAATACATTATACGATATTGATTTGACCCAAAAACAATACGTAATTCACGAATTTTACCGACAACAATATCAGCATACGGTCTTGGTAAATTGGGACCATGTACTCCAAGTTTTTCGATCCATTTTTCAACCTTGGCCCGGACTTTAATTTGTAAAGAATCAAGAAAGCCATCCACTGGAACTTGGCCGCTAGGGGTTTCATAAAAGATTACTTCGTAAGTATTATTCATCAATGGAAGGATACACTATTTTTAGTGTAGTGTCAAACAAAAAAACCGTGCTTTATGAGAATTGCGAACTAAAAATTTCAATGACATTTCTAATTTGAACCGTCATTGAAAATTTCATTCGAAATGTTTTATTTAAAAACTAATCGAATAAATTACGGCGTATTGGCTAGAATTTTGACACCGAAGATGGCTTGGATGTTCGCAGGCCGCATACCGATAATCACAGGATCAACTTCAGATAGGCCATAACGCTCAACACGGGCAATTTCAGCTGGATCAACGTCAACCTTCACCCCGCCATTTGCATCCTTGGTAACACGCATGGCCGCGTCCTGCTGGCTTAAGTCGATACCGCCGCGCATGGCGCTGTCAGTTGATTCGGCAGCAACCTGCGCAAAATCCTGTGATTCCAAATAAGCCGTAGACAAAATCAAAAATCCGAACAACAAGGCCGAACCCCTTGCGGCATTTATTAAGTTTTCGTTCTCAAAAAGCATATCTAATTTACCCTCAGCTTCTTTATCTCCTCCCAGCAAAGCCCAGGCTACCAACAATAGGGCAGGAAAATCCGCAGTCCGTATACTACGCAAATCATGCCCTGTGTACGGATATTTATCTATAAATAAACGATCTTTTTTGTTTAGCTCATCCTTTAAACTTTCAATTTCTTCGCCTCTTTTCTCTGCCAATATCTTAGCTGCCCACAATTTAAGGGAAGCGGCGATACCCGACCCAAGAAATTGAAAAGGATCGAAATGCTCCTTTGCTCTATTACGGAATTTTCTTTGAAAATCTATTGTCGTCCAATCTTTAAGGGCAGCAATGGCTATCAGTAAATAACAATGTTTGGCCCTTTCAAAAGAAGCAGATTCCAACACTGATCGAAAAATTTCTTCAGCTTTTGCTGGAAAACCTTCAAAAGAAACCCCCTCGTGCTGAAGCAAGGGTTTGGCAACATTGTAGCCATACCGAAGATTGTCCGGCGTTTCCGGTATTGTTTCAAAAGTCTTTCTTTCTTTTGCCATGGCATCTTCATCCCCTCCCCAAAAAGTCGCCGCCAAAATCCGCATTCCCTCCTGCCAGTCCAAATATCGCCTCATATCGCTGACATCGAATCGCCCATCTTTTTCTCGATAATAATGCTGTATTTTTATAATTCTCCCTACGGCAACGGTCATCGCCCCATCCCCGCTACCATTTGATCCGATCTGGCTACCACTAGCGCTTTTACTCTTTCTAAATAAACCATTCAATTTAGAGTCAAATGAATCTTTATTCCATACAATAGTTTTACTCAGATCCTCATCACGCAAATCCATCCCTAAGCTCGTAACAATTATTGCAGGTGTTCCCTTTTCTTCCGCTAGATAGGCAAGATTCAAAGCAAGAGGTCTCGTATCGCTATGTGTTTCATCCAAAGGCATATAATTATCTGTTTGAACAAGATCAAATTCTTCATTCCTCAATTTTGTCTTACCTTCAGAATAGTTTCTTGCTTCAGCAATAGTTACGCCTTTTCTTCTCCATTCCTCTCTATATTTCTTCATTTGCGATTCTTCATCTTCAATCACTAAAACCTTTAATTGTGCCGCTGGTTTTGATTGTACTATGTTTCTTATGGCCTGTGTTCTTTGACTGGCTGTCGCCATCGCATCGTCCGGATTTTGTTCAACATGTGCGGGCAATGAGGATTCACGATTAAGTAGTGCAAGAGTGCGTTCATGCATAGCGTCCAGTACTTCCATGTCAAGATGCGTATCCGGAAACTTTGCTTCCATATCTATACCAAAAAGACCATACGCACGGTTTGCTGCAGCTTTAGGTCTTTCCTTTATTAATGATAAAGTTGAATGAACTCCATCTAATGTTTCATTCTGACCAGTAGTTGGATTAGATAAATTAACAGTACTAGCACGAGGATTATATGTTATGGTGTCCCCGTTATCTAATGTGATCTCAAAAATGCCTCTAATGTCGTCAACATGAGAACGGAGAATAATTGCCGTCTTTGCTGCCTTTCTTGTAGCTAAAATATGAACACTTGGAACTATCCCCTTATCGTCCCTCTTTTCCGTCATCGCCGCATCTACATTTGAAATCACATAAGGCAATCTTTTCACTTGAGCATCTTTTACAATAGTAACTAAATTATTTCCATTTATAGTTACTTTAGCTACACCAAAAAGTGGCGGTTCATCATTATTGGGACGAATGGGTATGTTCGGCCCAACCAGTAAAGATAGGCCACGTTGGCGGCTGTTTACTACAGTAAATTGCGTACGGCCATTTGTAATAGTAGCCTGTTCACCAAGTGTTATCATTAACAATGGTTTTTCCTCGGTTAAAGTTCCTTGTTCCTTACTATTGCTTTGATCCTGACCCAAAATCCCGCCGGCTGTTGCAACTGTACTTAGGTATAATGATCGAATCAAAGCTTGGACTAAATTTGCGCTATGTTCAGGACCCCAATTAAAATCTCGTTGTGTTAAAGAGAGGCTGTGATTTCGGCTAGGTATTGGATATTCTTCATCATTGGTCCATCCTGTTCCTAAATCTTCGCCTTCAACAACTGCGCCTCCCAAAAGTCGACTAATGGTACTTCTTAATTTATCCGGTTTCATTGTTTCTTCATATTGTTTAAAATTTGAAGCAAAGGCCATTTGTTCGGCCACCCGTTGAGTTTGTAACGAAAGTCTTTCACTCAAACTCGAAAAATTCATTTCATTATAGGCGTTATAGCCTACAGTAGGTATAACATCCAAAGCCTCTTGAAAAAAAGTCCCTTCTTTCGATGATTCTCTCTGATAATCCAACTCTCTTCGGCGTTGCAAATACGTTGGAACCATCAATGCCAATGAAAGTTCAGTATCTCCCATTAAACCAAGGATATTATAAGTTAATCCCCTTTTCATTCCGGCGAATCTTGCCAAACGACCATCTGCTATTTTTCTATCTGCCCCTTTTACAATATCTCCAACATAATAAATTCCCGAAAAATCTGCAGGACCTGACAAGCGAAAATTAGGAAATAGTGTGTATTTTACGAGTCTTGTTAATTGGCCAGCTACACCCATGCTATCAAAATCATGCAACCAATCAAATCTACGAGAACCTGATACATGGTAAAGTTCAATCATTTCTAAATCAAAAAGCCCGTGACGAGCCATGACCATCCGATCATGCGTATTGATACGCAACCCACGCAAAAATTCTTCGTGGCTCAAATCTGGATCATTTAAATAAGTCGTATAATCGTTTCGTCCATCATGCGCTTCAGGTGTCTCATAGGCCATAAAAACAAAAAAGCCTTGAGAATTCTCCTGTAAAGGAACAGATGTATCACTGTATGCAACGTATCTTGCTGGAATTAAGCCTAGACGCATTTTCCCATGTGGATAAGACCCCAGAAGACCCCATTCTTCCTTTTTCAGATTAAAAAAATTCATCAGATCATATTCATAGGTTAAATCTTTATCTTCTTCTCCAATTTTTAAAAATTTTAAATGGATAGCTTTCCCTTTCTCCGGAAAATCAAAAACAAGAGTACGACCGTAACGCCTGTCCGGTTTTCCCACGTCAATTCTCAGTCCCCCTACGTCAAGATAAGGACCCTCAAAAATTTTAGGTCGTACCCAGACAGTTTTGACAGGAAATCCCGATGGCCGTTTAGGAATTTGGAATTTAATTCTATTTACTGCTCCTTGCATAAATGCTCTAAAATTTGTTGTTGCCTCAGCTTTGGGAAAATTAATTTTTGTAACTTCCAATCATCCCTTTTCACGGTCAAACCACTCTATGGGGGATTCTTTTGAATCTACAATCTCATTTTCCCATTCATGATTATCTTCTTCTGTAATAGCTCGAACACTTATCGAGGGAATAGTCTTTCTTTTCAGTCGAGAGGAAATAATCTCTCTTATCAGTTGAATTGACTCAGATGACTGCGCTCCTTCTCCCAAGAGAAAAATAGTTATTCCAATTGCCCATACTGTTGGAAAAAAATTAAGATAAGTGAAAGTACCCGCGTCTACATGACCCCAGTTATGATACGTGAGACGGGCCAATAGAAAACTGACATATCCAGACACAGCAGAACCCAATAAATACAGATTGACCTTCATTGCTTGATCAAATTGACCTGGAGAAACATTCATGGCACAACTAATAGCCCCTTGCTCAGAAACAGACACTGGCTCCCCTACTCTCTTGCTGATAAAAGCCTCTTCCTCTTCTCTCTGCGATGGGCTAAAACTTACGCTAAGCAAATTTGAATTTACTCTGCCTTGTAAAATACTTCTTAACATTGAGTACACGTCAATGGTAACTTTAGTCCTACCATTTGATAAAGGAACTCGATGAATATTTCCTCTTAATGCAGTTATTATTTTTTGTATATTCACTGCTGGGACCATTAAAGCACTGCCTTGTTTAGATACTGCATTAGCAGCTTCGGCTAACTTAGCGTTAGTGGCAGTGAAAGCGGTAACAATAAAATCTCTTGGGATTGAGGCTACAGCCCAACGAGGAAGTTGTGCAACTATACGCTCCGATGGCAATAATGTTCCCCAAGCCATCCCGCCGGAAAAATATTTATGCGGTAAAGACTCCTTTGTCACGAGGTCTCTATCTTCCTGAATGAAATTAAATACACCCTTCTTGTAAGCTTTCAAGTATTGTTGATAAATAGCTTCATTAACTGCCGAATCATTTTGGTCTATGCCTTTGACAGTATTTTTATTGGCATATGCTCGATTTAACAAAGCCTGTTTTAAGTTGTTTTTAAACCATACAGCCAATGCCGAAGCATAAAAAATCTGGCGTAGTGTAGCGAAATTATTACCGGTGTTGACTTCTTTTTCTATTTCAGGAAGGATGATTTGACGGATGATCTGTGAACTAATTTTATGCGTGTCATTTTCGGTTTGGAGATTTGTAATGGCATTATGTTTGGTCAATGATAAATAATCTTCTTCCAACATCACCTTCAAATGCCCTTCTACAATAAAGGCTGTTTGACCATGTTCGTAAATCCCTACCTTCTGCGGCACAATCCAAATTTTGTTAAAGGTATTCACTGGTATTTCAGTTGTGCCATACATTTCTTTAGCTTTTGCGTAAACTCTGTCCCAAAATATTTTGCCTAAATTTTTCTGCGGATAGATCAAAGAAGCGGTCAACTGCTTAAGCATATAATCCTGGGCTAATAAATCACGGCCCATGGCCGTCTCCCCTAACGCTTGAGGCACCATTCGATCTTTCTCATAGGGGCTTAAGTTGACCCATATATCTTTGTCTGGTATGGTCAAGGACGCGAAGAAATATTTGATCATCCGATCAGATTCATCTTTGAGGGTTTGGCCGGATAATTTGGATTGACCAGGATCAACAATAAAATCAAAAAGGAATGGATTGTCACGATGGACAGTCAACCCTCTGATTAAAGCGGGTTCAAAATTTGAACTGACTGAAACCATTGTTCCTGGTGCTGGTAAATTTAAAATGAAATCGGCGTGGGCAGGAGTAATTGGGCCTATGGAAGTAAATAAAAATGAAACAATGGTAGTTACACTTAAAATCTTTTTAAACACGATTATTCATCTCCTGGAGATGTTAATTTTTATTAAATCTAAAATAATCCGTCAACAATGAATAATTTAAGAAGGGAATAATGACAATTATAAATAGAAAGCGTTATCTTGAAAGGATAACATATGTTTTGAAGTTGTCAATTTAGGTAGATCAAGCCAATAGAGCACAAAATATTGAAATATATGCACTTATAGAAACATTAAAGAATATTTGATTTCGATATAGAATTAATCCCTCAATATATTAAAAACCATGCCGATTAGCATTCGGACCACTCCAACTAAATCGCCTACATTCAATAGTATCATCAGTCTTATAAACCATTTCATCCCAATGCCACTTTAATCCATTAATATGAACCTTTAAACTCATCCAAAAAACAATTAGCAAGGCCAACAATGAATGACATACCAAACCCGACAAAATCGAAAACAGTACCAATTCTGACCATAGCAATGTTTTATTTTCTTCGCTTAACCTAGCACCTTTTTTTATAAGTTGAATCATATTCTTCTCCCAATTGATGTAGTACTATTTTGGACACCAAAAATTATTTTTGGATGCCCGCTTTATTAAAAATGATGCTCTCTATGATATTTTTATAATATTTTTTGGCGTCCAAATTCGATCTACATTTGGTTACTGGGAGTTAAAAAATATTAAAAGATAATAAAACAAAAAAACTCCGTTTATCGACGGAGTTGTATGAATTATCTAAAAAATAAAAGACTTAGAAAAAGGTCAAAATTGCATTGCGAACGACGCGCTCTCCCAAACTGAGCTACCGACCCGAAAATTAGTTAGGGGTTATCCTATCAAAAGGTCAAAAGGTTGACAAGTCTTCTATTGAAGCTGATGATCAACACCTAAAAAGCAGGGGCGTTTTGCAGTTCGGTAAGTTGGGCTTGGTCAAAATAAAATTTAATCACTTCTCTACTGAAGAGCCTGTCTGATGGAGGCAGCCGCATTACGGCCTGCTGATTTTAAATCTTTTCCTGCATCTTGGACTGTTGATTTAATTTCATGCCCAGTACTTCCAAGAATTGGCTGCCCCCTCGTTCCCGGCAAATAAATCGTTCCATTAGAAAAATCAAGAATATACGCAATAATACCCGGAACTATAAAAATTAATAGGCCAATAGCATCTAAAACGACAACGCCAGAATCAATGGTGCCGCTTTTTTGTCCTTTACGTTCAGGATAGAGAATAGTACCACAACCGGTCAGTTGCACTATTAAGATAGCAACAATAAAAATACGTATAGGACCAGACCAAATTGAACGCATACGCTTAGTTTGTGCCTCCATCTAGTTCTTTTTAGGAACCCTTTCGCCTTTTTTGCGAGCCTCGGAAAGAGCAATTGCTATTGCTTGTTTACGACTTTTAACGGTTTTGCCACTTCTGCCGCTTGTTAATTTTCCCCTTTTAAATTTATGCATCTCTTCTTTGACTGTTTCTTTGGAACCTTGGCTATATTTTCTCATATTAATCCTTTCCATTTATCGGGTTATCGGGCCAACCTGACGCCACCAATAATGGCTGCAATGGCTCCGGCAATAAGAAGCCAAATTGCTTTATAAGACGGCGCGCCTGTGAGGGCTTGGGAGACATTTGAACTGGCTGAATGATAAGCATCAATCCCAAAAATTAACAAAATTATACCTACAACTAAAAATGCGATCGCTGTGCCTTTATTCATATTGCCTTCCTTTCTCTAAATTGTTTATTAATGTCTTTTGACCCAAAATACAATACCGGCAAAAAGAATAGCAGAAGTAAGATTAATAAAAGATGAATACAAAATTAATTCTTTATTCACCTGCCCTTAATCCTAAGAAACTTATAATTCTTTTATGATTTCGTTCCATCATATCGTCTTTGAAAAATCCCTTCTCTTTATTTCCTTGGCCCTTTTTATCGGAGCTATACTTTCCAGCTCGATGAGGACCTTAGTCAAAAAAAAATTCTCCATAATTTTGGTCAAAGGTCTTAAGCTTAATATCCTAAATTTGCTGGACCCCTTAACAGTTCTTATACCGCCCGTATGCGTTGCCCTTATTTCCCCATTCTTAGATTTACCCCACCAAATCCAGCCCTTCTTGACTCATGGCGTACAATTATGGATCATTGCATCCGTTGGATGGGCCATCAAAAGATTCGTTGCCTTAATACGGGGAGGTATTCTGCACCGCTATAACATAACAGTATCTGATAATCTCAATGCTCGCCGGATGTACACTCAAATCCGCCTTATCGAACATGTGATTAATTTTATGATTGTCCTCATAACGATATCCTTTATGGTCATGAGTTTTTCTGAAGCCCGCGAACTGGGGGTAAGCATATTTGCCTCTGCCGGAGTTGTAAGCATCATTCTTGGCATTGCGGCACAAAAAAGCTTAGGAAATATCCTAGCGGGAATTCAATTGGCGGTAAGCCAGCCTATCCGGCTTGACGACGCGGTTGTCGTTGAAGGAGAATGGGGTTGGATTGAGGAGATTACTTTGACCTATGTCGTCATCCGGATTTGGGACCTTCGCCGGCTGGTTGTTCCTATTTCCTATTTTATTGAAAAACCTTTTCAAAATTGGACGCGCACTTCTGCTGATCTTATAGGCACTGTTTTTTTATACACGGACTATACAGTTCCCGTTGAAGAGGTACGCCAGGAATTGGCCCGTATTCTAGAAAAAAGTACTAACTGGGACAAAAAAATCAACGCGCTTCAAGTAACAGACATGAAGGAGCATACTGTTGAACTAAGGATCCTTGCGAGTGCTGTAGACTCTTCCATTACATGGAATCTCCGATGCGAAATCAGAGAAAAGCTCCTAGGGTTCCTTCAAAAGAACTATCCCTCGGCCCTGCCACGAACTCGTGTTAACATAACAAATGAAAATGCTTCGGGCATTGACATTGGTCATGGGAAATGATCTCTAGGCTCCTTGGGCCGCTTCAAAAATAACAAAAACAATATTCGGAGTATTGGCACACCGGCAGTTTGCCTGGTAGCTTACGCTGATGGTCCAACGGTATGATGGATTAAGCCCTTCACCGTGCGGCCAACGCTGTCACTGACTGGCTTTCGGATGATCTATTTCAAACGCAGTGGAAGAAAGACCCCCACGAATAGTAAAATAATCGATGCAAAGATGACAAAAAGACCAACGATTAAAGGGACCTGCGGTGACACTTGGGGATAAGTCTTTTGCGGCAGATGATTCGACAACTTCTCTAATCTATCTTCTTGGTTGAACTGGGCCTCCCCAATC
>Ga0206849_1033_pt1 | contig 11847 bp, 7 predicted proteins | sample Alteio_BWOrgCont_15_FD_152892 | JGI IMG/M metagenome (GOLD analysis project Ga0206849, IMG submission 152892) | Enriched cells from forest soil in Barre Woods Harvard Forest LTER site, Petersham, Massachusetts, United States -... | ecosystem: Environmental > Terrestrial > Soil > Temperate forest > O...
GGTATAGCCGGTAATCGCAAAACCATTAGCTAATGCCCCGCTAAAGGTCACTGTTGCTTGGGCATTGCCTGCGGTCGCTGTGACTGTCGTCGGTGCGGTAGGTGTGCCACAAATTATTCTATTAGAAGGAACTGATGGCACGCTTGTCCCAATCGCATTGGTTGCTGTTACGGTAAAGGTATAAGCTCTGCCATTAGTCAAGCCGCTGATGACAATCGGACTTGTTGTCCCTGTTGCCCTTCTATTGCCAGGTGATGAGATTACAGTGTATCTGGTGATTGCAGAACCATTGTTCAATGCCCCGCTAAAGGTCACTGTTGCTTGAGCATCACCTGGGGTAGCTGTTACTATCGTCGGCGGCGTGGGTGGGCCTGCAGGCGTCACACTATTAGATGGCGATGACGGCACGCTTGTTCCAATGGCATTGGTTGCCGTTACTGTAAAGGTATAAGCTGTGCCATTAGTCAAGCCACTGACGGTGATCGGACTTGTTCTCCCGGTTGCCGTCATGTTTCCTGGTGATGATGTGACGGTGTAGCTCGTGATCGCAGAACCATTAGCTGATGCCCCGCTAAATATCACCGTTGCCTGTTCATTACCCGCGACCGCAGTTACCCTGGTTGGAGGCGTTGGTACACCAGCGGGTACCACAGTATTAGATGGAACTGATGGCACGCTTGTCCCAATCGCATTCGTTGCTGTTACGGTAAATCTGTACGCTGTGCCATTCGTCAAACCAGTAACGGTAATTGGACTTGCCGCACCTGTCACTTTTTTATTGCCCGGTAATGACGTTACTGTGTAACTAATAATTGGAGAGCCGCCATCTGTTGCCCCACTAAATGTCACGGTTGCCTGTTCATTGCCTGCGGTGGCAGTTACTGTTGTTGGTGGTGTGGGTACGCCTGCTGGTGTCACGCTATTAGACGGAATTGATGGTACGCTTGTTCCAATCGCATTCGTTGCTGTTACTGTAAAGGTATAGGTTGTTCCATTGGTCAAACCAGGAACGGTAATAGGACTCGTTCTGCCTGTGACCCTTTTATTACCTGGTGATGATGTGACGGTATAACTCGTGATTGGTGAGCCATTAGCTAATGCTCCACTAAATGTCACAGTTGCCTGTTCATTGCCTGCGGTAGCAGTTACTGTTGTTGGCGGTGCGGGTACACCAGCTGGCACCACGGTATTAGAAGGAACTGATGGTACGCTTGTTCCAATCGCATTCGTGGCTGTTACGGTAAATCTATACGCTGTGCCATTGGTCAAACCGTCGACCGTGATCGGACTTGTTGTTCCTGTTGCTGTCAAATTCCCCGGCGATGACGTGACCGTGTAGCTCGTGATTGGTGAGCCGTTAGCTGATGCCCCACTAAAGGTCACCGTTGCCTGTTCATTACCCGCGACCGCAGTTACCCTGGTTGGAGGTGTTGGCACACCAGCCGGTGTCACACTATTAGAGGCAACAGATGATGCGCTTGTCCCAATCGCATTCGTTGCTGTCACGGTAAAGGTATAAGCTATGCCATTGGTCAAACCAGTAATGGTAATAGGACTCGTTCTGCCTGTGGCTTTTCTATTGCCAGGTGACGATGTGACCGTGTAGCTGGTAATTGGTGAACCATTGGGCAATGCCCCGCTAAATGTCACCGTTGCTTGAGCATTGCCTGCGGTGGCAGTCACGGTCGTTGGCGGCGTGGGTGGGCCTGCTGGTATCACGCTATTAGACGGAACTGATGGTACGCTTGTTCCAATCGCATTCGTTGCTGTTACGGTAAAGGTATAAGCTGTGCCATTAGTCAAGCCCTTAACTATAATCGGACTTGTTCTCCCTGTTGCCGTCAAGTTTCCTGGTGATGATGTGACCGTGTAACTGGTAATTGGAGAACCACCATCTGTTGCTCCACTAAATGTCACCGTTGCCTGTTCATTACCCGCGACCGCAATTACCCTGGTTGGAGGCGTTGGCACACCTGCTGGTATCACGGTATTAGACGGAACTGATGGCGCGCTTGTTCCAATCGCATTCGTTGCTGTTACGGTAAATCTGTATGCCGTACCATTGATCAAGCCACTGACAGTAATCGGACTTGTCGCACTTGTTACTTTTTTATTACCTGGTGATGATGTGACCGTATAGCTGGTAATTGGTGAACCATTGGGCAACGCCCCGCTAAATGTCACCGTTGCTTGAGCATTGCCTGCGGTGGCAGTTACTGTTGTTGGTGGTGTGGGTACGCCTGCTGGTGTCACGCTATTAGACGGAACTGATGGTACGCTTGTTCCAATCGCATTAGTCGCTGTTACGGTAAAAGTATAGGCTGTGCCATTGGTCAAACCAGGAACAGTAATAGGACTCGTTCTGCCCATGGCCTTTTTATTGCCGGGTGATGATGTGACCGTGTAGCTCGTGATCGCAGAACCATTAGCCGATGCTCCGCTAAAAGTCACCGTTGCTTGTTCATCGCCTGCGGTGGCACTTACCGTTGTTGGCGGCGTGGGTACACCAGCTGGTATCACGGTATTAGACGGAACTGATGGTACGCTTGTTCCAATCGCATTCGTTGCTGTTACAGTAAATCTATACGCTGTGCCATTGGTCAAGCCCTTAACTGTAATGGGACTTGCCGTTCCTGTTGCTGTCAAATTTCCTGGTGATGAAGTTACTGTATAGCTGGTAATGGCAGAACCATTAGCTGATGCCCCACTAAAGGTCACCGTTGCCTGTTCATTACCCGCGACCGCAGTTACCCTGGTTGGAGGCGTTGGAGGCCCAGCTGGTGTCACGCTATTAGAAGGAATTGATGGTACGCTTGTCCCAAACGCATTCGTTGCTGTTACTGTAAAGGTATAGGCTGTGCCATTAGTCAAACCAGGAACGGTAATAGGACTCGTTCTGCCTGTGGCCTTTCTATTGCCTGGTGACGATGTGACCGTGTAGCTAGTAATTGGTGAACCATTGGGCAACGCCCCGCTAAACGTGACTGTTGCTTGAGCATTGCCTGCTGTAGCAGTTACTGTTGTTGGCGGCGAGGGTGGGCCAGCTGGCAAGGCAATATCGATACCTGCCCCCCAAAACCCGAAGGCCATCATGATTAAAACAAGTTTTCTAGGAAAATTAATCATACGTTAATTTTGATACGTATAACTTGTCTGATTTCCTTGAGCATCAGTCTTCTGGATGACATGCCCTTGCGCATCATAGGTGTAATACGTATTGTTCCCACGGCCATCGGTTGACTGTATGACATTGCCATATTGATCATAAATAAACGTATGCTTATTGCCTAAAGTGTCAGTCAGTGTCATCAAATTGCCGTTATTATCATAGGAAAAGAAGCTCACATTTCCCAAAGCATCAGTTTTAGTACTGATTAAATTAAACGGAGAGATATAAGCCATTTTTGTATTGTTATTGAAAGGATCTGATATTTGAATTAAATTCCCCGAAGTATCATACGTATAGTTGGTCACGTTATTCCTCGCATCTGTTTTTGTGACCAAATTGAAATTAGCATCCCATGCCTCTTGAGTATTCGCCTGCGTAGAATCGGTCAATGAGGTAAGCAAACCATTACTATTAAATACATAGGTGCTGGTATTATTTAAACTATCGGTCACCGTCGTCGTATTATTGGCTTCATAGTTCAGAGAACTGATATTGACGTTATTGTCTTGATATGTCTTGGTCACACGCCCCTGAGAATCATAGGTATAATAGGTATTGTGACCGTTGGCATTGGTAAACTGTATGATCTGATTATTGCTATTATAACTGTAATTACTAACGCCATTTGTCGCAGATGTGATGCTTACCAAATTCACGTTATTGGCATCATAGCCATATTGGAAGGTATTACCAATGGGATCAACCGCAGAAATAATATGCCCATGTGAATCAAAATTCAGGACGATTTTACGGCCGGAAGCATCTTGAATATAGCTAGCACCGGATTGGCTAGGATTATAAGCGAATGTTAATGTATTACCATTGCGGTCTGACTTTGAAATAAGCCGGCCATTACTCCCATAAACGCTCGCATTCCCATATTTATCAGTCAGGGTATAATTACCATTTGAACTTGTCAGGGTGGAATAGTTGCCTGGTGAAGGCGAATAAATACCGTTATAATAGGTAAAAAAGATTATTCTCCCACTAGCACTATAAATCGTCACGTCACCATACTTATCTAAACTCAAATTAATATCAAAATCCGTACGCCATCCATTGCCAAACATCCCGTTAAAACCGGCATTGGTCATAGAAGCATACCGGCGAAAGAGCGTCAACGCAGGCCCTCGGCCGCTAAATGAAAAATCAGTGGCAGAAAAATATATTTCTCCGGTAGCAATATTAACAGGGTCTGGGGTAACTGATAATTGACTAAAATTAGGCAAATTAGTCGCAGGAGTAGTACTGCAAGTGCTGTCAGGCGCGCTACATGTCACACAGTCAGTAATACTGCAAAATTCACCGCTTGCACACCCTGTTGTACCACAAGAGGTGTCGGTAGGACAATCCTCATATTCAGGATCGCAATTCTGGGCATAGGAGATTTTCATCATGCCCAATGAAATGAATACAACAAGCAACAAAAATTTGCAAGAAAATAGGGCTTGGGTTCTGTGCATTTTTTTAAAAGAAATAGTTGTTGTTTAAAATTAGGAGCTAGAACAACTATACAACAAAATTAATAAAAAATCAAATCTTTTTGATGTAAGGGGAATTCTTTATAAAATGCGCTTAAGCACCGTCAGAGAATCAACATTTCTAGGATTTGCGCACCAAACAATTTTATAATTTGTCAAAATCCATGCTCTGATGAGATAGGGATAAATGACGTGAACATGCGAGGCATTTAATGGAAGAACTGGCTCTGCCAAAATGATATAATCTGGCCGGTTTTGCTTTAAAGAACGCAGCATTTCTGGTTCACCAAATTTCACTGTTTCAGCAGTAGAGAAATTTGTATATGGCAAAGGGTTTATCCTTTTAGTCAAAAAATTCAACATGGCCCCTTGAGGAAAAGCCACAAAAGTAGAATTACGCGTCATGATTTTATCTACATTATTAATGAAAATGGCAATATCTTCATTACTCGGGCGGTACTTAAAACCTTTCCCACAGGCCATTATTTCTCCCCCTGATCGGATGTATAAATTGCGCGCCTGATAAACGAGGAGCGTAGAACTCAAACCTTTCATAAAAATAAGTATCAGCAATATTGTAGCCAACGTTTTTACCAAATGACCTTTTTGGTGTACACGTTCAAAATACTGCGGTACAAATCCTTGGAATAAAGCCACCAATAATAAGGTTCCCGGTAAGGCATAAACAAACCCTTCAGAATGAGTTTGGGCGTTTAAAAACACCTTCGCAAGCATCAGGAAACCCCAAACTGCCATGACCCATAAGGGAAAAAGCCGGCCAAACATTGGCTCATCCCGTTGATGCCGGACCAAAAGAAATGTTAAATAGCCCACCATAAAGATTTCTATGGCTGCCATACCCTTGAAGATCCTATTATAAGGAAGGCATAAGATCAAGCTACCCACCCAGACAATACCAACCATCCCTCCTATAACTAAAATGGTCCCCAGCACCTGCTTGCGCTTTTTTTCGAGGAGTTCATCACCCAAACACAAAAATTTAAATATGATGACCACAAGACCATAACATGCGGCAGTGGCCAGCATGATTTTAAAATTTGCCCAAGGATTGTCCAATCCGGCCGTTAATAAATAATAACGTTGATTGAAAATCTCCCACCAATGCTCATTAAAACCGAAAATGCTCCCTCCCACTTGAGCAAACGGCAGTTGTGTCAAGAAATAAAGGTACGCAATACCAATAGGAACAGAGAATCCTGCCAAGACCAGTATCCACGCTTTTAAAGGCTTTCTTTTAATAACAAGGCCTAGAATAATAGCCAGGCACATGCAAACAAAAATTTCAAACCTGCATAGGGCCGTGAGGCCAATGGCCCCTCCCACCATTGCCAACCAAACATCTTTACCTGATCTATCATGTTCCAAAAATCGGTCGAGCCCCAAGAAAGAAAAGAAAACAGCATAGGTCACGCTGTACGAATACGGACAGATGTAAGAAAAATTACCCTGGTCCCATCCCAGATTGCTTTGTTGAAAGGCAAAAAGGACCAAAAATGCACAGGAAGTAAAAAGGGCTGTCCGTTGGTCCATCGTATAATTAAAGAATCTATAGATCATGACGGTGATACCCAGCACTACTAATATATTAAAGAAGACCAAGGTCATGATGGATGCCCCAAATATCTTAAAAAGCAGGGCATTACAATAGGGTGGAAACGGACCAAACAAAGAAGCAATATCTTTATATAAGACTTGCCCGCAGGTAATACGCCAAGGAATATATAACTCCCTGCCATAATCCAATGCCATATTCATCCATTTATGCCAGGACATGGCTAAAAGCCCAGCACCTAAAAGAACTAGAACAATCATATTCATTAAATCATGCCATTCTTTGATGAATTTTAATTGACGAATATTTAACTTTAATATAATATCAAAAAAAATATAAAAGAGATCAAAAATTGCATCATGAATGTAAAATTCAAAAAAACCTACTTCATCATCCTTGTAGGATTCTTGTCTCTCTACAGCAACCTACTATTCTCTTTTTATCATGGAATTCCTGTTCCATATATCCATGATGAATTCAGTTATCTATTAGCTGCGGATACTTTTGCTCATGGCCACGTGACCAATCCACCCCATCAGATGTGGGAACATTTTGAAACATTCTATGTCTTGCAGCACCCGACATATACGTCTAAATACCCTCCTGCGCAAGCAGCCTTTTTAGCAATAGGACAAGTGTTAGGGGGACATCCGATTTGTGGAGTATGGTTGAGTGAAGCATGCATGTGTATGGCCATTTGCTGGATGCTATACGCCTGGGTACCTTTATATTGGGCATTGGTTGGAGGAATCATTAGCGTTATCCAGTTTGGAGTGTTTACTTATTGGAGCCAAAGTTATTGGGGAGGCGCGGTAGCTGCCTTAGGAGGAGCATTAATATTTGGAGCATTACCAAGAATATTTAGATATCAACAGCTAAAAGATGTGTTTTGGCTCGGGTCTGGCATTTTCATCGTCGTTAATAGCAGGCCTCTTGAGGGAATTTTATTAGGGATCCCCATTGGATGCCTGGCATTACCATGGAAAATTAAGTGGGATAAAATCAAAAATCCGCACTTTCTTAAAAGAATCGCCTTACCTTTCGCTCTCATGTTATTACTAATAATATTGACCGTCGGGGCCTATAACAAGGCTGTGACAGGAAAGCCTTATACTTTTCCTGCCCTATTATCCCTCCATAATGAAATGGCCCGACCACTATTTATCTTTGAACCGTTAAAACCGATGCCTGCATTGAAACACATGGAAATGCTTCAATTTATTAAGCGGTATTCAAACAAACATTTCTTTTTGAAAAGGACATGGAAAGGTTTTTGGACTATCGAAGCGAGCGACATCCATCGAATGTTTGATTTCTATTTTGGATATATATTGGCATTTCCAGTGGTATTGTTTTTGATAAAATTCTTACATAAAAAGAAAATGCTGCTTAAGCTTTTTTTAATAACTTGCATCTTATGCCTCGCCTGCATGGTAATGCCCTCTCGCGCACATGCACATTATTTTTCTCCTGTGATGGTTTTAGCAGTCTTTTTGGTGATCTTGGGATTAAGAACACTGGTCATTTTATCTAGACCAATAGGTATGACACTGTTTTATGTGTTATTAGCCCTACAAATTGTTTGCAATATATTATCATATAGCAAACCCGTGGAAATACACTCTTATGGCTATCTGATCTCAGGTCAGGGCCTTCCTCTAGAAGTTTACACACATGCGACCCTTCAAAAAGTGCTAATCAAAAAAGGCGGAAAGCATTTGGTTCTGGTCGATTATGTGCCTAATAGACTCTTTTATTATGAATGGGTACAGAATACTTCGGACATCGATAAGCAACCAATTGTATGGGCCAGATCTATGAATGATCAAGAGGACGCTAAATTATTAAACTATTATAAAGACCGCCGGGTCTGGAGAATCCGGGTTTTTCGGGAAACCATTAAACACCCTATATTGATCTAATACATATGCAAGATTATATAAAAATTGCTAGACCAGATCACTGGATTAAAAACATAGCCATTCTTCCTGGCATATTACTGGCATGGGCCATAGGAAAACCCCAAGATATCCAAAGCAGCCTTCTTCCTGTATTGATGGCCTTCTTATCTGCATTTCTGATTGGGTCCAGCAATTATACGATCAATGAGATTTTAGATGCCGATGAAGATCGACAACATCCCTCCAGATGCTATAGACCGGTACCATCAGGAAAAATCACGCCCTTTTTGGGGTATATGCAATGGTTCTTGCTGGCCCTATGTGGCTTGATACTCGCATGGTTTGAGAACTGCTCCTTTTTTTTAACAGCACTTTTGTTTTTTGTCATGGGCCTTGTTTATAATGTAAAACCTATCCGGACCAAGGATATTTTTTGTCTGGACATATTATCTGAATCTTTTAATAGCCCCCTTCGCTTTCTTCTAGGTTGGTTTACTATCAAATGCGCTCTTCTTCCGCCTATTTCTTTAATAATGTCTTTTTGGATGTTAGGGGCTTTCTGTATGTCGGTCAAACGGATGGCAGAACTACGATTTATTGATAACCCTAAGATAGCCGCGGCTTATCGCAAATCATTTTCGCATTATAATCAAGAGCGGTTAATTGGATACGCGCTATTTTTTGCCACTTTATTTGGAGTTTTTATAGGGATCTTTATTATGAAATATAGAACAGAATTGGTTTTAGCGACACCTTTTCTAGCAGGGGCCTTCGCCATCTATATCTACGAAGGTTTTAAGAAAGAAACTGAAATGCGATGCCCAGAAAAATTATATAAACAAAAGTTTTTGATGGCGTATCTTTTCCTCACTCTCATCGTTATTGTTGGTTGTTTTATGGTGCACATCCCATGGATAAAATAATCCAATTCATCGTATCTATTGTCATTACCCAAGCCTTGACACCTTTTTACATTAATGAAAAACTCTTAATGAAAAGTGGCCTTGTGGTAGTCACAAGGATTGAAAAAATGCCCATCTTCATTAGGCTGGTGATCTACACCTCGACATTGATCTTCAATTGGGTGGGAATTTTTTATTCAGGACGCCCATTTTCTTTCCAAAATGAAGTGCAACAGCAAAAAATGATTCGATCCATCGAACAATGTAATTGGCCAGTATCGAAACAATTTTTAAGATTTTATAAAAAACTTTCTCTTTACGTGTATTACTCATTGCTCGAGGAATCGAAATAATGATAACAAACGACTTAGAATGTGAATGCTTGATCATTGGTTCAGGCCCTGGTGGAGCTATAACAGCATCAATTTTGGCCGAAGCAGGTTGTAATGTATTGGTCATTGAAGAGGGACGAGACGAATCTGGCAATTTTTTGCCGTATTCACTTCAAGAAATCGACCGTTACCGATATGGCGGCGTATCTGTGAGTCGAGGAAATCACCGGGTGTTTTATCTGGAGGGTTCTTGTTTAGGGGGTGCCAGTGAAATCAACGCAGCACTATACCATCGACCACCCGTAGAATTGATCAATCAATGGGAAAAAGAATATTGTTTACAAGATTTTGGAACGACAGCATTGGAACCTTTTTTTGAAATGAATGAAAAAGAATTAGATGTAAAGACCGTACCTTCAGCGGTTGGCATTGGTTCTAAGATTATCGAACGCGGCGCCAAGAATCTTAATTGGAAAATAACCGAAACTCCCCGCATGTGGGATTATTCTGGGAATGATCCTCAGGGACAACGGCGTTCCATGAGCCGAAGTTTTATCCCTAAAGCAAAAGCAGCAGGAGCAAAATTTATATTACAGACAAAGGTAAGAAGGATTAATTTCCACTCAGATAAGGCCTATGAAGCTCTGTGCTATTCTTCCGAGGGAAAAAAACTTAAACGTATACGGTTTAAACATGTATTTATTTGTGCAGGCGCCATTCAAACCCCCCTGCTTTTACTTAATAGCGGCTTAACGCACAACATTGGAAAACGCCTAAAAATCCATTTATCAGCACGCCTTGTTGCCGGTTTTGATGAAATCGCCAGCAATCCTATCGAGGGAGTTCCTGTGATGCAGGTGTCCGAATTCAAACCGCGGTTAACTTTAGGAGGGTCTTTTAGTAGCCCTGCATTTTTGGCATCATGGTTGGCCGGCCGTCCTGATTTTGCCCAAATCATGCAATCCCCATCAAAATTGGGAATTTTTTATGCCAGCATTATTGCCGAGGGGCATGGACAGGTCCGGGCAGATCCTTTTAGCAATGACGCCATACTCTCGATGAATACTCCAAAGAACGATTTATTATCTTTAGGCGATGGAATGTACAAATTAGGGCAAATGCTTTTTGCCGCAAAGGCTAAAGTCATTTATTCTTCCATGATTGGCGCAAAAGATTTTACATCTTTGGCAGAAATGGAACCTATGCGAGAAGATGTGTTGTCTTATGGTGTAGATTTATCGACAATGCATTTATTCGCATCATGCCCCATGGGTGAGAATTTGTCCCGATGCGCACTTAATTCTTTTGGTCGTGTGCATGGTAAAAGCAATATTTATGTTAATGACGCCAGTATGTTGCCGGACGCACCTGGCACAAATCCTCAGGCCTTGATCATGGCATTGGCACGGCGTAATGCAATGTATTGGTTAAAGCATTTATAGTATATCTCACCCGTAAAAAACCTGTAAAAGACCTCAATTTGACAAATGAAAATAATGTGTTATATTTTATTTATGAGGCAAAACCAGTGAAAACTGGTGACGCAAAGGATCGAACCTAACCCTCGCATGGCGGGGCACGGTAGTCGAGCTGCTAACGGTGACTTTACAGAGAATTTCTAATCCGAATGCATCTCGAGATCCCTTATAGAGGCATTCGGATTTTTAATTTTTAGGGAGGTCCCCCATGAATACCCTAACCCCAGCAACAAGAAATTACGCATTAAATATCATTAGTACCGCTACCCTGCTTTTTATACTCATTTTAGGGTTTCAACATACGGCCCAAGCCGCTACCTATTATATTGATTGTGCCGGATCAAATAGCAATTCAGGGACAAGCCCCACATCTGCTTGGGCTAATACTTCCCCCATCCAAGGCAAGAATTTTTTGAAACCCGGAGATACCGTTGAAATCAAATCCGGTTGCGTTTGGACCGGCCCTGCTTCTCATGTCATCATTGATTCGGCAGGAACTGCAGCTAATCCAATTATTATAGAAGCCTACGGTGATGGGGCTGATCCTGTATTTGACGGTTCAGTTAATCCAGCTGTTGCTGTCCCTAATTGGTCTGGATGGTCAGTTTATAATGCTGCCAATCATGTCTATGTTTCTAATGTAACCACTCCCTGGGTTGTAAATACGATCATTGTTGATGGCTCCTCTGATCTAAGAGGATTAAATCCCAGTAATCAGAATGTGACAACTTTAAACAGTGAACCGGCAAGTTTCTTTACGCTTAATGCCGTTAACAATAAAATTTATATCCGAATGGCTGATAACAGCGATCCCAACACGCATAGTTTAAAATTTGGGGAATACGGAAATTCAACTGGGCATGATCGGGGATTATTCGCTGTGATGGATGACACCACCCAATATGTTACTGTCCGTCACATGCAAGTGATAGGCTCTAATGCTCAAGGATTTACTTCCGGCGCGCCTTATACAAGGTTTGAAAACTGCTTATCCGAATTCAGCGCCAGGGA
>Ga0206849_1100_pt1 | contig 11782 bp, 16 predicted proteins | sample Alteio_BWOrgCont_15_FD_152892 | JGI IMG/M metagenome (GOLD analysis project Ga0206849, IMG submission 152892) | Enriched cells from forest soil in Barre Woods Harvard Forest LTER site, Petersham, Massachusetts, United States -... | ecosystem: Environmental > Terrestrial > Soil > Temperate forest >...
AGAAGATATAATAACCTCGACAATGCGGCTGGTTTTTTCCTCAATTACGCCGCGCATCACCTGGGCGCCGTAAACAAACAGGGAAATGTATATCAAAATGGAACAGGCAATACCAACGCCAATGTTGGCTCCTAAATCTGATTTATTATCGCCGGTCTCTGTTATTTCTACAGCGTTCAATGAAATATAAGTTTTAAGCGAACGCAGCAAGGCAGTATCAATATGATTTTTTAACAAGCCATTATTAACGGAGATCTCATTCATTTGCCGCTCTATTTTTTCGGTAAGCGTAATACCCGCTCTCTTTTTTGAGAATATCTGCACCGCATCTTTTTTCGAAAAAGCTGCCGGAATATACAGCGCCGACATGTTTCCGTCCTTTTTTAATTCGCCTTTTTTTTCATCATCAAGGGATAATCTGGAGGTTTCAAACGTCAGGTTTTTTTCGTTGTGAAATTTTCCTGCAAACTGACCGCTTTCATCTACTACCTTAACAATTTGCTGGTCGGTTAAATCGTTGCTGTTTTTGGCTATCAGGGTGATAGCGCCGCCCATGGCTAAAATCAGGGCGGGCACTACAAAAATCATGATAATGAATGATTTTTTCCTTACCCGGGTAAAGTATTCGCGTTGTATTATAAGTAAAACTTTGTTCATGGCTTATGCGATTTGGTTTACTTTTTCAATAAAAATTTCGTTCATGCTTGGTACTACTTCCTGCAGCATATTAATGCGGGTTTTAGGGATAAGGTATTGCAATACATCATTCGAATTTGAACCGGCATTTAATTTTATACGGATGGTATAATTGTTGTCGTGCCCGGCAATCTCATCAATCAGTTCAAATGGCTTCGAACCGTTAAGATCAACCTTTTGGCCCTCATATTCAACCAGGTAAATATTATTGCGGTATGTATTTTTAATATCCCTGATCGTTCCGTCCAATATCTTTTTTGATTTATCCAGCAGGGCAATAGCATCGCATAACTCTTCAACCGATTCCATCCTGTGTGTCGAAAACATAATGGTTGCTCCTTTCTTGTTCAGTTCAAGTATCTCGTCTTTTATTATTTCGGCGTTTACCGGGTCGAAACCGCTGAAAGGTTCATCCAAAATAATCAGGTCTGGCTCATGTAAAACAGTGGCCACAAACTGCGCTTTCTGCTGCATGCCTTTTGAAAGTTCTTCAATCTTCATCTTCCACCAGGTTTCCATACCCAGTTTTGCGAACCATATTTTTAACCTCCGGATAGCTTCATCCCGGCTAAGCCCTTTTAAGCGGGCCAGGTAAATCATCTGCTCGCCGATTTCCATTTTTTTATAGAGGCCGCGTTCTTCGGGCAAATAACCAATGCGGCCAATATGCGATTGGTTGAGCTTTTCGCCGTTAAAATAAATTTCGCCGGAATCGGGAGCGGTGATCTGGTTTACAATGCGGATAAGTGAGGTTTTACCGGCGCCGTTCGGCCCCAGGAGGCCAAAAACCTGGCCGCTTTTAATTTCTAAACTTACGCCGCTTAAAGCCGTGTGGCCGGCGTACTGTTTTACAATGTTGCGGATGCTTAACATGACAAGATCAGTTATTTTTTAATTTGATAAAAAGCATGTGTTTTTGTTACATTATTTTTTTGTTAAGACAATATCATACTCCCGCTCCAGAAAAGAATTTAACATATCCATATCGGCAGTTTTTTTACCGGGTATTATATGTCCCTTATCCAGATAGTCAAGTTTATTCCCGTCGGGAAACTTGCAAAGTGTAAAGTCTTTTCTGTTGCTGGTCCAATCTATAAATATTTCACTTTTAACCTGGGTTTGTTTGTAAGGCATAAGATAATAATAGTCGACCCGGTTTTTTCCGAAAGTCCTTTTTGTGTTTTCATCGGCGATGTCAACTTTTACTTCGCCAATTTTTTGCAATTCAACAATGTCGCCGTTTATTTTAAAATAAACTCTTTTTATAGGGTATTCGGTTGTGTCCTGGTTAAGCGAAGCGATATACAATACGCCATAGCCATTTAGTTTATCGTATTCGTCCAAATTGGCGGCAAATGCATAATCCATCAGGGCCAATCGTGGTACAGGTGCGTATTTTGCATATTCTATGGCACTTGTTTTTATCCTTTCCGTCATTGAATTAGCCGAAGCCGCATGGTCATTATATCTATAGGTTTGGGGTGTAATATGTATATAATCCTGGGCCTTTAACTGTTGTAAAATACCGATCAGCAGTATCGGCAGTAAACTTTTCTTCATTCAATAATTTATATTTACGGATAAGCGGAACATATTTTTTATCTTAGATAAATCTAATCATTTTTAATATAAACCTCAATTTCCCGGATAAAATTAACCTGATATTTAAATGCTTTTAAATAATTTGAAAAAAACGGCAGGGGCAAAATACATGCTGATCCTATCCACCCTTTGTGTTTTATGCACCATCAATGCTAATGCGCAAAAACATAGCCCCAAACCCATAAATATCATTTTCGACAGCGATATGGGCCCCGATTATGATGATGTTGGCGCCATCACCATCTTACATGCTTTGGCTGATAAGGGCGAAGCCAAAATTTTAGCCACCATGGCCAGCACAAAATATGAAGGCGTGGCCGACGTTTTAAATGTATTTAACACTTATTTTAAACGCCCCGGCATACCGGTCGGCGTGCCAAAAGGATATGCGCTTGAACTGCGCGACTGGCAGCACTGGACCGATACGCTGCTGGCAAAATATCCGCACAAAATAAAAACTAATGCCGAAGCATGGGATGCCGTAAAGCTGTACCGTAAAATTTTGTCGGCGCAGCCAGATCACAGCGTTACCATTGTGACCATAGGTTTTTTAACAAACGTGTCGAATTTGCTAAACTCCAGCGCCGATGAATATTCTTCGCTTTCGGGTAAGGAGCTTATAAAAAAGAAAGTGAAATTACTGGTATGCATGGCCGGGAAATTCCCGTCGGGTTTTGAGTTTAATGTGATGAAGGATGCGGCAGCATCGCAAAATGTTTATGAGCATTGGAATACCCCAATCATATTAAGCGGTTTTGAGATAGGGGAGAAAATAAAAACCGGCTTGCCTTTGATTCATAATACCGCCATTAAAAACGACCCTACAAAAGATGTGTTCCGCATTTCGATCCCGATGGCAAAAGAAGATTCGCTTGGCAGAAAAAGCTGGGATGAAACGGCTGTACTTGTTGCCATAAAAGGCTATTCAAGCTGGTACACTTTGCACAAAGGCCGCATGATAGTTGCCAATGACGGCAGCGATAAATGGGATGACAATGGGGTAGGGCAGGCTTATTTAGTAGAGAAAGTAGATTATCACAAGGTGCAGGATCTGATAAATGGGTTGATCGAGCATGTGCCAGGGGGCGGTCATTAGAAGTTGGAGATCAGAGATTAGTCTAAAATAAACGCATTATTTTGAACGTTTTGTCCCCTGATAAATTTATTCATCCCCTTTACTATAAATAGAATAGCTATGAGTTTGAGCATCGAAACCACATCGATATAATACATTATGCTCCTGAGTAAAATTAATCCATTGTATTTCATGGTACTAACATCTGCTATTAACGGAAGTATTATAGTTATAATGAGTTTGAGCAATGTTAATATTAGCAATACGTAACTAAATAGTTTATAGGGAAATATAACGTAACGCGTTTTTATTTTTAAGGTCGCAATAAAAAGATAAATAGTTAATACAAAAGTCAGCCAGCCTAATATCGCACCAAATGTAACACCAGATACACTTGCCATCGATATGGGACGTATGGCCCTTAAAATATCTGAACACATGTACAGGATAAAGGCAACTACTATAAATTTCTTTTCTCCTAAAAAAATCAAAACATCTATCATATAAAGCAACAATAAAATATATATAAATTCTGTCACCATGGATAAAATGAAGTAAATGGTTTGGGATAAAACCACGTGTCCGAAATTTAAGATCAGGGATACTGTAAAAAAAACAATTTGAATAATTGTTAGTGTCGCCATCCAGTGATTTATTTTCCGGCTGATTTTTATGAGCATGGCGCCAACAGTTTAATCACTAAATATAATAAATAAACTGTCAAATGAAGCGCCTAAAAGCAAACGCGTTACATTTTATACTCCGTTGTTTGTGTCCTCACAAACAACCTGCCGTGTTTTGCGAGAGATGCCGGGCTTAGAGTGTCCTACAAACATCCTATTGCAGTCTGTGGAGACACAGACTGCGGGGATAAAATATAGCGATGGGTTTCAAACCCATCGCTATGAGAAAAGCCGCCTGATATTTTAAATGCGATTTACCTGTTACCATAGCAACCTGCTAAAGTGCCGGAATAAAAATCTACATTTTCAAAGCACCTAAAGTGTTGCCTGAACTTTGATCCCGCTTTGCTGCCCACTCTTTTTTTACATTTTCAAAATCATGCCTGAATTTTTCGTTTTCAAAAAGCATGTTTACAAATTGCCTTGCAAATATCCTCGAACCTTCGCAATCACTTGGATAATGTACCCCGATGATCTGGCGCACACGCGACATGATATAGGCTTTTGAAATAAAATAATCTTTAAATTCGGGGGCTAATTCAGTATAGATAAAGGCGCGGATATAAGCATACACCACATGCCCGCTCGGGTACGACGATGCGCGCGATTCTTCAAGGTCGTGTATTTTCGGCTCAACAACATAAGGGCGCACGCGGGCGTATTTAAATTTTAGCGACCACAGGAAAAAATCCCCATCCTTTTCAACATTGTCCATTAATGAATCTGTCAGCGGAAGTTTTTGAGGATCGGTCCAATAGCCTATTTGCTGGCCGACATCGCTTGGGCTTTCGGGATTATTCGACATGTAAATGCTTGTTGTTATGTCTTCCATGGTCCGGTTATATTGCAGGCTCAGCAGGTAGTTCAATTCTGCTCGGGCCTGGTCCGAACTATTGGCCGGAGGATCGGGGATTTTGAAATCATTTACCGAAACAGTTGTCAGGTAGACTGGTTTTACACTAAGCACCTTGTCAGCCCATGCCTGGTTGAAAGGGAATTTTAGTTTATCAATATCAAGGTTTGGCGCTTTTGGTCTGGGGCTTAACGATTCAAATGTTTTATAATTGCCGCGGACCGGGGCCAGGTCTTTGTCATACCCTGCTGTGCCGGTTTGCGCGAAAGAAAGGAAAGGGAACAAAATAAATAAACCGGTGATGCATGAATTTATTTTTCTGAAATATTTTCCGGGTACACTTAGCTGGAAAAAAAAATCGTTTAATGATGATGCTGTTTTCATATTTTTTTATTTTGAATAAAATTATTGAGCCCAGGCAGATAAAAGTTGTAAATTATGACTGAATTTAATTGCAGCCTGCACTATGAAACACGGTAAAAGCCCATATACTTCAACTTTTTACATGTGGAACGGGGTGGCCGCGTTTTTCTATTCGGCGCATCTCACTTCATTTCATAGTCATAACACCATGCAGTTGGTGCTGGATACGCAAAAAGATTTCAGGTTTAAGGTAAAGGGTGGCAGTTGGAAAACATATAAAAGCCTGATCATTAAAGAAAATGTTATTCACCAGCTGGATACAAATGACAGCGTTCAGTTGATAATTTACCTCGATGCTGAAACAAGGATTGCACAGGCCATAAAATCAAAATACCTGGCCGACGATGAAATATACCCGCTGGATTTGAACATTTTCCATTTCGTAAACTCAAATGAGCTGCAGCTGGCATTATTGAACACCGAACCGTCCCTGCTGGAAAATATGATCAACAGGATATTGGCAAGCTTGTCACTTGAAATAGGAAATACGCCCGCCGACGAGCGGATCATTGCAGCAGAGCAGGCCATCTCAACCACCCATCCCGAAGAAATAACTATAAAATCGCTTGCTGATAAGGCTTGCCTGTCCGAAAGCCGGCTGCGGTCGCTGTTTAAGGATGTAACCGGGGTTTCCCTGTACCGTTACATCCTTTGGAACAAGATAAGGTATGCCACAAACCAGATTATGGCCGGCTACACCGTAAACGATGCCGCAATTGATGCCGGTTTTACCGACAGCAGCCATTTCCATAAAATGATGGTGAAGATGTTCGGCATAAGTCCATCCAAATTTTTGAAAGATAATAAGGAGGACGTAATGATCATGTGCGATCAATCCCCGCTGCATTTTGAAACGAGGGTTTATAATAAGGGGCAAAGGATAATTAGTTTTAGGAATGATGGTTAAAACAAAAGCCCGAAATCCTAAAATCCAGGGCTGTAATATACTTTTTACCTCTTTTTACCGCGTTCCAATTATACGGACGTTTCAGCCTAACCAGTCACCCGAGCAATCCTCTTGATATAGTTCGAGTCTATAGTTTCGTTAATCGAAACTGAAAGGATAATCAATTTCTTTTAAGTCCGCTTTTAGTTGGTCCCAATCTTCAAGTTCGTCAATGATTGATAAAACCATTGCTTTTGTCAAAGTTTCTCCACTGTAAATCTTAGTTACTGTATTTAATGGAATGCCGCTTTCTTTATAACTTTCTTCGAAATACACCGTTGCCCAGTCAATATATGTTTGGGCCTGTCCGTCAAAAATATTTAGCATTTCTTCCGAATTGTCCTCAAAATTTTCAATCCGTCCAATCTGCCAATTCCTTAATTCGGTTGTCCATAAACAAAACGTTGTTCCAGTTGAACTAACGGGCTCCCCGAAAATAAAGTCATTAAAAATGGTATTGACATCGCAGTTGGGACAAGCCCAATTGAATGTTTAAAATCAAATATAAATTACGATTAAATTTTCTCAAACTAAATTCTAAACAAAAATAGGTCAAGTTTGTATTAGGTAAATAAGGTATTAATTATGACACATAAACGGTTCGATTTACAAGTCACTAATGACATTCTAATAACTGTATATTTCGATTTGGATTTTGATGGACAAACCACAACAGTCCAAAATATTGAGTTTGGTAATAAAACAGGCAAGTTGGGCAGTATAACCCATCTCTTCGATTTTCCTATAATTAACTCTATTAACCCTGAAATCTATAATGAAGAAGTAAAAGAAAAAATCGTCAGAGAAATATTAAAAATAGCAGATGAGGAAACACCAAAGTTTAGTGGTGAATAAAAATCAGTTATTTCACTACATTGATGTTAATTGAAATAAATATCTTCAACATTTATTTCCAGACCAAAATAATTAGCTTTAGCACTTAAAATAGGTATTTGACGTTTTTCAATTCGAGATGTTCCTTCTAATAAATCAACATTGAGGACATACCCTGTTCCTTTTACTTTTTCTCGTGCTTGTTCCACCTTTCTATTGAAACTTTCATATCCGGCAAGTGCCTTAAATCTTGCAAGACCCTCTTTAAATTCCTCGGTGACTAATCCAGCCTGTTGTATTGTATGTATATCTTTTTCAGTGTTAATTCGCGTATAAAATTCTTTCAAATCCAAACTGTTGGTAATATTACTTATCACCTTTTTTACATCATCAATATTTTCACAATCCAAAAGAACTGGAATAGTTAATTTAACTTTTCCAGTTTCATCAATAGCTTTCATATCTACCAAAAATGGTTTGTATTTAAACTTGCTGTAATCAGCATTAACTGAATGTATCATATTTTTTAAATGTTCTAAAGTATAGGGTTCAACTAAATTAATTCCTGATATTTTAATAAACCATAAAGCTAATATTTTAAGTAATTTTTTCATACCTAAAATATATTCTTTAACCCCCTAAATATAAAGGCTATTCCTAAAAATCCTCATTTATTTTTTTAACCATCAAAGCGTAGTAAATGGCTTCAAAACGATTTCGCCCTTCCCCATCATGTACAACGTAAAAAATATTTGAAGAAATGGCTATAAAACCATTTTTTGCTGCTTCATTTAATTGGTAAGTAAAAGAATTAACAGAATTTTCCTCAATTACGAGATGCTCGACATGTCCCATATGGATAGAATTATAAAATTTTATTTCATTGTGAACGCCATATAAATAAAGTATAAGCCAAGTCCTATCATCGGTAATGCTATTAGTGCAACCAAGAATATTAACCATGCGCCCAAAATCCACATTCTAAATTTTCCACTAAAAACTACCAACCCTAAAAGTATCGTTAGTCCAGCTATTATTAAGATTTTTAATCCGGGGTCTAATCCGCCATTCTTTACGGCTACAATTACAGATAAAACAACAATTACAAATAGGATTAAGCCACCAACAAGAAATAATCCCGTACCAGCTTCCTTTATATCTGATTTAACACTTTCGTAAGAGTTTTTATTATCGTTCATATTGAAAGGTTTTGACAAACAATTATAAGGCAAATTTGCCTTAATTCAAAATGAAAAATAAAGTAACATTTGGGATGTGTCACAAATCCGGGATATATCAGCAATTGCCATACTTGCCAGTAATGTACGGAAGTACAGGATTGCTAAAGATATTTCACAGGAAGCATTAGCTAACTTAGCAGGGATAGAGTATAGTCAGGTAAGCCGGATTGAGCGAGGATTGCTTAATACAAGTATATCAGTAGTGTTCGCCTTAGCAAAGGCATTAGAAATAGAACCAAGTAAATTATTGGAATAATGGAAAGAGTTGATTTTTTAGACCAATTAATCACCAAATATAGTTTTGACGAAGTCTATGGTGTATATGAATTATGTATTAACTACTATAGGCTTAAAACTGGTGTAGAACTTTCCCCTTCTACAAAAGATAGTCTTCAAAATACAATATACCTTAGACCACCATTATCTCAAATTAGAGATACTGTTGATGCTTTAATAGATATGTTTTACAATCGAAATAAATAGTTTTTTAATCCTATTTATTAATGAACGTTGTCTTTTTAATACAGTAATTTGATTTTGCAAATATTCATTTTGCCTTTTTTCAAGCTTTAACATTACTTCTTCCATACCTATAAATACTCCCAATTCCATAAAATATAAATTTATGTTTTCTATTATAATTATCTAATAATCAGCATTTTAGCTTGCAAATGCCAATTATTTTTCTTACCTTTATGGTATGGAAAATACTTTCAACTCTCTTATCCAATTACTTGACTACTTTAAAGACGAAAGTACCTGTCAACAATATTTGGCTAAACAGCGTTGGGGTGATATTCCTTGTTGCCCGCATTGCGGGAATGTTGGTGCTTATGTAACTAACAGAGGCTTTAAATGTAAAGCCAAAGAATGCCACAAAAAGTTTAGTGTTACTACTGGTACGATCTATGAAAATACTAAAATCAAATTAAGAACATGGTTTGCTGCTTTATATCTTTTAACTGCACATAAGAAAGGTATTTCATCTCACCAACTCGCCAGAGATTTACATATTACACAAAGAACCGCTTGGTTCGTTTTGCATCGTATCCGGGAAATGTTAAAAGAGAAAGCACCACAAGCTTTAAAAGGTAAAATCGAAGTTGACGAAACCTTTGTTGGAGGTAAAAATAAGAACAGGCATAAGGATAAAAAAGTAGAAGGCTCACAAGGCAGAAGTTCAAATGATAAGAAACCTGTAGTCGGTATTATTAAGAAAAAGGAATATGAAATTATTGAAAGACCTCATAAAGTTATTGCTGGGAAAATAGTTAAAGAAAAAATTATAACCGAACAATCTAAAGTAGTATGTAAGGTCGTTGACGATACCGAATCGGTTACTTTACATACTTTAATTTGTACTAATGTTCAATCAGATTCTACAATAGTTACTGATGCATATAAATCATATTACGGTTTAGAATTAACGTATAACCATATAATGGTTAAGCATACCGATGGTGATTATAAGACAGAGGGTGAACATCATACAAATACCATTGAGGGCTATTGGACGCTATTAAAGCGTTCTTACATGGGTATCTATCATTACATGAGTCCGAAGCATTTGCAAAGGTATTGTGATGAAATGAGTTACAGGTATAACACAATAAATTTAAAGGATTGTATTAGATTTGAGGGAGCGATAGGCAAAGCAGATAATGCGAGGCTTACATATAAAAATCTGATAGGTGAAAAAGCTATATTAGGTAAATCAACCACGTTAAAAGATGGCAAAAAGAGAAAAGAAAACGGATATACAGGCGGACAGCACCTCGGAGCAATCGTTGAATTTGCCCGGAAGCTCGGTGAAATCTAAATGGGTTTCGGTTCCGGCAACAGCGTTCAAATCGGAAAAAGACTTAAAAGCTAAAATAAAGGGAAAGAAGCGGGGCAGCAAGTATGAAGAAAAATTAGTTGTCGATTTGAGTTTTGAAGACTTGATTAAGCTATCAGTAACTGATGTTGATAAAGATAAACATGGCTATGTCGAACGCAAAAAGCGTTAAATCAAAATAAGAATATTTACATAGAAATTTTTCCAGCCTATATTTATATATATGGAAAAGAATATATATAAAGATTGGCATTTGTATTCACTTGATGAGGACTACCCACATCCCGGATACACAGTCAAAGAAATAAAAAAGGTTATGGCTCAACCAGACGCTAATACTTATCAAGTAACTGGAGATATTTTACATCAAGGTGCGCTTGTTAATATTGAGGTTTTTAAAAATTCAGAAGATTTTATTGAATGGTATCAAAATAAAAATCAAGAAATTCAATTCGTTACCCTATCTGCAATGATTGATACTGGTGCACATAAAACAAGTATCGATAACAAATACATCAATGATTTAAATTTAACCAAAATAGATGATGTTCAATCAATTGGATTTGGTGGTTTAGTTACAAGCGGTAAATACCCATGCGTTTTATATAATTCGATTTTTAAGTATCGCGCTTTAACTTTGGAAATATTGAATGCCGACCTTTCGCACGAAACATACAAAGCAATATTAGGTAGAGATTTCCTTGAAAATTTTACTTTAATATACGATGGGTGGTCTAATACATTTAGGCTTATAAATGTGAATGTTTAACGATTGTCCCAACTGCGATGTCAATACCTTAAAAATTGTTGGTAAATTATTTGTCAATTTAACTTTATCTTGCTGTTCATACTCATGTGCAAATCCATTAATTGCACACCCATCTTCACGAAAAAGTATGTGCATTTCATTCCCCGAGCCATTTCGCATTTGCAGGCATCTTTCGTTGGTGTCCCACCTGGAATTATAAGAATAGTAACGATACTGCCATTCCTGGGAAATGATCGCATCTAAAACGGAAATTGATTTGCATATTGTTTCCAAAGATTTTCTGTCAGGAAGTGAACTGTAATTTTTTGTTGAAATCATAGGTCAAACATAGCTTAAAGTCATAAAACTAAAAAGCCCGAAATCCAAAAATCCCGGGCTTTAAATACCTAACCTCTAATCTCCAGTCTCTAATCTCTAACCCCTACTCAAAATACTCCTTCATCCTTTCAAAAAAGCTCTTTTCATTTTTGCCGGGATTTGGTTTAAAGTTGGGAGAGTTTTGCAGTTTTTCCAGTATTTCGCGTTCTTCACGGCTGAGGGCTTTTGGCGTCCAGATGTTAATATGTACCAGTTGGTCGCCGCGGTGGTACGAGTTTACTTCGGGTACGCCTTTGCTTTTTAAGCGCAGTATTTTGCCGCCCTGGGTACCAGGGTCTATTTTTATTTTAACCTTGCCGTCGATGGTGGGCACTTCCACACTGGTACCTATGGCTGCATCAACAAAGTTTATATGCAGGTCATAGATCACATTATTGCCATCGCGTTTTAGCGTTTCGTGCGGAATTTCCTCTATCAATATGATCAGGTCGCCCGGCATGCCGCC
>Ga0206849_1102_pt1 | contig 11632 bp, 11 predicted proteins | sample Alteio_BWOrgCont_15_FD_152892 | JGI IMG/M metagenome (GOLD analysis project Ga0206849, IMG submission 152892) | Enriched cells from forest soil in Barre Woods Harvard Forest LTER site, Petersham, Massachusetts, United States -... | ecosystem: Environmental > Terrestrial > Soil > Temperate forest >...
CATGGCGGACGATGGCGTATCGCCGGTCCCGGTTTCGCCAATATTATTTAAAGATAAATTACCCGGCGCTGTTCAAATTGTACCGGTTGTATTTATTGTAAATAATATTTTAAAAACCTTAACCCGGCCGCAGCTAAAGGGCCTGGCGGGCAATATCCTGCGGTTTGTAAACGGCAAAGTTGTGCAGGCCGGTAAAACCTCAATTAACGAACTACAGATAGATTGCGACTGGACAGCAACTACGCGCGACAATTATTTTTACCTGCTTAACCAGCTTAAATTAAACCCGCAGCTTAACCATAAAACCCTGTCGGCAACGTTAAGGCTTCACCAGTTGAAAAACCAGGTTGGCAGCGGCATCCCGCCGGTCGACCGCGTTATGCTGATGTGCTACAATATGGGCAATTTACGCAAGTATGGCAGCCAGAATTCCATACTTGAACTGAGCGAATTAAAAAAATATTTGGGCAATAATATCAGCGCGTACCCCCTGCCCGCCGACATCGGTTTACCCCTGTTTAAATGGGCTGTAGCCTTCAGAAATAAGGAATATGCAGGTATTTCAAAAAGAATAAAAATTGTTGATTTAAATAATAAAAATCAATTTATATTTATAGGAAATAATATTTACAAAGCAGCCAGGAGACAAGAGCCAAGAATCAAGGAAAAAATTATTTTGGTTTTCATGCTGTATAATTTTAACACAGAGAAGTAGAGAAGGCACAGAACACAGGGTTTAAGAAGGTGTTTTTAAATAATATAAACCAACACACCACCCATTGGGAGAGCATAAGAATTTTGCCCGTAAACAAAAGTGGTGACAATATTTTGTCACTGACAAAATATTGTCAGTAGCTAAATAGTTAATAATCAGCCGTGTAGTCCCGCATATGCGGGATAGCAGGGTGTGTACGTGTAGCGCTACATACAAAATGATACATGGCTTTACCCCAAAGCACTCTTAAAATCATGCAACAAATCATCCAAATCTTCAATACCTATCGATAGCCTGATCATCGATTCTGAAATCTCCATTTCGGCCCTTTTTTCGAGGCCTAATTCATTGAAAATAGTATGGGCCACCGGTATGGCCAGCGTGCGCGTATCGCCCAAATTGCTCGATTTTACAACGAGCTTTAATTTATTTAAAAATGCAAAGCAATCGATGCTTTCATCCAGCTCGATGCTCATCAGGCTGCCGTATTTAAGAAATAGCCTTGCAGCAAGATTATGTTGCGGGTGCGATTCCAAACCGGGATAATAAACTTTTTTTATCATCGGGTGCGCTTCAAAAAAGGTGGCCAGCGAAAATGCATTGGTACAGGCGCGTTCCATACGCAAGGCGAGGGTTTCCGATCCTACAGATATAGAATGTGCTGCCTCAGGAGCAAGCGTACCTCCAGCATCGCGCAAACCTTTTTTACGGATTTGTGTCATGCCCAAAACTTCGGGTTTAACCTGTTTTTTAAAGCCTTCAAAAATATTAGGGAAGTTTTCCCAGTTATATAGGCCGGTATCGGTTACGCTGCCGCCTAAAGCGTTGCCATGCCCGCCGATATATTTTGTTAACGAGTTGATAACCAAACTTGCTTTTACATCCACAGGTTTAAACAGGTAGGGCGAGGTCATTGTATTATCAACCATATATATAATGCCTTTTTCCTGGCACAGCTCGCCGATCTTTTCAAGATCAGCTATCTGGGTGGCTGGATTTGCAATGGTTTCCACAAATACTATCCTGGTGCTATCCTTTATTTCATTGCGTATATTATCTGCCGAGGTTGCATCAACAAAAGTTATATCCAGCCCCATATCGGTAAAAGTTTGGAAAACGCTGCGGGTATTGCCAAATAAGTATGAACTGGCTAATACATGGTCGCCTTTTTTTATAAGGGCCATTATAGTGGCTGATATGGCGGCCATTCCCGTTGAAAATGCTATGGTCGATAAGCCATGCTCCATTAAAGTCACTTTATTTTCGAGGGCCGAAACAGTTGGGTTGCCCTGGCGTGAGTACGCATATCCTTTCTTCTTGTTCTGAAAAATATCAACCAAATCCTGCACATCATCATAGCCATAAGTTACCGATGTATGGATGGGTTTGTGTAAAGCGCCGTGTTCTGGTTTTGTTAGGCGGTCGGCGTGCAGTATGGTTGTCGTAAATCCTCTTTTGGTCGTCATGTATTTATAGAAACAAAATAAACCGCGAACTTAATTGTTTTTCGATAAAAAAGAGACTTACGAAGTTTTTAAAACTTCGTAAGTCTTAAAAATCCAAGCTTCTTGAGACTGGCTTCCATTTTCTCTTTATCTTGCCTCTCAATTCTTAAATCTTTTTTAAAGGCATGAGGGCAGTAATACAACGGGTTTCCAACGCAAGTTGCGTAGTTGATAATGAATTAACCGGATCAATAAACACCGGTTTTTTGGTGCTGCTTGGCATAGAAGATGCCGATACGGAAGACGACCTGCAATGGCTGGCGCAAAAAATTTCGAACCTGCGCGTTTTTGGCGATGAAAACGGCCTGATGAACAAAGCGCTGGCCGATGTTGACGGCGAAATATTACTGATCTCGCAGTTTACACTTTTTGCGCAAACCAAAAAAGGTAACAGGCCGTCATTTATCAGGGCTGCAAGGCCGGATAAGGCAATACCAATGTACGAACAAATGATAACCACGCTGGAAACTATAACGGGGAGAAAAATACAAACGGGGGTTTTTGGAGCTGATATGAAGATAAGTTTGGTGAATGATGGGCCCGTAACAATAATAATGGACACGAAAAGCCGCGAATGAATTCGAATTTCACGAATAAAAAATAATAATAGACACGAAAAGCTGCGAATTAGTTCGAATTTCACGAATAAAAAAAACCTGATGGCTGACATTTTATTTAAGGAAGAGTCTTACAAAATAATTGGCGCTTGCTTTGAAGTTCACAGTATACTGGGCCATGGTTTTAAGGAAGCTGTTTACAAAGATGCACTTGAACTCGAGCTAATGAAATTAAATATTCCTTTTATAAGGGAGAAGCCTTATACAATTACCTATAAGGAGCAAAAGCTTAAACATTTTTTCATCGCTGATTTTGTTGTTTATGATACCATCATCCTTGAAATAAAAACAGGAAACTATATTGGTGAGCCATACCTGAAGCAAACACTGAATTATCTTAAAGCATCTGGGTTACGATTGGGCATTGTAATTAACTTTGGCGCACCATCATTAGCGTATCAGAGAGTAATTTTTTAAAAAAGACACGAATTTTCACGAATTAATTCGAATTACACGAATTGAATCCAGCGGCTGTTCATTTCTGCAACATTCTTACTAATTCGAATTAATTCGTGAAATTCGTGTCTATTCAATTCGTGAAATTAGTGTTTTTATTTTTATGGAAATCAGCGAAGCACAGCATCTTGTAGATAATTGGATCAAAACAACCGGGATCAGGTATTTTAATGAGCTGACAAACACCGCCATTTTGATGGAGGAAGTTGGCGAAGTTGCCCGCATTATGGCGCGGCAATATGGCGAGCAGTCATTTAAAAAATCGGATACGGAAGTGAACCTGGCTGACGAGATGGCTGATGTGCTTTTTGTGCTGATATGCCTTGCAAATCAAACAGGGGTTGATCTGACCGATGCTTTAGCAAAGAACATGGAGAAAAAAAATATCCGTGATTCGGAAAGGCACCGGAACAACGAGAAACTAAAACCCTGAAATATGAAAAAATTATTTTTCCTGTACTGCCTGGTAGCCGGACTGTTTGGATGCACTAAAAATGAGAGTAAACAAAAGGTTGCTGACGTTATGTTAACGAAACCGGTTGTTGTAAATGATGAAAAAGCAAGTGCCAACAGTTCGGCACTGTATAAAACAACTACCAATGGCTCCAAAGCATTATTAAACGCACCCACAACCATCACAAGGAAAATTATTAAAGAAGGTGAAATTAGTTTTGAAACAAAGAATATAGCAGATACCCGCAAGGCGATATATAATTCACTGCAAAAACTTGGTGGCTATATCGCTGCGGAGAATGAATCCAACGACAGCTCCGATAGCCGTAAAATGTACATGTTAAAAGCCCGCATTCCGGCCAATAATTTTGAAGAGTTTTTGGAAGGTGTTTCTTCGGATGCCACTAAGATCTATTCTAAAAACATTCGCGCAACGGATGTGACCAGCGATTATATAGATTACACAGCGCAAATAACTAATGAAAAGAAACTTGAAGAACGCTATCTCGAACTGCTGAAAAAAGGCACCAAAATGTCGGACCTGCTTGATATCGAAGATAAAATTACAGGGATACAAACGGCTATTGATTCAACCCAGGGCCATCTGAATTATTTGCTGAGGCAAGTTGACTACAGTTCGCTCAATATTACTTTTTATACCGGGCCCGTGATAAAGGATAACGCGCCAACTTTTGGCGCTAAACTGGTTAGTGCATTATCAGGCGGCTGGGGGACACTGTTGGAGATGTTTTTTGCCCTTGCAGCCATTTGGCCACTATGGCTGATTGGGGCAATTGCCTGGTTCGTTTTTAAAACCTGGCGGAGGAAGAATGTTGTAACGGGAATGAGTAAATAATAGTAGCAGTAATGAGTAGCAGTAGCAGTCACAAGTGGCAGTAGCAGTAGCAGTAGCAGCAGTGGCAGTAATAAGTAGCAGTAATGAAAGTTTATTAAACTGCCGCTGCTACTTGCCACTGCAACTTAACTAATTTGTCCCCGTTTAAAACCGGGATGGCGGTAGTTAAGTCAACCTGCAAACAAAATTCAATATCCTTTTCGATGCCGAGCTTTTTTAGCCGTTCGCTGTGGGAGGTTTTTTTCAGGTATTTGTTTATGTCGTTTTTGCCTATTTGGTAAAGATCATTGGCAGCAATGGCCGAATCGTCTAATTTAAAATCAAAAGTTTTTAGCTGTTCAATAACTGCACCGGCAAACAGGGTGTCCTCCAGATTAAAATTGTTTTTCCAGCCGGCGCAAACAAGCAGGATGTTTTCATTTTGTGTTTTAAGCCAATCACATAGCGCAGTGAGGTTTAAAAACGACCCAATAACAATTTTTTTTGCGCTGCGCGATAAGTGAAGCGCATGCGTGCCGTTGGTGGTTGTTAATACAATAGTTTTGCCTGCAACTTTTTCTTTTGTGTATGAGAAAGGTGAATTACCAAAGTCAAAGCCATCTACAACTTTGCCATCGCGCTCGGCTGCCAGCAGGTAGTCAAGACCATTTTCGCGATAAGCTGCACATTCTTCAACTTCGGCCACCGGGATAATTGCAACTGCCCCATTTTCAATACCATAACAAATGGAAGACGTAGCCCTGAAAATATCAATGATCACCACAATATAATCCTCAACCCGGTAAAGCGGTATAAGGGCAGGGGAGAGGCAGACATTTAAGTCATTAGTCATTGGGTCATTAAGTCATTGGGTCATTGAGTCATTAGGTCATTGAGTTATGGCAAACTATTTAAGCAATGACTTAATGCCCCAATGACTTAATGACTATTTATTGAACGGCGGTTTTACAATCTTGGCCTTAATCTTGTTGTCGCGGATATTGATAAAAATTTCGGTCCCTTCTTTGGCAAATTCGGTTTTAACGTAGCCCATGCCTATGGCTTTTTGCAGGGAGGGGGATTGCGTGCCGGAGGTTACTTTGCCGATGTTGTTGCCGTCGGCGTCAACAATTTCGTAATCATGGCGGGGGATGCCGCGTTCTATCATTTCAAAACCGACCAGCTTGCGTTTTACGCCTTCCTGTTTTTGCTGCTGCAGGGCCGCCGAATTGGTAAACTCCTTATTGAATTTTGTTACCCATCCTAAACCGGCTTCTAACGGCGAGGTAGTATCGTCAATATCGTTTCCATACAGACAAAAACCCATTTCGAGGCGCAGGGTGTCCCTCGCCCCGAGGCCGATGGGTTTTATCCCGAAGGGTTCGCCGGCTTTAAAAATGGCGTCCCAGATATGTTCCGCATTGGCATTTTCAAAATAAACCTCAAAACCGCCAGCGCCGGTGTAGCCGGTTGCCGATACCAGTACATTATCCACTCCGGCGAACTTCCCTTTTTTAAAGGTGTAATATTCCATCGAAGCCAGGTCGATATCCGTTAAGCTTTGCAAAGCCTCGGCAGCTTTCGGCCCTTGTATGGCGAGCAGTGAAGTACGGTCGCTTATATTTTTCATTTCAACGCCAAAGGTGTTGAAGTTGGAAATCCAATTCCAGTCTTTTTCGATATTGGAGGCGTTTACCACCAGCATATAAGTTTTTGGGTCGATGCGGTAAACCAGCAGGTCATCCACTATACCGCCATCTTTGTTGGGCAGGCAGGAGTATTGCACTTTGCCATCGTATAATTTAGCTGCATCGTTACTGGTCACCTGCTGGATAAGATCAAGTGCGTGTTCACCTTTTAAGATAAACTCGCCCATATGGCTCACATCAAAAACACCGACGCCATTGCGCACGGTTTCATGTTCGGCGTTTATACCTGCATATTGCACCGGCATGTTATAGCCGGCAAAGGGCACCATTTTGGCGCCTGCCTTTATATGGACATCAGTTAAAGCGGTATTCTTCATAAGCCGCAAAAATAACACGATTTATCGATTTAATTGATGGGCAGGATTTTTTTAATTTTCAGTTATAGACACGATTTATCTATTAATGCGGCACACTGGATTTATTATTGCCGTAGGGTTATAGCAATCCTGAAAATCATTAAAATCTCGGAAATCGTGTTCAGATAACCGACTCGTAGAAACTCACCAGGTTTTTGGTAACCTTGTTTACCTCATGCTGTTCCTCAATTAATTTCCGCGCATTGAGGCCAATACGTTTACAAAACTCTTCGTCGGCTATGCAAAGCTTTATTGCCTCGTAAAATTCGTCGTAGTTATTGGCGATAATTATGTTAACGGCATTTTCATAATCAATGCCTTCTGCACCCAGCGAGGTGGAAATTATACATTTCTGCATGGCCATGCCCTCAACAATTTTTACGCGCATGCCGCCGCTTGATAGCAAAGGCACAATCATAATAGATTTGCTGTTTAAAAATTCAAGAGCATCGTCTACTTCACCCTGGATAAAAATTTTGCCCATTACATCGTAATCATCAAAACGCTCGGGGATATCATTGCCGGCCACATAAAAGCGCACGCGCAGTTCGCCATCGGTCAGCTCTTTATGAAAATTATTCAAAAACCACTCGATGCCTTCGCGATTGGGCAGCCAATCCAATGATCCTAAAAAAAACAGGCTCGGGAATTCCGTTTTACTTAGATCTGGTTTGTAACGCTCAAGGTTGATGCCTACCGGCAATATTTCAATCGGTATTTTAGTGCCATATTCAAGCAAGGTGTTTTTATCCTGTTCGGTAAATACAGCTATGCCGTCGAAATTATTTAACTGCTGCAGCTCGTAATTTTTTATCCGTTTGGCATGCATTTTAAGATAGGATTTCTTAAACGGATCGCTTTTTTGCTGCGACAGCATTTCCCATATCTGGTTTTCGATGTTATGCGCCCGGTAAATAAGTTTTGCCTTAGTGTTTTTACGCACAGCCGAAAGGTACAGCGATACCAGCAGGCCTTCGAACTGGATAATGTCATAAGCTGTTTTTCTTAATTCAAGTACCAGCAGCCTTTCAAATTCAGCATTATAATACCGGTCGATATTAAATGAAGTTTTGCTTAATAAATTAACGGCGACATCGAATACCGATACATCGGTATTAATATTATATGCCCGGTAGTTTATTTTCGAGAGCAAATCCCTATCATCATCGCTGTTTTCGTGATGATTATTTTTTCTGGCGTTAAGCGCAACCAACGAAACATCATGCCCCTGGTTTACCAGGCCCCTGATGGTATTGCATACCACTATCGGGTATCCGCCATTTTGCGGAAATGGGACACGATGCGTTAGAATAAGGATCTTCAATTAATATTGGTTTTCAACAAAAATAATAATTTGAAGGAATTGACAACCTTTTGGGGGTCTGATTGTGCAGATTCTTTTAAATAATTACATTTAATCAGCAAAGCGCCGAATTTGTGCGTGGAGCGGAAAAATCAATCGAAAAGTTCTAACTGTGGGTCGGTGACCCTGAAAGTGAGCCGGTGGTAAGGGGTAAACCCGATTTTTAAAATTGTTTCCCGATGCTTTATAGTTGGATAGCCTTTGTTTTTATGCCAATCATATTCGGGATGCCGGGCGGCTATTTGCTTCATATAATCGTCGCGGTAGGTTTTTGCAAGGATGGACGCAGCAGCAATGCTGAAATATTTGGCATCGCCCTCAACAATGCATTGGTGCGGTATTTTACCATATTTATTGAACCTGTTACCATCGATAATTAAAAACTGCGGACTTAAAGTCAATTTTTCAATAGCGCGGTGCATAGCGAGGAAAGAAGCATTTAAAATATTGATTTTGTCTATCTCCAGGTTATCAACCGATGCAACCGCCCAGGCTATGGCTTTTTGCTCAATTTCAATCCTTAATTCGTACCTAATATCTTCTGATAATTGTTTGGAATCATTTAATAAATCATGCTCAAAGTCATCAGGTAATATAACTGCAGCAGCAAATACAGGGCCAGCCAGGCAGCCACGGCCGGCCTCATCGCAGCCGGCTTCCAGTAATTCGTGCTGGTATCTTGAGAGTAACATTTTTTTTGTTGTTGGAATGTTGTAATGTTGGAACGTTGTAATGTTATTTATTTGGCTAAATGCTTTAATAGTCTTTCTTCAAACCTTTCAACATTGCAACATTTCAACCTTTCAACAATCCCTCTTAAAAAATCCGTAAAGTCAACAAAGTAACATCATCAATTGGTTTGCCTTTTATTACCAGGTTAATATGGTCCATTAACACCTGGTTAAAGCTGGTTGGCGATTGGTCGCCATAGGTCTTTATAAATTCTATGAGACTTTCTTCGCCCCAATTTTTATTGTTATTCTCGTGGTCCATTAACCCGTCAGTATAATTTACTATTAAGCTGCCCGGGTCAACGTCTACCTCGCCCTGGTTCAGGAAAGGCAATTCATCAAAAACGCCGATCATGGTAGTACCAAGCTTAAGGGTTATGGCCTCGCCCTGCGAATACAGGATAGTGGCATTATGGCCTGCATTTATATAGTTGAGCTTCCTGGTTTTTTCGTTGTACTTGGCCAGGAAAAGGGTGATAAACCTTTCACCTTTGGTGTTGCTGATAACAATTTTGTTTAAACGGTCAATAATATTGGTAAGATCATCTTCTACAGCCGACCATGCATGCAAACTGGCCTGGAAATTTGCCATCAATAATGCCGCCGATATTCCCTTGCCCGATACATCGGCAATGCACCATAAAAATTCGTGGTCATTCAGTCGTATAAAATCAAAATAATCACCGCCAATATTTTGATGGGGGATATACCTGGCGCTGACCTCGACGCTTGAATCCTTATATACCTTTAAAGGGATCAGCATGTTTTGTACCTCTACAGCCAGCTCCATCTCACGTTGAAAACGTTCGGACTGCAGCCTCTCGCGAAATAACTTTTTATTTTCGAGCGCCACTACAATAACATTTATCACTGTTTGAATAAAGTTAAGGTCGTTGTTGAGCAATTCGCCCGAGGTGTTAAAATCACCGATCAAGGCATATGCAAGGGCTTTCTTTTTATGATAGATCGGGATAAAATAATCGTACTTTTTTAATAGCTCGTCTTCATGGTCGGCAAGCGGCATGGTCCATTTTACTTTGTTTAGCTTAAGACAAGCCTTATGCAACATGTTTACGGATTCAATATCACCACCGTATTTAGAAAGTAAAACGAAACCGCCGCTTTTTTCAATTAAAAAACGAAGCTTACCAACCTGGAGGTAACTTTTAAGGATAACCTGCAGCATCTGGATCAATACCGGGGTTCCGGTATCCTTGTTTATAGCCTGGGTAACCTCAAGTAATGCGTTTAGCTCTGTTTGCCTTTTGAGCAACAAGCGTATCAATTCGTCTTCCGGCGAGATTTCGTCAATATTTTGCATCATTAATTAGAAAGGCTGCCTAAAATAATATATTTTTTTTTTAAAAGCGGGTACTTTGTGATTTTATATCAAATGCATCCCTTAATCCAACAGTTACCAGGTTAAAAGCATATACTAAAAGCATAATTGCCACACCCGGCAGGATAGCAAGGTACGGCGAATCCATCACAATGTAACCATAATGTTCTTTTATCATACTGCCCCATGTAGGCATCGGTGGCTGCGCGCCGAACCCCAAAAAACTTAAGCCGGCTTCTAATAATATAGCCGAGGCAAAGTTTGATGAAGCCAGTACCAGTATCGGCCCGATTATATTGGGCAAAATATGTTTTGTTATAATCCGGGTATTATTAAAACCCAGCGAACGTGCTGCTTCAACGTATTCCACCTGTTTTAAACTCATTACCTGGCCGCGCACTAATCGGGCCACTTCAACCCACATTGACAAGCCCACGGCTATAAATATTTGCCATAAGCCCTTGCCCAATGCAAATGATATGGCTATAACCAGCAGCAAAGCCGGCAACGACCATAGTATATTCATCAGCCAGCTCAAGGCTGCATCAATCCAGCCGCCAAAATAACCTGCAACGGCCCCAATTGTTACGCCGAGCAGCATACTGATAATAACCGACATGAGCCCGACCGCCAGCGAAACCCTGCTGCCCAGTATGAGCCGGCTCAGCAAGTCGCGGCCATAAACGTCAGTTCCGAGCCAAAAGGTTTTGCGGAAAGCGCCCCAACCACCTATAGCGGGAGCCTTTAAACCGTACCGGCCGGTACCCGGCACATAATAGGCTTTTTTCTCCGGTTTATCTTCGGCGCCAATATATTCATCAGCAATAATTGAATCTTTTTTCAGCCGGTAGCCGGTAATAGGGATGTCCCGGTAAAAGGATGGCTGTCCGAAAAGCATTTTGTTAAAAATGTTGACTGTATCTACAGGTTCCGTTTTAGGGAGGCGCAGCATCATAAATTCGGACCCTGGTTTTTTTATGCTTAGTTGTATAGTCATGTTATTGGCCATCGGCGTGGAATCGGGCATAATTAAATACCCCAGTATTGCAATTACAATGGTAGCAACGATAAATATCAAGGCTGCAACGGCAATTTTATTGCGTTTAAATGTTTTCCAGGTGCGCTGCGAGGGGCTAAGATCAGTCAATTTTAATCGGGTATTCTTTTGGCTAAAGATAGGGAAAATTGGTGAGTGGTTGAATTGGTTGATTAAGTTGATTGGGTTAGATTAAGTTGAATGAGTTGATTAGGTTGAATGGTAGGGTTTTGTGTTTTTTTGTTCGACTTATAATTAACAGGACTCTCATAATATGACGACTTTTAATGCAATTACAACTTAATCCAACTCAATCAACTTAATAAACCCAATCAACTAACTCCAACAGCCTACCTCACCACCCTATCCTTCCATGTATAAGCACGGGTATTACCTATAAAACCTATGTAAATTAAGTAAAAAACGTGCAAAGGGATTATAATAATGAGCAGGCTGACCAATTTTGGTCGTTTAAAAAACGAGCTGATCGGAATAAGAAAAGCCAGCTCAAATATAT
>Ga0206849_1103_pt1 | contig 11343 bp, 8 predicted proteins | sample Alteio_BWOrgCont_15_FD_152892 | JGI IMG/M metagenome (GOLD analysis project Ga0206849, IMG submission 152892) | Enriched cells from forest soil in Barre Woods Harvard Forest LTER site, Petersham, Massachusetts, United States -... | ecosystem: Environmental > Terrestrial > Soil > Temperate forest > O...
CTGGGCGTCATCGGTAACGGCAAGTGCAAAATTGCCCGAAACAGGGTGGCCCATGTTATCGGTTACCTTTATTTTTAGCGATACGCTGTCCCTTGGTCCGTAACCCGATTTATCCAGCGTTAACTGAATATGAAGATCATCATGCCGATCGATATAAACCAACCGCTCATTTAACGGCTGATATTTTGTATCCATTACTGTAAAATGTGCTATTCCGGTTGGAAACAGGCTTTTTGCTATTTTCCTTTTAACATAGTTGCCTTCGTGAAAGTTGAAAATAGCAGCATAACAAATAACTCCGCGCGCTTTCCCGATTAAAAAATAACTATTGCCTGATTGGATAATATCAGCGGTACCGGCAACAAAGACTTCAACCGAATCGCTTTCCATTGGGTTTTTAACCTTTAAAACCATCCCTGTACTTTTTACAGCCGGCAGCGGATATTCTTTTATCATTCCACCCGGTAAACTAACTCTTGCCTGGTAGTTTTCTCCGTCCTTGATGGTCAGGTAAAAGCTGCCCATGCCGTTATGCAGCGATTTAAATGCCGCCACCTGATTTTGCTCATGGTCGGTAACAATGCCCGAAATATTGATGCCTTTGCCGTTTTTATCGATTGCCTTAAAACCAATGTGTGCCGGTAAGCCGGCCATTAAACTGCCGCCTTCGGGTAAAAACTGGATGTCGGCGTTTTCTGTATCGTTTATGGTAACCGGGATAATAGCTTTTTTGTCCTTTTGCCCATTTTCCGCAACAATAGTCAGGTCGCTGAATTTTTCAGGGATTTTAAAATTCACATCCAGGAAGCCGTTTTCATCTGTTTGTACGTCCTGTTTATACAGCCTTTTACTGTCGGCCATTACCTGCAGCTGAATACCCTGGTTGGCCGCGGGCTTTTTGTTCATATCGCTCAGCTGCAGTTTAACATTTTCAGTATTACTGCCCTCAACTGTCGCGGTCTTTAGCCGCCGGTTAACCAGCCAGTTATTTTCAGCCCCGCCAGTGACATAAAAACTTTTGGTAAAAAAATAATCGCTCCCAAAATTGCGCATCCAGGTTGTGTACGCCCTGATGGTATAGGTGCCGGAAGAAAACTCTTTTTCATCGAGGTTTATGCTGCCCCAGCTAAGGCCTTTGTTTACGGGTAGCTTAAATTGTTTTACAACCTTGTTACTGTCGTTAGCGATGTCTATATTAATAATGCCGCTCTTGCCTGATGCAGCTAAATGAGATGCGTTGAGCAGGTATGCTTTAAACCATACGGTGTCTCCCAGGGTATAATAGGGCTTATCAAACTGCAGGTAAAGTTTTTCTATAGCCTGGTTTTCATTTACACTGTCTGAAGTAGTTTTTAGTTTTAACAAATCTTGTTTTAAAGAGGCGGGCGTAGCAAATGAAACCTGGCTGTCGTTATTAGGTGATACTGTTTTGGCTGAACCGGCAACGGTATTTGGCGATGCTTCGTAATCAACCGGTAAAAGTTCCGCAACCCGCGCCCGGCCCCATACCCCCGTTAGCGTTAAACAATTTGAATTAACAATTTCGCCGTTCGCATCAAAAAAAACATAGGGTATATCAAAATTCACCAGCGTGTTTTCTACATTGCCGGGATCATATAATTTGGCCGGGTGCGGATCTAAACTAAACCGCTGATCTTTATTATAAGTAACATAAAATGCATCATCGGCATTTCCCGGCCCGAATGCAAATAATCCCTGCTGATCGGTAGGCCTTATGAAATCTTCTTTATTTAAAGGTACAAGCACCAGCTTCTCCAGCATTTTAGGCAACTTATTTTTTTTCACCCAAAAAGACAATGAGTCGCGTCCGGCCGTTACTTTTGATCTTGATTTTTTATAGAACTTTATTTTTGCTTCTATTAAACTGTCGTTTGGCCGTTCGGGGTTGATACAACGCTCCAATCGTAATACCCTAAAACCTTCCCCATCTGTCCGTCCGTTGACTGCCGAACGCAAAAATTGCATCGCCGAGCCTTCATAAACTTCCTTTCGTTTCTTTTTCCAGCGTCTTTCCTGTGCAGGTGTGCCCTTCAGGTTTTCAAACAAGGCCGACCCTTCATAATGTATCATGTCTGCATTGTTATCCTTTGCATCTTTATTAGTGTCTTTAATAAAGCTGGCCAGCAAATATTTTATTTTGTACCCCAGCGCCTGGTTTTCAATAATTATAAAATCGTTTGATGAGGCGGTAAGCGTGTTTGTAGCATCATCATAATCCAGGTCGATTATTTCGGGGTTTAGTATTTTGCATTCCGCAGCCAGGGCCGATGTCCCAAGAAATTCATCCTTAAACCAGGCATAATTTCTTGCGCGGTTAGCATCGTTCAAAGGTTTAACAGTTACCTCTTTTAAGGTGATAGTTTGGGGCGAAACTTCAATTTCAGGTAAAATAATATCGCTATAATTAACCAGAATATCCTGCCGCAAAGGCTCAAAACCAATAATTGAAACAACCAGTTCGTATTTCCCCGGCTTTACATTATGCAAGTTAAATGATCCGTCAACTGCTGTCATGTCGCCTACAGTGGCATTACTAAGGAATACGCTGGCGTTGGCCAGGGGTGTTTTGTCCGCACCATTCAGCACTTTCCCGCTTACCTCATGCGAGGACTCCTGATCCTTACGCTCCAATAAGATATTGGCGTCAATCTGCCGGAAAGTGAGAGGTGTGTTTTGCAGCAAGGTAGCCAGGGTTTGCTCAATTGTGCGTGTACCGGGCTTTAAATTGAGATGGGTTACCGGCCGTATATCGGCATCCCTGTAAAAGAACCTGAAGTTGCTTTGCTGCTCTATTTTTTTGATAGCTGTTTCCAGGCTTTCATCTTTCAGGCCAAGCGTCACTTTTTCCGTAGCTATATTTTGCGCTCTGCCCGTTGCTACAAACAACAAGTGAAAAGCGAGCGTTAATAATACCGCTATTACTAAATTGAGGCGCATTAATTTAATAATTAACCGTGAATGATCAAATGCGTTTATGTATTAATTGCAACCGGGGCCATCAATTATTATGCTGCCATCGGCTTTAGTTTGATAGGTGGCATCGTTGAAAGCGCAAATTACCTTTAAAACATCTGCCAGTCTTTCAGCTTTTAATGCGGTACCTGTAAAACGGCAATTTTTTACCTTATCATTGGTGAAGCTGATTTTAACTTTAAACCGTTGCTGCAGTTGCACGGCAGCGTCGGCAAAAGTGATATCGTTAAAATGGATGTCACTTTCTCTCCAGGCTATTACCTGTTCCGCATCAACATCTTTTTGAGTGTGCTGCTGATTAATTTCATTAAAACTGATCTGCTGGTTGGGCGTGATGGTTCCCAATGGCTGGTCGCCGTTGGCCACACTAACTTTACCGCGCGCCACCGTAACCACTACGGTATGCATCAGGCTATCCTGCCTAATATTAAAAGCCGTTCCCAAAACCGTAGTAAGCACTTTGCCGGTATGTATAATAAATGGCCTGGCAGCATCGTGCCGGATATCAAAATACGCTTCGCCCGATAGATAAACCTCCCTGGTTTTACCATTAAATACTTTATGGTATTTTATTTCGGACAATGAATTTATCCATATTTTACTCCCGTCAGCCAAAACAATTTGTGTTTTTTGATTGGCGGGTACCTTCAATGCAGTTAATTGTATAGGATGTAACTTGTTTTGCAAAGCAGGCCATTCCAGATAAATCGTGAAAAATATGGCAACTACTGCGGCCACGGCGACTATCCTGCGCCATAAAACCCTGCGCGGCATAGTTACCACTTTCGACCCGTTAATACCGGCGCTGCTTTGAATATTGTTAAACAAACCCTCAAGCCAACGGTCCCTGCTCGCTTTATCCATTTGCTGCCATTCAGAGTTGGGATTTCCGTTGTTATTTAACCAGATTTCAACCTGTTCAATTTCTCCGGTTGATGCTTCTCCCTTTAAATAGCGGTCCAATATATCTTCAATGTCAATGCGGCTCATTTATATAAATTTTTCTAATTGTCGTGTCAACTTGCAAATGGTACTATATGAAATTTAATTATTTTTTGATGAATTGAATACCAGGCTATAGTAACCGCGCAAGCAATGCGGCAAAGATTAAAAGCACAGTTAATGTTTTTCGTAAATGTTTTAATGCAGCTGATAACTGATTTTTTACTGTTTGCTCAGATAAATTGAGCTTTTCGGCAATCTCGCGGTTGCTTAATTCCTGCTCCCTGCTTAACTTATAAATTTCTTTAACCCTGGGTGGCAGCTGATCGAGCGACTTTTCTATGGTTTGCTGAAGTTCCCTGGCTTCAAGCCCTTTTTCAATACTGTCCTGGTAAATAATGCTCAAAGATTGCCTGACGGCAGCATATTCCTCACGCGTTATGTTTTTCCTGATCTTATCGATAATGCGGTGCCTGATTACAGTGAAGAGATACGATTGTAAATTAGATGTAATGTGCAGCTCCTCCCGGTTTTCCCAAAGTTTAACAAATATGTCATGCAGTATATCCCTGGCATCATCAAGGCTGTATAGTTTTGATGCGGCAAAACCGGCAAGGCTCTCGGCGTAGCGGCTATAAATTTCGGTAAAGGCCTGCGGGTCATCTTTTTTTAACAAGATGATCAACTGTTCGTCTGTAAATTTACTGTAGGCGGCCATCAGGTTTATTGACTCCTAATGTAATATTAAATAAATAGAAGAGCAATTTAAATAAACAGGAGGGCGACAGGTTATCCGGCTGAAAAAGTGCATGATTAACGTTAACGCTTCTCCACCCTATCATAAAAGCCACCAAAAGTATTATTTCTAACACCTTCCTCCTTAAAAAAATCACCGGGAAAGCCTAATTCAATAGCGCTGGCTTCGTTTAATTTTTGAAGATGTTCTGCGGTTAAATGAACATCAATGGTTTTAAGGTTATCCTCCAGCTGGCTTAATTTGGTGGCGCCCACTATCGGGATTGATGAGAAGCCCTGCTGCATCGTCCATTTTAAAGCCACATTTCCCGGCGAAACGCCAAGTTCATCAGCGACTGCAACTACCGCCTTTGTTATTGCCTCACTTTGCTCATTGCGGCGTTTGCTTTCGGGTTTTATCCGGCCCTGTTCGCCACGCAGATATTTTCCGGTCAAAACGCCGCCGCCAAGCGGGGCCCATGGGGTAATGGTCATACCGAAATGCTTAGCCATGGGGATCAGTTCGCGTTCAGGTGTACGTGCAATCAGGCTGTATTCAACTTGCAGGGCCACAAATTGGCTCCATCCCATCAATTCGGCCATGGTATTTCCTTTGGCAACCACCCATGCGGGTGTATCGCTTATGGCCGCATAATTCACCTTTCCCTGGCGGATCAGGTCGTCCATGCCTCTCAAAATCTCATCGATCGGGGTCAGGTCATCCCAAATATGCAGGTATAGCAGATCAATAAAATCCGTTTTCAGGCGTTTCAGGCTTTCCTCCACGCTGCGCATCATGTTTTTACGGTTATTGCCGGATGCATTGGGATTTGTCAAGTTATCTTTCAGCGTGTACTTTGTTGCTAATACAAAAAAATCCCGGTCGTGATTGCTGATGTATTCGCCGATTATTTTTTCGCTGGTACCCAGCTTATACATATTTGCGGTATCGATAAAATTACCGCCGGCGTTTGCAAAGGCATCCATAATGGCAAAACTGGTTTCTTTATCGGCGCCCCAGCCCGCCTCGGTGCCAAAACCCATTGTACCCAGGCACAACTCCGAAACTTTAAGGCCCGAGCGGCCCAATAATTTGTATTTCATAAGATCATGAATTTTAATGCCTGCCCTTTCGCTTAACAAGGCCGCCTGTAGTATCTTCAATACTCTGCTGAACAATAAAAGCGGCAGGGTCAATATCCAATATTTCGCGTTTTATCGAAGGGATCTCCAGCCTGGTGGCAACCGTGAAAACAATATCCCGCGGATCATTGATATGACCATCTTTGCCATACCCGCTTTTTCCCTCGTAAACGGTTACGCCGCGGCCTCTTTTTGCAATGGCTTTCCTGATGGCGTCGCCTTTTGCAGAAACAACTGTGATCCCCGTGTATCGTTCAATCCCATTTAAAATAAACTCTATCATTTTAGAGGCGGCCAGGTAAGTAAGAATTGAATACAGGGCCGGTTCAATACCTAAAAAAAATACGGCCGCAGAAAATATGATAAGGTTAAGCAACAGTATTACGTCGCTTACTTTTAAAAGCTCCATTTTTTTACTTAACAGTAACGCTGCTATTTCGGTACCATCCAGCACGGCGCCGCCTCTTATCGCTAACCCCACTCCTACGCCTAAAAAAATGCCCCCGAACACCGCTGTGAGTAATTTATCGTGAGTAACATCCGGAAAATTAATAAAGGCCAGGCAAAGAGACAGACCGGCAATGGCCATTGCACTTTTTACAGCAAACGAAACGCCTAATTGCCGGTAGCCCAAAATAAGAAAAGGCATATTGATAATAAAAATCAGGATGGAAATTGGCACAGCCGTAATCTTAGCCAAAAGCATTGAAATGCCGGTAACCCCGCCGTCGATAAACCTGGTTGAAAGCAGAAAGCCCTTTATCCCCATACCGGCAGAAAGTATACCCAAAACCACCAGTATAAAATTTTCAATATTGGCCCTTATTTTCACGCTTAAATATACAACATGAAAATTATCGCAAACAAACATTTATTTGATTACCCGGCGCCGTTTATTTTACAAAAGCGGGCCCGGCGTTCCGAAACAAAATAAAGACGTGCTTGTAATATATTTAGAAAGGACTGCCTATATGAAAATCTTAAATCTCCATAAAGCCATAAGCGCTAAAGAACTATTGCATCTTATACAGCAAAAGCTGGATCCGCTTTTTAAAAAGCAAAGACAAACTGAAATTCATTTTACATGCGAAAATAAAAATGGCGCAATTGAAATTTCACAGCCGGACCTTTACGAGGGCTTTTTATACAGGATAGAAATAAAGGGGGATGAACTATGGATCACCCGGTCGGAACACTACATAGATGATGTAAATTCACTGACAATAGAATCAATCCTTAATCTTCTTTTTGAGAAATTAGCCGGTAAGCAGGGCATTACTTTTGTACTGGAGGGATGAAGGAGCAGAAAGCTGAAAGACCAAAGCTAAACGCGCCATACGGTTTTTAAGCCTTCTGCTTTGAGCTTTAAGCTTTCCCCTTACCTTACCCGTTTATCCAGCTGAATTTATAATCCAGCATCGGGTTTTTCATTCTTTCGGCAACACGCAGCAGGCGGTTGGGCAGGTTCATGATGTAGTCGCGCGCTTTTTCGCCGGTTTCACTTAAATCAACCATGCTTTCCACGTGCCAGTCTTCTATAAGTTCTTTCAGTATGTCAACGTAATCAATGGCGGTATAAATACCGAGGCGTTGAGCAGCATCGGTAAAATGTCCAAACGTTTGACCGATTTTTAAACCGACCTCGCGTAAAAAATGGGCGGGCATAACTATTTTTTTGCGCATCATGTCTTCAAAAGCAATCATCGCTTCATTGGGGTCAACTTCAAATATTTTTTCGATAAAGTATTTATAAGCCTTTGCGTGCCGGGCCTCATCGCCTGCAATTACGCCGCACATTTTTGATAGTAAGCTATCACCGTCTTTTTTTGCCTGCGATGCTACGCGGCGGTGCGAAACATTGGTCGCCAGTTCCTGGAATGATGTATAAATAAAGTTACGGTATGGGTCGTGCCCGGTGCCTATGTCAAAGCCATCGGCAATCAGGTACTGGGTTGATATTTCCATTTTGCGCATGTTCACCCGGCCCGACAGGTATAAATACTTATTGAGCAAGTCGCCGTGGCGGTTTTCTTCGCCCGTCCAATGCCTGGTCCACTGCATCCATCCGCCATCCTCTTCATCCGATACGCCCTGCACCATGCTTAACCACGATTCGTAAGTAGGCAAGGCCTCTTCGGTAATGGTATCGCCGACTAATACCGCGATTAAATCATAAGATAAACCCTGGGCGCTTTCCTGCAGTTCTTTAATTTCACTGAAAAAAGTCTCGCGGGAAGAATCAGGTAAAAAATCGGACGGCTGCCAGATCGAATCAATGGGTTTTAAATATTCATCCTTTTTTTCAAGCATGAACTTTTCGATATGGACCATCACTTCCCGCCGCTTTTCTTCAAAAAATTTCATAACAACTTAATAGGGTGCAAAGGTAGCAATTAATTGCGGTGAAACAAGGAATAAGAAAGAGCCAGGAATCAAGAACCAAGAGCCAGGATAAAAAGACGGAATTCAATATTCTGCACGTTCAATCTTGCGGTTCTTGATTCTTGGTTCTTGGTTCCTTCTCTTTTTGGTCATTTTTCCCTTGTATAGCCGATAGCGTCTTTCATACAAACGGGCAGGTTTTCAATAGAAGGTTGGCCGCTAAAAAGAGAAAAGTTACCGTTATAGTCCCATAACATGCCGGGTATATTTAATGATTTTAATGTTTGCCGTACGGCCTTAATATACCTGCAGCGACTGTCGAGGTCGGCATATTTATTGTATGCACCATATTCGCCGCAAATAATGGGTACGTAATATTTATCCGACCAGCCTTTTACTATCTGCAGTTTATCCTTAATTGATTGTTCATTGCCGTCCCGGGGGTATTGGTTGTAGTTTTTCTCACCGTCGGTATTTTTTGCCCTGGGATTAATAATTGGAAATTTTTCCGCATTGTAAGGAAATGGTACCCCAATAGTCGATTCCTGGTCCCCTATCCATTCTGCGCCCTGGTGTGTAAAAAGAAATGGTTCGTAAAAATGAAAAGTATAAATAATGTTCTCATCGGCGAGGCGCACAAACCTGCTCTGCTCGTAAATACTATTGTAATTTGAAGCGCCGATAATAAGTGTGCGCTGTTTATCAATTTTTCTGATGGCGGTAACGATGTTATAAGCCGCGTCCTTCCAAATCTGAGGGTTCATGTGGGGAGGCTCATTATATAATTCAAAAAATAGTTTATCACAGCTAACATGCGCATATCTTTTGGCAATTTTCAACCATATATCAATAATTCGCGGAGTTTCTTTTAGGTAATTATTATCATTAAAACTGCCGTTATGGTAATCTATTATTAGTTTAAAACCGTATAAATTGCTTTGTTTAACAATATTATCAATGTGGGAAAATATTTGCTCAACCGGAATACCCTCATCTTCAAAATATTCAAAAGCAACGGGGAGCCGGATGCTTTTAAATCCGAGTTGCTTTAAAAGTTCGAAATCTGAGGTTTTCAAGCCTTCGCCGGTTAAAACATTCTTGTTCCATGTTTGTTCGAGCCATGAAACACTTATGCCATTATCCAGGCTTTTTGCCCTTTTAAAGGCTATTAAGCGGGAATCGGCCCTACTTGGATTGCTTTTTGCTGTAATGGGCTGTATTGTTATATATAATATAAGCACAAGCGTGTTTATAATAAAGTTTACCGGCGGTTTCGCAATGTGAATGGCGTTCATAATATGTTTAAATGTGCATAAGTATGTTTACTGACTTTTTGTTATTTTCATTTACTTTATGCGGATTAAATTTATCGATAGCTATTATCGTATTATAATTTAAGAAAATTCAGGGATGTTTGTTCAAATTACCAAAGAAGAATATTTAAAAGAAATTTCGAAGAAGGCCTGGTACCAGACGAATAACATTATCTGGACGGTAATTTTTATTTATCCTTTATTTAGCATCATCGATTTTATATTTGCCAACACTTTTTGGCTCCAATTCTTTATAGTACGTATCATAACCGATCTTATTATTTTAGCGTTCTATAGTTTTTTTCAACGCAAAAATTATAATTACCGGGTATTATTGCATCTCAGCCTTTTATTGCTGTCAATTACATCGGCATTATTATGCAATATTGTTGATCTTCAGCAGCTTAACATCTATTATTTACTTTTTTCGGCCATCATCCTGTTTTTCAACCTCCAGGTGTTTTGGGAACCGGTAAACTCCATAATCCAGGTTCTGATGGCACTTTTGCTGCTTGCCGTATTTTTCAGGCTTTTTAGCCAATACTCATTAGACCTTGTTATAACCAACGGCGGGCAGTTCTTTTTCATTATAGCTTTAATTTCGTGCCTGGTGCCCGGCGCACGTTATAAAATTATAGCGCGCGATGTTCGTTCGCAGATATTGATTGGAAAATCAAATGAGCAGTTAAAAGAGCAAAACAGGGATATTAATGAAAAAAATAATATTATCGACGCCCAATATGAGCAATTGCGTAAACTGGATAATCAGAAAAATAACTTCATAAATATTGCCGGCCACGATCTTAAAAACCTGGTAGGCAATATCATCATGAGTAATAATATGCTTAAAGAGGATGATTACCGTTTAAGCGGTGATCAGTTGGAATTGGTAGGCTATATTTCTGAAGCATCTGAAAAGATGCAATATCTTTTAAATAAGCTGATGGATGTGAAAGAAATCGAATCTCCGGAAATGAAATTTAACCTCGAGGTTTTCGATATCAATACGGAAGTTACCCATGTATTTAAAGGATTGATTGAAACGGCGCAGATGAAAAATATTCATCTTGTCGACAATATTTTAAAGCTACCTTTAAATGTTAATCTCGACAGGGTGTTTGCGGGCCAGGTATTTCAAAACCTGCTGTCAAATGCTATTAAGTTTTCGCAAACTAATAACAACATCAGGGTGGTAACAAGTTTGCAGCGTCAGAAATTTGTTTTCGAGATAATTGACGAAGGGATACCCATCGGGCAGGAAGAGCTCGATATGATGTTCAACAAATTAAACACTTTAAGCGATGCATCTGGCCATATAGAGAGCAGGCTTGGGTTAGGACTTTCAATAGCAAAACTAATGACCCGTGAGATGGGCGGCGAGTTAGTGTATCGAAGTGACGATAACGGCAACTATTTTAGAGTAGAATTTTACGTAATAAATTAATATTGACAAACCAATGAATAAATTATTTACCTTATTAGCCCTTGTATTTCTTTTAAGTAAGGCATCATTGGCCCAGAGTATTGTGTCCTTCAAATCGTTAGGGCACGAGGAAGACGCTATCTACGGAATGAGTGGCGCCAGTTCATTTTATGTTAAAATCTCACCGATGGTTCAAATTGAGGGGAGTAAACTGGTGATATATTTTGAGCCTTCGCAGGCTTTATTAAGATCACATTCTAATATTAATATTATCCTCAATGATAAACCCGTTTACAGCGCCTTTCTTTCAAAAGACACCGCATCGATAGAAAAAGTTTCCATAAACCTGACAAAGGATGATATTTCGCCCGACAGGTTTTTGAAAATACAGATTAAAACTTATTTAACCAT
>Ga0206849_1104_pt1 | contig 11323 bp, 5 predicted proteins | sample Alteio_BWOrgCont_15_FD_152892 | JGI IMG/M metagenome (GOLD analysis project Ga0206849, IMG submission 152892) | Enriched cells from forest soil in Barre Woods Harvard Forest LTER site, Petersham, Massachusetts, United States -... | ecosystem: Environmental > Terrestrial > Soil > Temperate forest > O...
GGTGACGGCCGCGAGCGGCATGCCGGTTTCTGAGAGGATGGCCGGGTTAACGAAGATGATGTAGGCCATCGTGATGAAGGTGGTGAATCCGCCGAGGATTTCGGTTCGCCAGTTGGTGGCGTGGGCGGCGAAGGCGAAGTATTGCTCGAGCTTTTGGATGAGCGAGCGTCTGGACACTTCGATTGTTGGATTGTTCATGGAGTATGAATGGAGGATATTCAAGAGTGGAGATTATTCAAAGGAGTTTTGATGACGAGTGTCGATTTGTCTGCCGAAGAGGTGAAGAAGCTGTTGGGATTGAGGCCACATCCTCGTGAGGGTGGGTGGTATGTGCGGAGTTATGAGGCTCGCGAGCGTGTGGGAGCTGATGCGTTCGAAAGCGGGCGATACCCAGGGCCGCGATTAACTGGGACGGCGATCTATTACTTGCTGGAGCCGGATACGTTCAGTGAGATGCATCGGTTGAGGTCGGATGAAGTGTTTCATTTTTATGCTGGGGATGCGGTCGAGATGTTGCAGTTGCGGGACGGTGGAAGTGGAAGGATGGTGGTGATTGGGAATGGTTTGTTGCGCGGCGAGAGGCCGCAGGTGTTGGTGGAGCGTGGGGTTTGGCAAGGCTCTCGGCTAGCGGCTGGCGGGAAGTGGGCACTGCTCGGGTGTACGGTGAGTCCGGGGTTTGAGTTTGAGGATTATGAGATGGGCGCGCGCGAGGAGTTGAGTGCGCGGTGGCCGGAGTTTGTCCCGGAGATCTCTGCTTTGACTCGCGCATGAATTGTCGACCGCGGATTGGCGCGGATAAAGACGGATAGAAGATTGTTTGATTAGTCCGTCTGATCAGTGTTAATCCGCGGTCGATTTGTTTATTTCGTGGGTGGTGCGTGGGTGTCGAGGTTTTTGTAGTTGAGGATGGTGTTGAACATCATGCGGAACTCACCGATGTTTTGCCAGCGCCAGATGGGGTTGGTGGTGAACATGACGACTTCACCGCTGCCGACCGTGGTTTTGACTACGGCGGCTCGGCCTTTGATCTCGTCGGCTCCGTTCATGAGGCCGCTTAGAACGGCTTTATCGCCTCCGGGATAGCGCATGAGGACGTCGGCTTTGTTTTGATCGGGATCCATGCGGAAGAGTGGGCCGTTGGCGTACCGGACGGGGATGGTGGTGGTGGAGTAGCCGTAGAAGATGGGGTTGTTGGGTTGCGTGATTTCGGCGTCGATGATTGGGCCGGGAGCGTAGAAGCGCGGTGTGGTGGTTCCGGTGTCGATGCGTGGAGTGATTCCGAAGTCAGATGGGAAGAAGCTGGAGGTGCCGAGGGTGACTAGGAGGCCGCCCTGCTCGGTGAACTTCTGTAGCTCGGCTACGCCTGTGGCACCCATTCCTCCGGTGATGTCATCCGAGGAGCCGTAGTCGCCGAGGAATTTGAACTTGTCGGTTTTGGCGTAGGCGAGGGGAGTTTTGCTCTTGGGGATATCGGTTACGAGGGCCTTTGCGTTGCGTGCCTGATTGGGGATGAGGATTAGGTCGTAGTCGGCGTGGAGATTGCCCTTGAGGACTCGCTCTTTGAAGATTAGGTCGTAGGGGACCTTGTACTGGTCGAAGGTGTAGCGAACCCAGCCTACGTCTTGCGTGCCGCCCCAGGTGCTGAATATGGCGATGCGTGGGAGGTCGGCGTTGTGCGTGGGTACTGTGGGTTGAGTAGTGAGTGCGATCGCGTCGAGGCCGAGAGCTGTCGCGGCGGGTTTGAGGTCGTTGATGGCTGAGGCCGGGATGATGAAAGAGCCGGCGGCGATGGTTTTGTCGCCGGACTTGAAGGAGGCTTCGGCGATTTTGATGTTCGTGTCTTTGAGTTGGTAGCGGAGGGTGATCATGTTCGGCGAGCCGTGATCTGGGATGGCGTAGGCTACTGTGGCTGGCTGGCTGTTGATCTTTGATGGCGGGATGTATTCGTTGACTGGTTCTACTGGGGTGAGGAGGACGGCGGAGTCCGTGATTGGCGTGATGGTTGTGCGGGTCATGAGGCCCATGGTCCAGGCGCTGTCGTCGTAGGTGGTGAGTTCGGGGTCGGGGTCGACTTGTTTGCCGAGGAGGGTCTTGGCGAGGCGGCCGTAGGGTTGGTTGCACTTTACGACGAGCGAGCCGGCTGGGTAGGTGACGTCCTTGAGTTTGATTTCGCTGGTGGCGCGCCCTACTTCGATGCCTTGCATGCGGAGGATTTTGATGACGAAGGCTACGCGCGTCATGTCTTCCTGATCGCCGGGGATGATGAATGCGTAGGGGGCTTGTGTTTCGCCGGCATGGATGGAGTTTTTGCTTTTGGTGTAGAAGTTTTCGAGTACGACCTGGGGGAAGGCCGAGGTCATCTGGAGAGCGGTGAGGACTCCGGTTTCGGCGTAATTGGTGTTGTTGCGCATGGACCACATGACGTCTTTGTAGGGTGGGTTGGGGCGATACCACTGGCGCTTGGTGACGTCGCCTCCGGCGCCTGCTCCGCCTCCTTTGAGCTCGGGTTTAGATTCTGGGATGAAGCGGTGCATGGTGGTGGCTCCGCCGTTGCCCATGATCTCGTACATGCGCATCATGCCGTTGTGGTTGGCGGACATGATGGCGACGTAGCCAGGAGACCAGCCGTCGACGTAGCCGTGCGTCCATACTCCGGGCATGCCGTACTTGGTGAGCTGCGCCATCTCGAAGTTGGAGAACCAGGGTAGCTCGGCCCAGAGGATGGGGTCGAAGAGGGTGTTTTGCGGGGCCTGACCGCTGTAGGTGTAGAGGAACCAGACGGATTCGTGGAGGTCGTGCATGATGGGCGGATGCCAGTCGAGATACCACTTGAGAAGGTTCTGGTTGGCGAGGCCGGCGTAGTTGATGTCGCGGTTGTCGTCGTGCTTGGTGTATTTGCCCCAGTAGGGGACGCCGCCTTCGAAGACTGCGTTGTCGTCGGTGACGTCGATGAGGTAGCGGTTGTACCAGTCGATGCTGCGGTCGCGCCCGTCGGGATCGGCTACGGGCATGATGGCGACCACGACTTCATCACGGATTTTCTTAATGAGTAGCGAGTCTTCGGTTGCGAGGCGATAGGTGAGTTCCATGAGCATCTCGGGTGGCCCGAGTTCCGCGCTATGCAGGCCTCCAGAGAGAGTGTAGATGGGCTTGGTTTGGGAGATGATTTGTTTGGCTTGTTCGTCGGTGAGGCCGCGGGGGTCGGCGAGGCGGGCGAGGTTTTTCTTGTAGGTGTCGAGGTTCTTGATGGAGTCTTCGGAGCCGACGAAGACCATGATGGATTCACGGCCCTCTTCTGTCTTGCCAATGTCGATGACTTTGACGCGCGGGGATTTTTCGGCGAGGGTGCGGTAGTAACGCAACACGTCGGCGTAGTAGGTGAGTTTCTTGGGTTCGCCGATGTAGTAGCCGAGGACCTCCTTTGGGGATGGGACGGTGGATGATTTGGGGAGATGGTCGACGAGGGGGCTCATGAACTCGGGGCGAGTGGTCCACTCCTTGACCTTGGCGGCATAGTCTGTGTCGTCGGAGTTCTGGGCGGAGGCAATTGGCGCGAGGGAAAGGGCGGGAATCAGAACCAGAGGGAGATACTTCTTGAGCATCAACGGAACTCCTAGGCGATTCGCAATGGGGCTGCGGCGCCTCGTTCGAGGTGGTGTGACCAGGGTGACTGGAACTGTTCGTAAAGTTACCACAGGCGAGTCTGGCGGCCGGTCGAAGCGGTGCGATTCCTTCTACTTATGAGGAAGATGGGTCAGATTGATCTTCTGGGATTACTTCGGAGGGGAGGTGTTCTGAATGTTGGGCTGAATCGTGACGGGTACCTGCCGCATCTTTCTGATCACGATGAATGTGTCAGTCACGCTGTTTTCCGATTCTGAGATGTATTTGCCTGAGGACAATCGGCAGGCTCCTTCCGTGCCGAATGATGAGGCTTTGCTTGATGCCTACTCAACTGCTGTGACCAGGGCGGTTGAAAGAGTGAGCCCGGCGGTGGTCAAGATCGATGTCAAGAAAGCCGGACGAGGGCGAGGCGGCTCGGGGTCGGGCTTCGTTTTTACGCCTGATGGGCTGGTGATGACCAACAGTCACGTCGTGCACGATGCGGGGAGTATTCATCTGGCGTTTGCCGATGGTCAAAGGGCGTCGGCGATTCTGGTGGGTGATGATCCGGATACTGACACTGCGGTTTTGCGCGCCGATGTTTCGCTTCCGTCGCCTGCGGTGCTCGGGAAGTCGCAAAATTTGAAGGTGGGGCAACTGGCGATTGCGGTGGGCAATCCGTTCGGGTTCCAGTTCTCGGTGACGGCAGGGGTTGTCAGCGCTCTGGGGCGCAGTATGCGTGCGGCGAGCGGGCGAATGATGGACGAGATTATTCAGACCGACGCAGCTTTGAATCCCGGTAATTCCGGTGGGCCGCTGGTCAACTCGCGAGGGGAAGTCATCGGCATCAACACGGCGACGATTCTACCGGCACAGGGACTTTGCTTTGCGATAGGCATCGATACGGCGAAGTTTGTGGCGTCGCAGTTGTTACAACACGGCCGCGTCCGGCGCAGTTGGATTGGGATTGCAGGACAAAATGTGCCATTGCCGCGGCGTCTTGCCTATGAGTACAAGCTGGCGAACAATACAGCGATTCTGGTGAATGAGGTTTACCCGGATAGTCCGGCTGGGCAGGCGGGTTTAGTGCCAGGAGATATTATTGTGGCGTTCGCCGGAAAGAATATTGCGGGCATCGATGAACTGCACCGGCTGCTTACCGCTGAGGTTGCGAACCAGTCCTCGACGCTGGTTATTTTGCGGGGAGTGGAACGGAGAGAGTTGCAGATTGTGCCGCTGCCTAAAGAAGACTGAGGCGGCTGAGCAGATTTGCGGGTTCTTTATCTGACAATCCGTGTGGAGGGTCAGCGATCGTCTTGAGCAGAAGCTGAAGACAGAGAAGACCTGAGTTGAACCGGCGTTCGATGACGCCACGCTTTCGATCCCTCAGAAAAACACTGGCTCAAAATTCCAAATCCACTGGACCCGCTTGTTGGAAAGAAGCGGTCGGCCTGGGTTTTGTTGGAATCCCTCGGGGTCCCTTCGGCAAGCTCAGGGCAGGCTCTTCGACTCCGGGGTACGCCCTCCGCTCAGGCTGATGATGTGCGCTGTTGGGCGGACGAAGAAACTGCTGTGGTCCTACCTGGCACCTGTATAGACCAATGCTGACGGGGAACTTTGCCTCGAAATTCTGCGTAGACCCAGTCCTAATCGGCCCTATCCCAGGATTCCAGATCAATGCGGTAGAAAGAGTCTTTTTACAGTGTTCGCACTGTAACTTTTGCTAGCTGACTATTAACTGTCGCGAGCACTATGTTCGGAGCAAGGATGACGAACGCTCGTGCGCTCGATGGAGTTCGAAGAGGGCGGTTGGGCCTGACGGCTAAAAAAGGGGGGGACGATTCCGGGAATCGCGAAGTTGCTAAAAGTGACCCAAAGGGAGTTTGATTTCGAGGCTATACAAAGGAGACGCAATGAAAACCTTATTGGAGATGCCACGACCAACCGCCAAGGCGGATGTCTCTCCGACGAAGAGAGCCATCCTGGGTTCTGTCTTCCTGGTGATTCTGCTCATCCTTACTATGCAAGGAACAACCGGTTTGGGGCAGGGAATTACCGGATCCATTACGGGCACGGTCACAGATCCGAGTGGGGCTGGCGTTCCAGGAGCGACGGTGAGAGTGCTGCAGGTGGAGACGAACTCGGCTCGGATCGTCACGACGTCAGACATCGGAAGCTATACGGTGACGCAACTGCCTCCAGGGGCCTATAGCGTCAAGGTTGAAAAGACTGGCTTCAAGACCTTTGAACAGCAGGGCATCATTCTTGAGATTAACCAGGTGTCGCAGATTAATGCGCAATTGGGGATCGGCTCCCAGCAAGAGACGGTCGTGGTTACGGGCGCTCCTCCGGTGATCCAGACGGAGGATTCCTCGGTTGGTCTAGTTGTCGACAGTCAGACGATTCTGAACACTCCACTGAATGGCCGTTTGAGCGTTATTGGTCTGATAGCTCTCGCTCCGGGAGTGCAGGGCGCAGGCGCTCAGGACCAGCTTGCAGTCAGGGGCGTAACGCCATCAATCGGCACAGGAACCCGAAATTCATACGGGGGACTTGGATCGACATTGGATGGAGTGACGAATCAGGAAATAACTCTTCAACGTGGCGAGGCTGAAGTTCCCTCGCTCGACGCGATCGGCCAGTTCAAAGTCATTACGACAGGTGCTCCGGCGGAGTTCAACCAGCCCGCTCAAATGATCGTTGTTACCAAGAGCGGGACGAACCAAATTCACGGCGGAATGTTTGAGTACAACCGCTCGAAGGGTACCTCGGCTAAGCCTTTCTTTGGTGGCGCACTGCCCCGGCCACCATACGAACGGAATGAATATGGCGGCAATTTCTCCGGCCCGATCTATATTCCCAAACTGTACGACGGTCGCGACAAGTCCTTCTTCTTCGCCGCCTATGAAGGATTTCGTCTATCACAGTCGAGCAATGTCAACAGTCAACAGCCGACCGTTGCAGAGCGGGGAGGTGATTTCTCCGCCTTCCTCGTCAACGGTGGTTGTGCAGTGGGCAGCGGTGGTACCTGCATTTACGATCCGTTGACCGGAAAGCCATTTCCAGGAAACATGATCCTTCCAAGCCGGTTCAATTCCGTGGATGTCCAACTGTTGAACATTCTCTATCCGACGCCAACTCAGGCTGGAACCGGAACCAATACCCTTCAACTGGTGCCATTCACCAGCGAAGCCAGTCGGTTCTCGCTGCGGCTCGACCATAAGATTAATGACCACAATCAGATTCGCGGAACTTATCTGAGGGCCTTCTACGGTCCGAATCCGGACGTGGGAACTTCCAGCCTGGCAGGAGGCTTCTCGGGCGATGGCGAACATAACACCAACGTCATCCTTGGCTGGACCCATACATTTTCCCCGAACCTGCTTATAGACACCTATGCGTCTTATTTCCATCTGCCGATCTACCGCACACCGCAGAACTCGAATATCAATTTTTCTTCGATCATTCCTGGTCTTGGCCCCGAACTGATCCAAGGCGCGCCGCAAATAACGATTACTAATATCACATCCGTGTCGGAGGCCGGATCGAAGGATCTCGAGCAGGCGATCCAGGCCAATACCGCTGTCACTAAGGTTCTGGCGAAACACACGATCAAGGCAGGGTTTTCCTATCTCTGGGATAACCACTGGAATGACGCTGCGGTCGCCCCGCAACGGGGCTCCTTTGCGTTCAATGGTCGATACACGACAAACCCTACGCCCGTTACCGGCCAGCTTACAGGCGTTGCCTTCGCAGACTTTCTGCTGGGATACCCCAGCTCAACCGGGCTCCCGAGTCCGAACAACTACATCACGAGAAACCTTTCGAGCCAGTACGGCATGTTCGTGCAGGATGACTGGAAGCTCAGGCCAAATCTGACCCTCAATGTTGGACTCCGTTACGATTTGCAGTGGTTCGAAGACAACCCCTATGGGAACAACTCTCTTTATGTTCCCAGCCAGCAGAAGATCGTCGTCTGGGGCAACTCTTATCCGTCATCCGCAATTCCTGGCTTTCTAACACTACCGATTACCCTGTCGTCAAAGATTGGGTTTAGTAACAATGTTTGGGATTACGTTGGGCAGGACAAAAACAACGTCGCTCCACGTTTCGGTTTTGCGTATGAGGCAGTTCCGAATACCGTAGTGCGCGGCGCTTTCGGCATCTACTACAACCTACTGCCAGCCTCGTACCTGGGGGTCGCCTTTTCTACCCTGCCATTCTCGGGTTCCGAGACGTTTACGCAACCGACCGGCACTCTTCCTGCGTTTACGATGAATGCTCCGTTCTCGGCAACAGGAGCCTTCGCGGCGAACCCCACCGTGAACGCACAGCATTCCACCGTGACTCCTTACACGGAACAGTACAACCTCGCTGTAGAGCATCAATTCTCGAAGGGGCTGGACATCCGCATTGGTTACGTTGGTCAACGCAACTTCAAACAGAACAACGCCAGCGGCAGTGGCAACGTGGCACCAGATATTAACCTGAATGTTCCACAGGTCGGTGTTACGGTACAGAGTCGACGTCTTGTCCAGCCCTTCTCAACGATCAGCCTGATGATCGATCCCATCTTCCACAGCACGATGAACGCTTTCCAAGTCGGGGTACACAAGCAATATAGTCATGGCTTCATGATCAATGCCGAATACCAGTGGACCAGGATTCTCGGAACGGAAAACCTCGAGGATCCCTCCGGTTCAAACACCAATGACTCGTATGGCAATATCGCCGGGATCACGCCACAGGTCTTTGTCGTCAGCTACTCCTATGCGCTTCCTTTTGGCACTGGCCAGGCGTTGTTTGGGGGCGCCGGCAACATTGTCAACAAATTGATTGGCGGATGGCAGATCTCAGGGATCACTTCCTTTCAAACCGGACAACCGTTCTCGGTCACTTACACCGCTCCAGGCAGCCCGATCGGTTTAGTAAGCGGCCGGGCCAACAGGGTATCGGGAGTCAATCTTTACCCGGCCAATAAATCCCGCGCCCTTTGGTTTAATCCGTCGGCGTTTACTGCTCCGCCAACCTACGTGTCCAACGGCGTAACGTATGCGCCGTACGGGAACTCCGGATATAACATGCTTTGGGGACCTGCCTGGCAGAATTGGGACATGAGTCTGCAGAAAAATGTGATTTGGAAAGAACGGTACAGACTTCAGCTACGCGCCGACTCCTTCAACATCTTCAACCATCCCAACTTCGCACCTCCGAACGCAGCTATCAGCAATACTTCTACTGTCGGGACGGTTACCTCGATCAGCTCATCTCCAAGTGCGGAAGCCCGAACCGTTGCGTTCGCAGTGAAGTTCAACTTCTAGAAGTGAGCAGGCCGACTGAAGAAAGAGGCTCGCGATAATAGTGGAGAAGAAATGAAGATATTGTATGCAGCGACTCTTTTATTGCTCACAGTATGTGTGGCTCGGAGCAGGGCTCAACCCTCTCCGCGTCATGTCAACCTGGCATCTGTGGACAAGAACGCACGGGAGTTGTTTCAGGAGTCTATGGATCTGGACGCGCAACTGTACGACAAGGATGCCAAGCTCGTCCATCGTCCTAATTACCAGGCAAGCGCGTCGCGCACTGGAAGCTACATGGTTCGGGAGTCGAGCTGGTATGCCCTTGGACTTTTGCTTCGCGATGCGGAGGGCGATCGGCAGCGGGCTTGCGATATTCTGGATGCTGTGCTGAAGCAGCAGTACCTTACGCCGGGAGTGAAGTGGTACGGGACTTATCGCAGAACGCCCGAGGAGCCTGATCCAACTGGTAACCCCGTAATCTGGCGCGGATACGACCCAAACTGGCGCGTATTCATTGGTACTACGTTTGCGATGATCCTGATTGAATTTCCGGATCGGATTCCGGCGGAACTGTCGAAGCGGATGTATGAGGCCATCGATCGCTCGATCGACGGAGAGATCAAGGAAGGGCGGCTGCTTCCGTCGTACAGCAATATTGCACTCATGTACGGGTTCCTGTGGGACTTTGCCGCAGTGCATGACAACCGCGACGACTGGAAGAAGCAGTCCACGGACTGGACGGAGAGTGTTTATAGTCTCTTCAAAAAATATGACGCATTCTTCGAGTACAACTCGCCGACCTATTATGGCGTAGACCTATACGGCCTCGCCTTGTGGCGCGACTATGGGTCTACCGAGCGGATCCGTAAGATCGGCAGCGAGATGGAGTCGATTTTGTGGAAGGATATTGCTTCTTTTTACAATCCTTTGCTTCGCAATGTGTCGGGTCCTTACGATCGCTCGTACGGCATGGACATGGAAAGCTATGTGAGCATCGTTGGCGTCTGGATGCGAACGGTTTTGGATGCGAAGAGCGCACCATTGCCGCCGATTGCCGCCTCGACGGATCATGTTGCCGACGTATGGTTCGCCCCTCACATAACGATTTTGGGTACGCCTATTCCAGCGGACGCGCTCGCGAAGATGAAGAAGTTTGACGGGGACCATCAACTGCGTAAACAGATCACAGAAGAGCGGGTAGCGACTGCTTGGATCGGGCGAGATGTGATCTTCGGCGGGGAATCGACAAACAAGACGAAGGATGCGGGGACAACGAGCCAGTTTCACCCAGCGACCGTGCAATGGAGAACGCCATCGGGCGAGATCGGATGGGTAAGGCTGGTGCAGTCTCCTATGATCGATGTGACGGCTGATGAACACGGCTTGAAGATTTCGGCGACTGGAACGATTCGATTGCGTATCCACGCGAAGGAGATGGTCCAGGCAAAGGTTGGCGAAAAGCAGTGGGATTTGCCTGGTCTTCGGGTCAGCGTCGATTCGGATGCGAAGATCTTCAGCATAGAGAAGGCGGAAGATGCGACCGACCTTGTCTACTCCGGAATGTCGAAGATGACATTGGGCATCCGGGGTGCAAAGTGATCGTTCGATAACTATACTAATCTAGGTCTCGAGGACGAAGAAAACTCCGGTCTTACGCAATATCTTTCAGCCTGCAGCCATTAGTGCTTCAATGGGTGATACCAACTGCCGATTGCGATCTGATGCAGGATCGCGTCTTGGATCGCGTCCTGGAAAGGCGGCCTTAGCAGAATCGCGTTCTTCGCCACAGAACAAAGCTACCAACAACTAAGCTCAACGCGAGGACTACGGTTAGTGCTCCGACCCATCTGAGGTTCATTTGCAGGGGCGGCACAACAGCCCGAACTCCAAGTGCCACAAAGATCGCGGTAGCGGCGAGGACAATCGCATAATCCCACCATCGCCTCTTCTCCTCCTGGGCGCCAAACTCGTGCCCTGCCTGTGCCATGATCGTCCGGTGGTAATCCAAACTGTAGCGGTTGCACTCTCGCAATACCGCCTCATTAGTTGAGCTGTTTTCCTTGGCCGAAGCGACGGCTGTGCTGATGGCAAGCGCTCCAAGAATCATCATTACCGACCCACCGACTACCAGCAAGATACGCTGGTTATCCGCACCCGCAAGTTCGCCAAAGACCAGCGCACCCCACGCCAATCCCCAAAGTTGATTTGTGTTCGACAGCGGAATTCCGCGACCGATTCCCAGATACTTGGTCGCGAATTGTTGAAACAAGTCCCCAATGACCCAGACGAATCCGCCGAGGAACAACCAGAACAAAACGCCCGGCATGTGAACCAATTGGAACGCAGAGGACTGAAAGCCGCCGTCCAGCGCCAACGTCAATGCCAACACCGTACCAAGTTCTCCGACCGTGAAGGCCGTC
>Ga0206849_1106_pt1 | contig 11280 bp, 11 predicted proteins | sample Alteio_BWOrgCont_15_FD_152892 | JGI IMG/M metagenome (GOLD analysis project Ga0206849, IMG submission 152892) | Enriched cells from forest soil in Barre Woods Harvard Forest LTER site, Petersham, Massachusetts, United States -... | ecosystem: Environmental > Terrestrial > Soil > Temperate forest >...
TGCCGGCACAGGCAGCGATCTCTACTCCGCAATCGCCGGCGGCATCGGCGCGCTCAAAGGCCCTAAGCATGGCGGTGCCAACGAGGTCGCTCTCGAAATCCAGCAGCGCTACAAAACTCCCGATGAAGCCGAGGCCGACATTCGCGCCCGCGTAGCCGCGAAAGAAGTCATCATCGGTTTCGGCCATCCGGTTTACACCATCAGCGACCCGCGCAACGTCGTCATCAAAAAAGTGGCGCACGATCTTTCGCAAACCGCAGGAGACATGCGCCTCTACGAAATCGCAGCCCGCCTTGAATCCGTCATGCGCGAAGTCAAAAACATGTTCCCTAACCTCGACTGGTTCTCCGCCGTCGCGTATCACGTGATGGGCATTCCCACGGCAATGTTTACGCCCATCTTCGCCATCGCGCGCACCTCTGGCTGGTCAGCACACGTGATTGAGCAGCGCACCGACGGCAAGATCATCCGCCCCAGCGCCAACTACACGGGACCGGAAGATGTGAAGTTCGTGCCGATTGGAGAGCGAAGCTAGCCGAAAGTCTCCGTCCACACCCAGAGCAGGTAAGCAAAATTGCTTACAGTGGAGTATAGTTGATGACAAGTTCGGAGATGAAGCGATGGCTCAGCAAGCTGGGAGCCAGCTTCGAGCCAGGCAAAGGCTCACACCTTCATGTGACTTTGAACGGCAAGACCACTATCTTACCCATGCATCCGAGCAAGGAACTTGGTACTGGCATTGTCCACAGCATTAAAAAGGACCTTGGATTGAGGTAAGTCGAATTATGCGCTATCCAGTGAAGTTGAAGGCTGATGGACACTACATCATGGCTTGGTTCCCCGATGTCCCGGGAGCTCACACAGTGGGTGACGACAAGGAAGACGCTTTGCGCCACGCACTCGATGCGCTGGAAACTGTCTTTATGTACATCTTTGGAACTGGTGAAAAAATTCCCGTGCCTTCTGCAGTCAAGCGCGGACAAGCCTGGGTTGAACTTCCTCCACCCGTCGCTGCGAAGGTTCTGCTCCACAATGAAATGGTCCGTCAAAAAGTGCGGCCCATCGACCTCGCTCGTAAGATGGGTATTCCGCGTCAGGAAATCACACGCGTGCTCAACCTCAGGCACAACACGAAAATTGAAACCACTGCACAGGCTCTGCGCGCTCTCGGTAAGCGTCTTGAACTTCGCGTCGCATAGCAGAAAGTTCCATGTCCAGCCACATCTCCAACGTCCGCCCGCCCTTCGACCAGTCCATCATCGACATCGTCGACTACGCTCTCGACTACAAGATCGAATCTCCGCTTGCCTACGAGACTGCGCGCTACTGTCTGATGGACACCCTCGGCTGCGGCCTCGAAGCGCTCGAGTACCCCGCCTGCACCAAGCTTCTCGGCCCGCTCGTACCGGGGCTCATCATGCATCGCGGCGCGCGTGTCCCCGGCACCAGCTACGAACTCGACCCCGTGCAGGCCGCCTTCAACATCGGCGCCATCATCCGCTGGCTCGACTTCAACGACACCTGGCTCGCCGCCGAGTGGGGTCACCCCTCTGACAATCTCGGCGCCATCCTCGCCGTCGCCGACTGGCTCGCCCGCAACCCGAATCTCGAATCTCGCACCTCTCCTCTCACCATGCGCGACGTCCTCACCGCCATGATCAAGGCGCACGAGATTCAGGGCTGCATCGCGCTTGAAAATTCCTTCAACAAGGTCGGCCTCGACCACGTCATCCTCGTCAAGGTCGCGAGCACCGCCGTCGTCTGCAAGCTCCTCGGCCTCTCCCGCGAGCAAACGCTCAACGCCATCTCGCTCGCTTTCGTCGATGGTCAATCGCTGCGCACCTATCGCCACGCGCCCAACGCCGGCTCGCGCAAGAGCTGGGCCGCCGGCGACGCTACCTCTCGCGCCGTCCGCCTCGCGCTCATCGCGAAGACAGGCGAGATGGGATACCCCAGCGTGCTCAGCGCAAAAACCTGGGGCTTTTACGACGTCAGCTTCAAAGGAGTGCCCTTCAAATTTCAGCGGCCGTATGGCAGCTACGTGATGGAAAACGTTCTCTTCAAAATCTCTTTCCCCGCGGAGTTCCACGCGCAGACCGCCGTCGAAGCCGCGATAACCATCCACGCCGAACTCGCTACCATGGGCAAGACTGCCGCGGACATCAAACAAGTCACCATCCGCACTCACGAAGCCTGCATTCGCATCATCGATAAGCAGGGCCCGCTCTCGGGTCCCGCCGACCGCGACCACTGCATCCAATACATGGTCGCCGTCCCACTCATCTTCGGCCGCCTAACTGCTGCGGATTACGAAGACAAGCTTGCGCTCGATCCAGTCTGGGGCAAGCGCATTGACGAACTTCGTTCCCGCATCCACTGCGAAGAGCGAGCGCAGTACACCCGCGATTATCACGACCCTGAGAAACGCTCCATCGCCAACGCGCTCACCATCGAACTCACTGACGGCACCATCCTTCCCGAGGTCGCCGTCGAATATCCCATCGGCCATCGCCTGCGCCGCGCAGATGGCATCCCCTTGCTGTACGAAAAATTCCGCATCAACCTCGCACGCAGACTCTCGCCGGAAGCCCAGCAGAAAATTCTCGACGTAACGGCCACGCAAGCGAGGCTCGAAGCCATGCCGGTTGAAGATTTTGTCACCCTTTTTACCGTCATGAAGTAAACTTTCTCTGCGATTCCAGTGGAGGTCCTTCGTGAACTTTTTCGTACGCTCTGCCTTGGTTCTGTTAGCGCTCTATGGCATGGTCTTTGCCATCGGCGACGCCTACCTCGTCCACGTCAATGCGCCCATGTGGATTGGCATCGTCTTTGTCCTCGCGTTCGCAGTTCTTCAGTTCGCATGCTCTCCATGGTTCATTGAGTGGGTCTTCGACATCGACTGGGACGAGGCAGCTCTGCCCGCCGCCAACCGTGAGTTCGTCGAGAAGCTCTGCTTCGAGCACGGCCTTCCCAAACTGCGTCTCGGCGTCATCCACTCCGGCACGCCCAACGCCTTCTCCTTCGGCCGCTTCCGCAAGGACGCGCGCGTCGTCATCACCGACGGCCTGCTCGAAATCCTCACCGTCGACGAAGCCAACGCCGTACTCGCGCATGAAGTCGGTCACGTCGCGCATTACGACTTCGCCATCATGACGCTCGCCGCTGCTGCTCCTCTCGTCCTTTATCAAATGTATGTCTGGGGCAATCGTGTCAAGAACCTGCGCACCATCGCATGGTGTGCTTACCTCGCATATCTTCTCGGCCAATTCCTAGTGCTCACGCTCAACCGCACCCGTGAATACTGGGCGGATCATTACTCGGCCGAATGCACCCATGCGCCTGGAAACCTTGCCTCCGCACTGGTAAAGATCGCCTATGGCATGGTCAAGATGGACGGCGCATACCGCGAGACCATGAAGTCCGGCTCCAAGGAAGACAAGAAGGAAGTCGCTCGTCAGCGCGCCTTCGGCGGTGCGCTGGCGCTCATGGGTATCTCTAATCTCAACTCCGGCATGTCACTTTCGCTCGGCATGGCCAATCCGGAAAAAGCAGCAGCCGTCATGCAATGGGACCTGGTCAATCCCTGGTCGCGTGTCTATGAGCTCAGCTCCACACACCCGCTCACTGCTCTGCGTGTGCGCGCTCTCAACGTCACCGCCCAGCAGATGCATGAGCCCATCGAGTATCCGCTTCCGCAGGACCGCCGCATTCGCTGGGGCGCATTCCCTGTCGAATTCTTCTTCTGGGCTGCGCCGTTCGTTTGCACCGCCGCGCTACTTTTTGAGGGCTTCTTCCATCGCACCATCTACGCGCTCGGCCTCACCTTGCCGGAAAACCTCACGCCCTGGCTCCTCATCGCCGTCGGCGCCTCATGGGCCTTGCGTATCGCCTTCCGCTATCGCGGCAGCTTTGAGCCACGGCAGGTACAGCAGCTACTGGAAGACCTCGGCGTCTCGCAGATGACGCCACGCGCCGTCGAGCTACAGGGCGAAATCATCGGCAATGGTGTGCCTGGCGCCTTCTGGAGCCCCGACCTTGTCATGCAGGATGCCACCGGTCAGATGTTCGTCCTCTATCGCTCGTCGATTCCATTCGGCCGCCTCTTCTTCGCATTGACAGACGCGTACCGCTTCATCGGCGAAACTGTCACCGTCAAGGGCTGGTATCGCCGTGGTTTGCGTCCCTACGTTGAGCTTTCGGAAATCAGCGCCACCGTCTCGAAGGCGCCCATGGCTAAAGGCGAATCCATCAGCCTCTTCAGCCAGTCCACGCTGGACGCCGCTGCAGCTTCCACGCCGGTTACTCTGCGCCAGCGTTCCTATTCGCGCTGGATCCAGCTCGGTGTCGCCGCTGTTGTCGCCGGAATTGGTGTGATCTGGCTCTTGAACTAACGCAAACTCACTTCACTGGAATATCGATCACCTCAATCGTGTACGCCGGCACTGTGTGCCGCAACGCCGCCGCACTCACCGCGATCGTCGACTCCACCGGCTTAATCTTCTCCGGCTCCGCGATCGAGTTCGTTGCCGCAAAGCTGCCCGCGTGCAGCGACCACAACTTTGCTACGCTCGCCTTCGCTCCCGCCAGCGTCATCGTCAGCGCCTGTGCGTGATTTGAAGCATTCACCAGCTTCAGATGCAGCACATGTTCTTTCTCACTCACCGTCGCTGACGTGAAGAACCTGTCCTGCGCTCCACTTACCTCGCTCTTCACAACAGCATCGCCGATGTGTGCTGCAAACATGCACTGCGCATAATAACTCGGCGAGCCATACGCCTTCGCAGCGTCATAGCCAATCAGGTCTGTCGGCCACTGCATCGCACCGGGGTTCACATTCACGAAGAGCGGCGCATAGCTCGCCATCACGATCAAATCGCTGTTGCGTTCCATCCCCGTCATCCACGCTGCATCGCCCAGCGCATCGCCAAAGTTCGGAGTTGGCGAGCCCGACCGCGTCGCCCACTCGCCCACAAAAATCTTCTCTCCACCGCGCGGCGCATCGTCGTAGCGATGCACCAGGTCAAACATCGCCGCCGGAGATTTGTAGTAGTGGTCATCCAGCACATCGGGCTCCGCCTCCGCGCTCACCTTAATCGGAGTCGTCGTGATCAATTTCAACTGCGGATACCTTTTCCGCAGCGCCAACGCAAACTGCGCGAACCGCGCACCGTAGCTTCCCGAGGTATCGAACCAGTCTTCGTTGCCGATCTCCACATACGTCAGCGGAAACGGCGCGGGATGTCCATTTTTTGCTCGCTCCGCGCCCCACTTCGTCGCCACATCGCCGGTCACATACTCCACTTCATCAACCGCCGCCTGCACGTAGGGCTCCAGATCTTTGCCTGGCTTAATCACATCGCCGGGTCGCCCACCCTGTCTGTTCTTCAGCGAGTAGCCCGCGTACACCGCCAGCACCGGCTCAATCTTCAGGTCCTCGCACCACTCCAGAAATTCCAGCAGCCCCATCCCGTCGGTCGACCAGTAGGTCCAGGGAGCCATGTGCCCGGGCCTGTCCACCAGCGGCCCAATCGTCTTCGGCCAGTTGTACCAGTCCGCAAGCGTTTCGCCCTCCAGGTAATTTCCTCCCGGCAGCCGCAGAAATTTCGGATGCATCGCCGCCATCATCTCCATAAGGTCAACGCGATTGCCATTCGCGCGATTGTGATACGTCGGCGGAAACAACGTCACCAATTGCAGCCAAACCGTTCCCGCGTGCGCAACTGTCAGTTCCAGGTGATTCGCCGCGCTCACACTCGGCAACGCGCCCGTCTCCAGCGTGAACGTGTATTGCGACCACCCGCCCGCATGCAGTGCAATCGTCGTCTGCGCAAGCACCGTCCCCGACGCATCGCTCACCAGTCGTGCAGTCATCGGCCCCACATCGCCATCCACCTTCGCGTAAAACGATCCTGCATACTTCGTGTGCGGCCGCACGGCCATGCCCCAATAGCCAGGATTGCTCAACCCAGCTTCATTGCCCGCGCTCGCCGCTCCCACCGTCAGCTTCAAACTCGTTGTCAGCGCCTCGCTCGGTCCAGTCGTCTTGTCTACATCGGCGCCGGCCTGCGCGTTGCCGTTGCGAATCAATCCCCAGCTCTCCACGCCCGCCCAGCTGGTGCGGAACACGTGGTTGCTCAACATCTGCGCGTACAGGCCGCCGTCGTACGAATGATTGATCTCTTCCGTCATCAGCCCATACAACATTGGGCTCACCGGATGCAGCAGCTTCTTCGTGTCCACATGCAGCCTTGCGGGCGTTTGCGCTGGCGCTCCCAACGCGAAACATCCAGCTATCACAGCCACGCCACCCATCTTAAAAAAAGTTTTCATAGGAATTCTCAGTCGCGGAGATTCTATCGCGTCCCTTCGCTATTCCGACGCCGAACAGGTACCCCGATGTTTTAGCATCGGGTTTCATGGGGTCAGAAAGCCCGGGGACTTTAGCCCTCCAGGTATGCTTCTGCACCGCTAGCCTCTTGTGAGCTTCGCAATCATCTCTCGCTCCGCCGGCCACTTCGCGCACAATTCTTCACACGGCGCAGTCTTGTAGTCCGCAAACTCAAATCCCGGACTCACTGTACACCCCAGCAGCGCCCATCCTTCTTCTTGTACCAGCCGCGAACCCTGCCACACTCCGCGCGGCACCACTACCTGCGGCCGCTCACCCGCGCTCAGGTCTTTTCCAATCACCACGCGTTTGCTGGTTCCATCCGGACAAAGCTGTAGCATCTCCACCGCGCCGCCCATGTAGTGGTGAAAGATCTCGTCGCTCTCCAGCACATGCATCTCGCTGAACGTTCCCGGCTCCAGCAAGTAGTAGATCGCCGTCCCCGTCCGCCGCGGCCCGTCGTAGCGTTCATTCACCGCGACAAACTCCGCCGCCTCATACGTCCGCACATACCACCCACCTTCGCGCGGATGCGGCGTGAGCCCCAGCGTCTTCTTTACCTCATCGGCAGTCATGCCACCATATTAGCCAACCGCATCGGCTACCATAGTTCATTCCTCCGCCGGAGCTAGACATGCTCGACATCCACCCACCTCACCACGCTACATCCACCTGGCGAGACTTCTTCATCCACATCGCCACCATTTGCATTGGCCTGCTGATTGCCATTGGCCTGGAGCAATCGGTCGAGGCTCTGCACCGCCATCACGAACACAGAAAACTCCTGGCAGCTCTCGACGCCGAGAGCCGCCAGATTCTCTTCGACACTAACCGCGTCGAGACCGGCGAGACGCTCGACCTGCAATGGATCCGCCAATTGGAGGCCCAGGTCTCTGACGCTGCCCGCGACCATCACCCGCTCGATCAAATCGCCCACCACACTTCCTTCGGCTGGGATATACCCGATGAGCCCGTCTACAAGGCCGCCAAGGCCAGCGCCAAACTCGATCTCCTCTCCGACGACGAAACCGTTGTCTATGGCGAACTCGACGCTGTCATGACCCAGGTCCTCGCTAAATATGATGAGCTGATACGCGCGCGGCGGGAGTTGGACGCCTTTGTGCGCGAGCTCAGCTTCGCTCAGCCCGCCGGAGCCAAGCAGCTCTCCGCTGCAACGCCCGCTGACCTTAAGCAGCTGCATACGCTGATGGTTCAGCTTGAAGAAGCCACGGGCACGATGCGCTACTGGTCGCGCCAGGCTCGCGGAGCCGCCACTGCACTGCTAGCCGGCGAGCGCGACCTCCACAAGCTACAGGCCGCCGAGCGCCAATTCGACAAAATCCCCTAGAAATTATGGATACCCATTCATCGCATCCTTTGCGATGAGTGGGTCGCATACACTTCTAGTCATCCAATCGCTCGGAGATATGTGCATGCTCGACGTCCACCCCACTCACCACGCCGCCACTACCTGGCGAGACTTCTTCATTCACATCGCCACCATCGTTCTCGGCCTGCTCATCGCAATCGGCCTCGAGCAAACGGTGGAATTCTTTCACCATCGCCATCAGCGCCACCAGCTCCGCGAAGATTTGCGGGCCGAGGCGGAGGTTCATATCAAGCGCCTCCAGTTGGAAGAGAAAATGAACGCCCAAGACATCGCATGGTACCGTGACGTCCTGCGCGTTGGGCGAGAGGCTGCCGTAACTGGCGGCCTGGTCACCTTCACTATGCCACTGAGGCCGTCCCGCAGCGGCTACATCAGCGTGCCGGCGAACGGCGTGTGGCCCGCAGCCAAAGCCTCCGGCACTGCGGCTGTTCTTTCCGCCGAAGAAATCGCGCTCTGGGACTACATCGACAACGGCACCGCGGTTACGATGAAAAGTTTTGACAGCAGGGAAGAGTCGCTGAAAGTAGCCTATGCGTTCGCCGAACGAAAGGGCGTCTCCACCGCGCCCGGTTCGACCCTGCACCTAAGCGTTGACGATCGTGATGAACTCATGCGCGCCTTTGCCCGCCTGGTCGAGGACACCTACCTACTGGAGCGCGACGACGCTTACGGGCAAGGCGCCATCAGAGGCATCCTCAACGGCGCAAAAACAGTCGACGAACTCGTTCCATACGCGTTGCGTGCCATCGCCGACATGCCCAAGTAAAGAGATTTCAACGGAGACGCAATATGCTCGAACCTCACGCACCCCATGAAAGCGTACACACCTGGAAAGACGCCTTCATCCACATTGGAATCATTACCGTTGGCCTGTTGCTCGCCATCGGTCTCGAACAAACCGTCGAATACTTCCACCACCGCCATGAAGCCCATCATGCCCGCGAGATGCTCGCTGAGGAGATCAAGCTCAACGACCAGACACAGCGCGATGAGCAGTATGTACTCGGCATGCACGAAGAGCACCTTTTCAACGACCTTCTCGTGCTGGGCCGCCTCCGTGACCATGCCTTGCTCCCCACGGATCGCATCGTCCTCTTTCACCCCTACACCAAACTTACCGACTCCGCGTGGAAGACCGCCCAGGCGAGCGGCGCCGTTGCCCTGCTCTCCTACGACGAAATCCTCCACTACGACGACATCTACAGCCTGCAAAGCGTTTACAACACCACCAGCGAAGACAGCATGGTCGCGCTGCAGAATGCGCAGACCATGTTCTACCAGGGTCCCTCGGACCGCTTTGACTATGCCAAATCCGCCCGCGATGTCCCTCCGGGCACCTACCTCGGAAAGTTTGGCGACGTCAAGGCCCGCGCTGCCTTTGAGGACCAGGCCGCTGGCCCGGAAAAGATCATGCGCCTCACCCCAACGCAGGTCGAGCGTCTCGAAATCGCCATCCAGCAAGGCATCTATCAGGACGAAAAGCTGATCAACCGCTGCAAATGGCTCCACGATGACTACCAGAAGTTCGGTCGCTAGCAACTTCGGTTCCTTCACCTTTCGAGGAAAAGCCCATGCTCGACGTACACCCCGCCCACCACGCCGCCACTACCTGGCGAGACTTCTTCATCCATATCGCCACCATAGTCATCGGCCTCATGATCGCTGTCGGCCTCGAACAGGCAGTCGAGCACATCCACCATCACATTCTTATCCGAGAAACTCGCGAAGCTCTACGCCTTGAACGCGAGGACAATCGCCGGCGTCTTGCTGAATACACCCGCAATTTTCGCTGGGAGTCCGCGCTGCTTAAAAACAACATACTGGTTCTCACCATGCTGCAGCAGCATCCCGGAACACCGTCCGACAAACTTCCCGGCATCCTCGCCTGGACCATGCATCGCAGCCTCTTCGCCCACGCGGCCTGGGACACTGCACAACAGGACGGCGTCCTCGCCTTCATGCCCCACGACGAAGTCCTCGCCGACCAAAGTCTCTACCGCGCCCTTGATGACATCTCCAACGCCAACGAGGACGAGTGGCATGCCCTCAACGACGCCACTCGATTCCTCTTCCGCAACTCCGACCTTTCTAAACTCTCTTCCGCTCAGATCGAAATCGAACTCGACCTCACCGAGAAGGTCATGATGAAGCATTATCTTCAGGGCAACTTCATGGGCTACCCCGCTGAGCTCGATTCCAGCTTCGATCCGGGGCCCACAACCCAGGAGCTCCGTGACTTTCATAACGTGAATGCCGATTCGCTCCCTCCCAGGACGGATGCACCAGCGGGCCCCGCCGTTCTTACCCTTCAGCGCATGGAAGCGGCGGGCTATACTCCTCGAAAACCATAGCGCATCAGTCGCGAATCCAAGCCCAAATAAATTTGTAGCCGAGGACTCTCACCCATGCTCGACATCCACCCCGCCCACCACGCCGCCAGCACCTGGCGAGACTTCTTCATCCACATCACCACCATCGTTCTTGGCCTGCTCATTGCCATCGGTCTCGAGCAAACGGTGGAGTGGATGCATCATCGGCATCAGCTACATCAGCTTGAAGCTGACCTGCATACGGAAGGGATTCGCAACCTGCATATTGCCCTGGACAACATCCACGGTTCGGAACTGCGCCGGGATGCCGACGCCAACCAGTATGCCGAGTTTCTTCAAGCTGCTCGCGACCACCGCGCCCCCGCAGCCTATCCCGCGCAGTTCATCATGTACACCAAGCCGGCTTTCGCGGTGTGGACGGTTGCGCAGCAGAGTGGCGCGCTGGCCCTTCTACCCCGCGAAGATGCTCTAAGCTATGCGCGTCTGTACGGCGTCGTGCAATATGCCGTCGATCAAGTGAAGGCCATCAACACGTCGTTGGACAAAAGGACGGTCACGATGTTGCCGGCTATGAGCGATCCCCCTGCTGTGCACTCGCTTTTCCAAACCGGGCAACCGCCGCATTTCGATCTGTCCATGCTTAGCCCGGAAGATCTTCGCGAGGCCCGCGACGCACTCGGCGAGGATATGGCTACCTCACGACAGAGCATCAAATGGAATGTCTACCTCTACGGGATCGAGTGGTCCGTGCTGCACGGCTCCCGCTCTGACGAGGAGAACGTCCGCACTTTCAACGACGCCTTGAATATCTACACGCAAGGCGGCACCGCCGCACTGCTGGCCAAATATCCTCTGCCCGAGTGATGTGCTTACCGAAGGCTGGGTGCCGGGTGCCCCGCTCATGACAGTCTCACCGTCATGAGCGGGTTCGCACAAGGGTGGGTGGCCCATTCATGACACGCACTTGGTCATGAGTGGGTTGACACGATGCACAGCACGAACGCGCCTCTTCTCTCTACGCTCTACTCTCTATCCTCTACACTCTTTCTTATGCTCGACATCCACCCCGCCCACCACGCCGCCACTACCTGGCGAGACTTCTTCATCCACATCGCCACCATCGTCCTTGGCCTGCTCATTGCCATCGGCCTGGAACAGGCCGTTGAGGCGCT
>Ga0206849_1107_pt1 | contig 11262 bp, 13 predicted proteins | sample Alteio_BWOrgCont_15_FD_152892 | JGI IMG/M metagenome (GOLD analysis project Ga0206849, IMG submission 152892) | Enriched cells from forest soil in Barre Woods Harvard Forest LTER site, Petersham, Massachusetts, United States -... | ecosystem: Environmental > Terrestrial > Soil > Temperate forest >...
GATCCAAAGTTCAATGATACTTTGGTAACAAGGTTTGTAAATAACATGATGTACGACGGTAAAAAATCAACCGCGTACGCAATATTTTATAACGCTGTTGAAATAGTTGAAACCAAGACCAAAGAAAACGGCCTTGATACCTGGAAAAAAGCGTTAAACAATGTAATGCCTGCTGTTGAAGTAAAAAGCCGCCGTGTAGGTGGTGCAAACTTCCAGGTGCCAACCGAGGTTCGTCCCGAGCGTAAAGTGGCTTTGGGCATGAAATGGCTGATCGGCTATGCACGCCGTCGCGGTGAAAAAACCATGATGGAAAAATTAGCCGGTGAAATCATTTCAGCTGCAAAAGGCGAAGGCGCGGCCGTAAAGAAGAAAGAAGATACGCACAAAATGGCCGAGGCTAACAAGGCGTTTTCGCACTTTAGGTTCTAATTTTGAATTATTGAATTATTGAATTATTGATTTGGTAATACTTTGCTAATCGGTAATTCAATAATTTCGCAGTTTCATTCAATAAAAGGCAAGGTAGAGTTATAGGCTTATTGAATGGACAATTTCAATCAATAATTCAATAATTCAATCAATCAATAATTAACATGTCAAGAGATCTTAGATATACAAGAAATATAGGTATAGCCGCGCATATTGATGCCGGGAAAACAACGACGACGGAGCGTATCCTCTATTATTCGGGCTTTAGCCATAAAATTGGCGAAGTACATGAGGGTGCGGCTACTATGGACTGGATGGCGCAGGAGCAGGAGCGTGGGATCACCATCACTTCGGCTGCTACAACTATCGACTGGAAATACAGGGGCAAATCATACCATATCAACATCATCGATACACCGGGGCACGTGGATTTTACCGTTGAGGTAAACCGTTCGCTGCGTGTGCTTGATGGTTTAGTGTTCCTGTTTTCGGCAGTTGATGGCGTTGAGCCGCAATCGGAAACAAACTGGAGGCTTGCCAACAACTACAACGTTGCCCGTATAGGTTTCGTAAATAAAATGGACCGCTCAGGCGCCGATTTTTTAAATGTTGTAAAACAGGTAAAAACCATGCTGGGCAGCAACGCTATCCCACTACAGTTGCCATTAGGCGCTGAAGAAAACTTTAAAGGCGTTATCGACCTGATTAACTGGAAAGGTATTGTTTGGAATGAGCACGATAAAGGGATGACCTTTACCGAAGTGCCCATCCCGGAGGATATGATTGAGGAAGCAAAAGAGTGGAGAGAAAAATTGCTTGAATCGGTTGCCGAATATGATGAAGGCCTGATGGAGAAATTCTTCGACGCCCCCGAAACAATTACCGAACGCGAAGTTTTAGATGCTTTACGCCAGGCTGTTCTGGATGCCAAGATAGTGCCCATGGTTTGCGGTTCATCGTTCAAAAACAAGGGTGTGCAAACCATGCTTGATTATGTGATGGAACTGTTGCCTTCGCCAATGGATGTTGAAGGTATTGTTGGTACAAACCCTGAAACCGGCGAAGAAGTTGTTCGTCAGCCTTCAGAAAAAGAACCATTTGCTGCTCTCGCATTCAAAATCGCTACCGACCCGTTTGTAGGCCGTTTGTGCTTTATCCGCGTATATTCAGGTAATCTGGAAGCCGGTTCGTATGTGTACAACATGCGGTCGGAGAACAAAGAGCGTATTTCACGTATATTCCAGATGCATGCCAACAAGCAAAACCCTATCCCGAATGTTGGGGCAGGTGATATTGCTGCGGTGGTAGGCTTCAAGGATATAAAAACAGGCGATACTCTTTGCGACGAGAAACACCCGATCATATTGGAATCGATGAATTTCCCTGAGCCGGTTATCGGCTTAGCCATCGAGCCTAAAACACAGGCCGACGTTGATAAACTGGGTATGGCTTTGGGTAAATTATCCGAAGAGGATCCAACTTTCCGGGTAAAAACCGATGAAGAAACAGGCCAGACCATTATTTCAGGCATGGGCGAGCTTCACCTGGATATCATTATGGACCGTCTGAAACGCGAGTTTAAGGTGGAAGTTAACCAGGGCGCGCCGCAGGTTGCCTATAAAGAAGCGATCACAGGTACAACCCAGCACCGCGAAACTTATAAGAAACAAACAGGTGGCCGTGGTAAATTTGCCGATATACAGGTTATTATTTCGCCAAACGACGAAGGCCAGGCAGGGCTGCAGTTTGTGAATGAAATCAGCGGCGGTTCAATACCGCGTGAATTTATTCCAGCCGTTGAAAAGGGCTTTAAAGCCGCGATGGACAATGGTGTATTGGCGGGTTACCCGTTACAGGACATGAAAGTAAGGTTGATTGACGGTTCGTTCCATGCGGTCGATTCGGACGCTTTATCTTTTGAAATTTGCGCCCGCAGCTGTTACCGCGAAGCATTGCCAAAATGTAAGCCGATAATACTGGAGCCGATAATGAAGATAGAGATACTAACCCCCGAAGAAAACATGGGTGACGTAATTGGTGATATGAACCGTCGCCGCGGCCAGCTTTTGGGCATGGATTCGCGCGCCGGTGCACAGGTAATTAAGGCTACAGTGCCGCTTTCAGAAATGTTTGGTTATGTAACCCAGTTACGTACCATCACTTCGGGCCGTGCAACTTCAACCATGGAGTTTGACCACTATGCCGAAGCGCCGCGCAACGTACAGGACGAAATAATTGCCAAAGCAAGAGGCAAGAGGGAAAAAGGAAATCAATAATTGGGGATTACACCGATTGGAGAATGATTACACCGATTTTTATCAGTGTAATCACTCAAAAAAATCGGTGAAATCATAAAAAATAATAATCGGTGAAATCATCAATAAATCGGTGAAATCCCAAAAAATAAAAATAGTCAACCGGTCGTCCATAGTTAATTGCTCTTATGGCGATCGATATTAAAAATCGGTGAAATCATCAATAAATCGGTGAAATCCCAAAAAACAAAAAATAACAAACATGAGCCAAAGGATCAGAATCAAATTAAAATCGTACGATTACAACCTGGTTGACAAATCAGCCGAAAAGATCGTAAAAACAGTAAAGCCGACAGGCGCTGTAGTAAGCGGACCACTTCCCTTACCAACTGAGAAAAAAGTTTTCACCGTTTTGCGTTCACCGCACGTGAACAAAAAAGCACGTGAGCAGTTCCAGTTATGTTCGTATAAAAGGTTATTGGACATTTACAGTTCAAACTCAAAAACTGTTGACGCCCTGATGAAGCTTGAATTGCCAAGCGGCGTTGAGGTTGAGATCAAAGTTTAAGTTCATAGAGTCAAGAACCAAGAGACAAGAATCAAGATAGATTTTTTAAAGGCCATTCGTTTTGCGGGTGGCCTTTTTGTGATTTTAAACTTTCATTTTTGTATTTTTGATTTATGAAGACTTACCTGTTATATCCTGCAGAAGACCAGGAAAAAATGATCCAGACTTTTTTGGGGCAGAACAATATTACATTTTTTGAAGAAAAGGAAGATTTGCCTCCCCATGTAATAGCTGGTATTTTAAGAGGCCAGGCAGATATTGAGGCTGGTCGTGTAATTTCATTGGAGGAATTCAAAAAGCGGCTTTCATAAATAAGGAACCCTCACTATTTCACCCCCCTCACATACATATACTTAAAATTAAATACCACCTCGCTGAAGTTGGCTATAAAATCCTGTCCTATATTTCCGTAAAACCGCTCGTTGGCATATATTTTTTTGGTGAGTACCGTCATGCTGTCGATGGTTACAGGTTTATCTGCAAGGCTTAGGTGAAATGCCGGCAATATGAATATTGCTTTTTTTTGCGTCCCGCCGGCGCCGCCAAATTCGGCGATTCTTTTGATCCCGTTTTTTAGGACAACGTTTTTATATCTTGCAAAATAGGCGGCATAAAGCTCAGACGTAATGGCCCCCGAATCAAAATCAAATAACAAGGTATCTTTGCCCGATTTCAGGGCTATAACCGGATCGAAATGATCTAAAGCAAAATTATGCAGGCTGCTTTTAGCGGGCGTAACAGGGATAACCATCCTCCCATCTTTAAATAAATCAACCTCGCGCAGTTGTTCTATCACCGGAAAGCCTATAATCATATTTAACTGATATTTTATAGGCGCCAAATAAAGTATGGTATCGGGCATTACCTGGAATAATACATTTTTTACGGTTATATTACCTATCTGAAGGCTGTCTGCAATTCCAATACCGGTTTTGAAGTTTATGCCGGTCGAGCCGCTTCCTTCGTTGTAAACAGCGTTCAAAATATGTAAGCCGAGTTTCCCGGCATAACTTTGTGTTATCGACGAAATATTGGCTCTCGTATCAAATATTCCATTATAATTTTGCCCATGGCGCCTTACCGGGATTTCAATCAGGCCAATTTTGTCCCTGGTCCATGGTATTAATACGGTATTCCTGATAATAGTTTGCTGTGGCGGGATATTCTTTAAAGCTGTTCGTAACAAGAGGTCGTTTTTAATGTCATCTACCGCATCTTCATGAATAGCATACCTGTAATGTTTTATGAGATCGCTGTCACTTTGGGCTGCCTTCGCGTAACGGAACGTTTTAAAATAGCTGTCAGCTTTCAACCGGATGAGCCTCGCGCTTACAGAGTCCGGAAATTTAAAAGAGCTGTTTGTCAATAGCGAATTAACATCCCTTATGCATTCTTCATTCCGGTTAAATGAGTTATCAATAAAACATTTATAGTACAACTTGTTTTTATCGTCTAAGTTTTCGCTGCATAACTTTAGCTCTTTTTCTAACCTGAAATATTCTTTTTGATACAACAGCGCATTAAGTTTCTTTACTGCGACGGCCTGTTTTAAGGCTTTAGATTGTTGATTGCAGCCGAATAGTGTTAAAAACAAGATTATAAAGCACCGTGAAGTGGATTTTGCAACCATACTCATCCGGGAAAAATTTGGTTTTATAACATTCGGGCGTGCCAAAAGTTTATTTTACTTTCTCGGTAAAGGTAATCCTATTGCCAACCGGATCAATCACTGTAACCGTTATGGTCCCTTCATCCCAAAAGGGGACTTCCAAACCCGGCCGGTTATATTTGTATTTTTTAGCGATTAATTGCGCATGATATTCCTTCAACCCTTTAAATTCGTCAATAGTGATATGTACGCCGGGGCTCCCGTCGCCATGATGTTCGGATAAGTGCAGCATAACGTCTCTTAGCGAAACCTGCATAAACCTTGGCGTACCCGGTTCAAAGGCGTGGATCCAGTCGACTCTGAAACCAAGCCAGTCAACATAAAACTCAATGGTTTTATCATAGTCATAAATACGGAGTGTAGGTTTTACTATGGACATTTTGCCCCCTGATCTCCGCCTTACGGTGGAGGAACTTTAAGCCCCCGACCCCTAAAGGGGAGGCTGTTATTACTGTTTTTTCTTTTACCCTACATTTATTCACCCCCTTTAGGGGGCTGGGGGGCAGGGCTCACCTCCCCAGCAACTCATCCAGCTTATTTCGCTCGGTTTGCAGCTCGCGGGCCAGCTTTTTTTCTTTGTCGTTTGCTTTGGTTTTGTACGCTTTAAATTCCTCCTCCAGCTCGTTAAAAAGCTGTGTGCGATACTTTGCTTCACGCTTAAAACTGCCCGACCGGCCTATTACAGCGAAAGTAACTATAACAAAAAATGCAACCAGGCTCCACACAATAAGGTTGTAGGCCGTTTTCGGTAATGAAATCCCTAAAACACTTATTTCATCAATCCGGGCCGAAAGCGCATCGGCCCTCGCGGTTGCATCTGCTTTCAGGCTGTCAATGGTTTTATTTTGGGTAGCCAGCTGGTGTTGTATATCCCTTACTTTGCGGCGGTTGGCGCCTAAACTATCCGAAACGCTTTTCCACAAGGCCGCTATTACCGGCTGCTGGTAATGGTAAACTTTTGTTAGCACATATTGATACTGGCCGCCAAGGCTTTTAAAAACCGGCGGACCGGGGGCAGTATCAGGCTTTACCGCACCTGTTTGAACGGCCTGGGCTTTCGCTGCCGAATCGGCCTTTGAATGATACCTGTAGGTATGGTATTTAGAGGGTTTAGGATACGTATTTGCAAGTGCCGTTTTTGCCGGTGCCGACGCAGCTTTTTTTGTGCTATCCTGGGCATGGCTTAAAGAAATAACACAACAAAGAAGTAAAACTGTAATTGTTATCCGGAGCATAATAATTAGTTTATTACGTAAAATTAATATTTAGATATGAGATATGGTAATTTTAGTTGAGTCCGAAAGTCAGGAAAGTCCGGAAGTCCGAAAGATAAGACAACATCGCAGACAATCAACATGTTTTTTCTTTCTGACTTTTCGGACTTTCCCGACTTTCGGACTTTCTCGATATATTAGCGGCATGAATATAGGTATTATTGGCCTGGGCGACATGGGGCGCTTGTACGCTAAGGCTTTTTCGAAGGCTGGTTATACTGTTAGCGGCTGCGATCTGCCTGAAAACCGGGCCAGGCTCGAGGGCGAGCTCAGCCCTTACGGCATAAAACTGATGGATAACGGGCATGATATATCCCGCACCAATGACCTTATTATTTACTCGGTTGAGGCGGACAGGCTGACAAAGGTGGTGGCTGAATGCGGGCCGTTCACTAAATACGGCGCCATAGTAGCCGGCCAAACCTCGGTAAAAACGCCCGAAATTGAAACATTTGAAAAATACCTGCCGGCTGATGCACAGATTATTACCTTTCATGCCATGCACGGGCCCGGCTTTGAACCCAAAGGGCAAAAGCTGATACTTATTCCGCACCGCACCAATAAAGAAGCATATCAGCGGATGTATGATTTGTTTACGGCTATTGAAACTGATATTGTGGAGGTTGCAGATTACCATGAACACGATAAAATTGTTGCTGATACACAGGCCGTAACCCACGTAGGTTTTGAAAGTATGGGCACAGCCTGGAAAGAGGCGGGCTTTTTTCCCTGGGAAAACGCCTCGTATGTTGGCGGTATCGATAATGTAAAAATACTGACCACACTGCGGATTTTCAGTTACAAGGCCCACGTTTATGCCGGTTTGGCCATTTTGAACCCTTATGCACGCCAGCAGGTAAAACGCTATGCCGTATCTGAATCGGAGCTTTTTAAGCTGATGATAAAGGAAGAAGAGCAAGCTTTCAGGGCGAGGCTGTATCGTGCCCGCGACTTTGTTTTTCATGAAAGCCGGAAACCCATTATGCTGAATGATACGGTTATGAAAGAGTTTTCGCTCGGGCAAAAGCCAGAGCAGCAAAAACCAAACTCGCATTTAAGCATTTTAAGCATGGTTGATGCCTGGTACCACCTGGGTGTAAACCCCTATGATAACCTCATCTGCCAAACGCCGCCTTTTCGTTTGCGGCTTGGCATCGCCGAGTACCTTTTCAAAAACGAAGAACTGCTGGAAGAATCCATTGAAACAGCTTTATATGATAAAACCATCCGCGGCGATGATCTCGAGTTTCATTCGGCGGTACGCGAATGGTCGTCTATAATAGTTTATGGCGATATGGAAGGCTACAAAAAGCATTTTAACGAGGTTCAGGCCTTTTTTGATGGCAGGCTGGAAGAAGGGAACAAGCAAAGTGCAGAGCTCATCAGGAGGCTGATGATGGGGTAGATTTGATTTCGGATTTCGGTCCCGATAGCTATCGGGATTCAATTTCGGATTTACTAAATATATGTAATAAAAAAAACCAAATGAAAACACTCATTGAAAATAAGGATTACGAAGGCATAAGGCAAATGCTTTCAAATAACCCCGGCCTGGCAAATGAAGGTATTCCGTTAGGTGAAAAAGACAACAGGAAAGCTCATCCGCTACACCGCATTTGTGATGCTGTTTTTGCAAAAAAAATTACCGATGATGAGGCCATCGAAATTGCAAAAATATTTTTAAATACGACTCGCTCGATGTTACGGCCATGAATGCCTATTATGAGTTGCCTGGGTATTATGTACCCACCTTAATGAATAAAGCCAAACCAGGCAGCGGCGATAACAGGGCGCCAGGCAATTGCAGCGCTTTCATTGCAACCGGCAGCTTTACTAAGGACCATAAAATAGTGATGGCCCACAATAACTGGACAGATTATATAGTTGGTGAACACTGGAATGAAATAGCAGACATAAAGCCCGAAAAAGGCAATGAGATACTAATGGATTGCGGGCCCGGCTTTATCCATAGCGGGGATGATTTCCTGATCACCAAAAATGGCATTTTGATCACTGAAACTACCATCACGCAGTTTAAAGGCTACGATACCACCAAAACGCCTGAGTTTGTACGTGCGCGCAGGGCCGCCCAATACAGCAACAGCATTGACGACGCCGTGAAAATAATGGTGACCGACAACAATGGCGGCTATGCCAATGACTGGCTGATCGGCGATACCAAAACCAACGAAGTAGCCAAACTGGAACTTGGGCTGAAAGATTACAAACTTTGGCGCTCAAAAGATACTGCTTTTATCGGCAGCAATTTCGCGACCGATCCAAAGCTGATCAGGGAAGAGACAACTTTTGATGTTAATGACCAAACCACCTCGCCAAACGCCCGAAAGAAACGGATGGAACAATTGGTGCACATAAACTATAAAGGAAAACTTGATGATTCGACCGGAAAAATAATTGAAGGCGACACCTACGATGCGCTGAATAACAAAAATGCTTTGGACCGCTGTGTGATTGACGGGCATGTGGAAGAAGATCCCCTCGGCTGCAAGGAATTTAACGAAGCTCCCTTCTTCCCTATGGGCGCGGTACAGGGAAAGGTTACGACTACTGATTTGGCAGGCAAAATGCAGCTTTGGGCACATATGGGCCACCCCGGCGGCGCAGATTTCCTTGCAGGTCCCTTCTTTAAAAAACATCCTGAATATTTTAAAACCCAGGGTAAATATTTGAGGGATATGAAAGCTTATCCATGGACGTTGTTTACGGCATCCAACTGAGCTAAATAGTATATTTATCCTATAGCTAACAAAACGGCATTTAATGATATTTGGGATATCCCGTCATTAAATGCCGTTTCTTATGAATTTTCACTACTATCCTTGCTCAAAAATTATCAGGGCACCTGCCTTAGCAGCGACTATGCTCCTGTTTTTTTTCTGCACCGCCGGCGCACAAAACTTAATAGCATATAACCAAGGTACTTCGCGCTCACACAGCGAACGAAAATCAACCGCAATCCATGGAACAGTTGACAACGCCGCTGATATTGCGGGTACCTTTGACACCGAATGCAGGGACCCGCACCCAGATGAATCCGCCGTGATCAATAAAGCCCGGCAGGTGATTGACAAATGCATCGGCGGGGCATTACAGCAGATGGGTTGGCAAACAAGGAACAGCGATCAGGTCAAAGTCAGCATCGCAACACATCCCAATCCCTACCGGCCCATGTTTATCTGCAGCCGTCCCTTTGATTTAACTATCAGTCCCGACCCTAATTCCGCTTACGGTAAAATGATAAATGATTCGATACGATTTTACCAAAGCCAAAGCAGCCAGGCTGCCATTGCAAGGTCGGTTATTTTAGGGGAGATGCAAAACATCAAGATCAGAATAACCGAAAATGACCCCTATTTAAAAACCAGGTATGATCACGATGCGACAGATAAGTATACCATTTTGCAGGTGCCAGGCACAAGCTACGCGTACCGCCTGACCGAACCGGAACAAGGCGCCGGAGCGGATATACCTCCTGATTACAAAACATTTATACTATTAGGCAATTGGACGGGTGCCAATATGAATTTTAACACGTATATAAACTACCCCTTTGCACACAAAACCGGCGGGGCCTATATTGAAACCTTGACCGTGCAGATTATCGGGCCGGCATCAATTGCCGATAAGATCATTCATAATGTGGACTGGCAGGCATTGAATGCTGCATTGACGAAATAAAGACGGGCGTTAGATTGGCGGCTGCTAAGATTTGTCAAATCTTCAGGACCAACTTTAATTTACCGCCCGATTTAAAATGCGTTTTATGTGCCTTTCGGCAAGTTCCTCTATTTTAAGTTCAAACTGCCCCATATATCATTCGGATCAATATCTTTATAATTACTGCGTTTTTCGGCTGTTTTCATTATAGCCTTCATGCTTTGGCAATGTCTTTTAGGGCTGGTACCTGGTCTTTATTTTTGGGAAGCACGATTAAAGTTTCCATAAACATATTTAACCATTCTCCTGTTTAAAACCATTTAATTAAACATACACTTGTTAGATTAGCCATTGTTGGAGGCTATTGGCATAAAAATACTAAAAATATTAGTATATTCAAATGCTTTTTTCTACTTTAGAAAAAAATATGCCAGCATGAAGAAAACATTATTTATGGCGACAGCATTGTTGCCTTTTGCGGTTTCGGCGCAAAAGCTGCTTAAGCCGGATGTTCGATAAGCTATCTAATGATACTACGTGGTCAACCTCCGAAGAAAAGCTTTATTTCCAAGGCAACTTTTTAACAGCGCAGGGCGAGGCAGTGACCTTCCAGGTAATAAAGTTTTCAAAAACAAAAGGAGCGGTGCTTGTCCTTAATCCCCAATCGTTAAACATGGGCGAGGAGTTATCAATTGCCAAAAACCAAAAAGTATATTTAAAATTCAGCGATAACACAATTATTACGCTGGCATCATCCACTGATGACGATGGGAATGCGAAATACAGCCTGGTGGCGCAGGATGTTGCACAAAGCAGTTCAGCATCGGGTTACTACGATCTGTCAGATGCAGACATCGAAAAATTCAAGTCAAAAACCCTTACATTTTTGAGAATCGAAACTTCAACAGGAAATTTTGACTGCGATATAAAGGCAAAAAACGCAGCAATGCTTAAAAAGGCAATTGGGTTGATAGTAAATGCGAAATGATATTTCATTTTAGCTAATAACCCCGCAATTGAAAACTTCCAAAATCAGGATCCAACTTATTTTTCAATTTTTTTAATACTTGCTTTATCGCCCCATTTTAAAATGCTGTTACATTAAAAGGTCTTGTAATTCTGCATCGTCTTTTGCCAGCTGGTGTAAATATTCGGCGGATCCACTTTTAAGCGCGCCTGGGTCGGCGCCGGCTTTTAGCAGCAATTTTATGCAGGATACCTGGTGGTAGTGGTTAAATTTATCATCAGTTATCAATGGTTGCAGCGCCCAGGAGAGGGAAGTGGCATCAAACGATGTGTCGCGCTGGTCAATTGACGCTTTTGCTTTGATCAGCCTGTCCACCAATTTGTCGCGCCCGCAATATGCGGCCCAATGTAAAGCGGTAGCGG
>Ga0206849_1085_pt1 | contig 11229 bp, 9 predicted proteins | sample Alteio_BWOrgCont_15_FD_152892 | JGI IMG/M metagenome (GOLD analysis project Ga0206849, IMG submission 152892) | Enriched cells from forest soil in Barre Woods Harvard Forest LTER site, Petersham, Massachusetts, United States -... | ecosystem: Environmental > Terrestrial > Soil > Temperate forest > O...
GCAACTGGCGCTTAAGGGGGCCGCTGTACTTATTAACGACATAAACGACGACCTTATAAAAAAGGCTGGGGATCATATCAATTCGGCGGGCGGAAACTGCATCGCACTTGCCGGCGATGCGGCCGATATAGGTTTTATCGGGCGAATGGTTGACACGGCTATTCAGCATTTTGGCAAGCTTACTATCGCGATAGCAAATGCCGGGATTACTTTGTTTGGCGATTTTTTAACCTATCCGCCCGAATCGCTGCAAAGCGTTATGCGGCTTAATTTGCAGGGCAGCTTTTTTCTCGCACAAAAAGCGGCAAACCAAATGATAAAGCAACAAAATGGCGGAAGTATCCTGTTCATGTCTTCAGTAACCGGTCACCAGGCGCACAAGGACCTCGCCGCCTATGGCATGACGAAAGCCGCCCTCGAAATGTTAGCTAAAAGCCTGGTTGTGGAATTATCACCTTATCAAATTACGGTAAATAGCATCGCGCCGGGGGCCACACTTACCGAGCGGACGCTGGAAGATGCGGATTATAAAAAAACATGGTCGCGCATAACGCCGATGGGACGGCCTGCTACCGTGGAAGATGTTGCCAATGCCGCATTATTTTTGGTTTCGCCTGAAGCCGGGCATATTACAGGGCAAAACCTGATTGTTGACGGCGGTTGGACAGCAGTGAGCACTTCGCCGTATTGATCTTAATTAAGCATCGGTAAATCCCTGCTATATTTACGCCGGTAATCCTGCGGTGTAAGGCCTGTTATCTTTTTAAAAACTTCGCGGAAGGTTTTTATATCGTTGTAGCCGGCATCGTACATTAATAAATTGATGTTTTGCGCTCCTTTTTCGAGGGCTTTTTTGGCGGCTTCTATCTTTACACGCTGCAGGTACTCAAATGGCGTATTATGGGTGGCCTTTTTGAAACGCCTGATAAAGTTACGTTTGCTCATATTGGTGTGCTCGGCAATTTCATCAATATTAAGCTGCAGGTGATGGTTTTGCTCGATATAGGTTTGCGCTTTTAATATATCATCGTCCCTGTGCTGGCGCTGGCCCTTAAATACCGCGAAATGCGACTGGCTGATCCTGTCCATATCCAGCGAAAACATTTTACTGGCCCAAATACCAACTTCGCGCCCGCAGAATTTATCAATCAGGTACAGTACCAGGTTTAAGGAAGAAAAAGCCCCGCCGCTGGTATAAATGCCGTCCTGGTCGGTAATAACCATATCCGAAAGAAAGTTTACTTCGGGATACCGCCTTACAATATCCTCCATATCGGCCCAATGCGCCGTACATGAGCGGCCGGTTAAAAGCCCCGCTTCTGCAAGGAAGTATATCCCCGAACACAAACTGGCCACTTCGGCGCCGTCTGTGTACATCTGTGTTATCCATTTAATGGTTTCGTTGTGCTTTTTAAGCATCTGGTCCCTGTCACCATAAAAAGCAGGCACCACAATAAGGTCGGCTTTGCTTGTTTCCGCCATAGTGGTGTAAGTCACAAACTCCGAGGGCGTAAACAGCGAGTCGTTTTTTATTTTTTCGCAGGCTAAAATAATTTTAAAAGGCTGATGCTTATACAAGTGCTGGAAAAAGCGGTTGGTATGTATCAGCATATCCATAGCCCCTGTAATGGTGGATAGTGTTACGTCCTCATGTATGATTAAAGCAATTTCTTTCATAAGTTTTAAGTATGCTCAAATATAATCATAAACTTAAAACCACAAATAGCATGGCACAAAAACACCCCTAAGATGTCGTTTTTGCCGGCTTCTTTTTTTAAATTTTGGGGTAATAAGGTTGATTAAATTAAAAGCCGGCAGTTATAGCCGATACTCAATCAACCCAATCCAACTTAATCAACCTAATCAACTAAATAACCAATTCAACTCAACGCATTCTTAGCGTACTCGCGGCATATTTTAACCTCTTTTACGGCGTCAGATCCCTCTGGTATTTTATATTCCTGTTCAATTGTGGCCGGGAATTTATAGCCTTCCTTTTTCATCAGCACCAATACTTCTTTAATGGGTGTATCGCCCTGGCCCCATGGCATATTTGGCCCGTCGTGGAATTTGCGGTCCTTTAGGTGCATGCTCAATATCCTTTTGTGGTTTTTCAGGATAAAATCTATAGGGCTGCTGCTGGTACCGGCCACATAATGGCCAATATCCAGGTTGATACCATTATGCTCCGATTGCGCAAGTGCGGTATCCCATAAAGTTGGTGTAGCCTGGGTATGAGCATGGTAACCAACCATTATGCTGTGCTTTTCGGCAAGGTCTCCCAGGCGTTGTGTTTGCGCATCGTCAGTAGGCAGCTCAACAGTAACATGTGTACAACCAAGGGCTTTGCCGGCTTCAAAAGCATATCCGATTTCGCCATCTGTATTCTTTATGCCTAAGGCATTGGGTTTCCATGCATAAATATTAACGCCGGCATCGTTGTACATTTTGCGGATCGCCAAAAAGGCGTCCATCAGCGTGCTTTCGCGCCACTGGGCAAGCCTGGCGCTGTAGTCGGCGCCGCTGTCGCGCGGCGGGGCGCCTGCGTAAACTTCGGCGGCATCGCCCATAAGTTCGATGTAATTAATATTGCAATCCAGGCAATATTTCAGTATTTGTTCAATACTGCCCGGCATGCTTCTGAATGAATACGTGATCACCCCAATCTGAACGCCGTTTATCTTTGAATTGGGTTTAGCCGTTGCAAAAATTGACCTTGCAAAAGCACTTTTTGAAGTTAAAGCCATACCCGCAGCCGCGAGCGCGCTAACGCCGATAAACTGGCGCCTGGAGACGTTTTGTCTTTTCATGATGTACAAATCTTTTAGAGTTAAAGATTAATTGGTTAATTGGAATGAGGTAATCAAATTTATGGATTTATTAACAACTCAACATAAAAAATTAGTAACGATTTTATATTATTTTCGCTGTGTACAACAAATGATACTCAATTGGCGTTTGACCCGTTTTGTTAAAAATTGAAATCAGATAAATAACAATATTTATATATTTGCAATGAGGAAATATAGCCAGGCGCCTCGATTGTATTTGCAGGATATGCTGTAACGGTTTATATTAAATTTTCCTGTGGTGTAATGGTATCACATCAGATTCTGGCTCTGAAGATTGAGGTTCGAGCCCTTGCAGGAAAACATTTTTGAGTCTTGAGTCGAAAGTCAGAAGTCTTAAGTAAAAAACAAGGCTTGTGACTTTGGACTTTAGACTTCGGACTCAAGACTTAAACCATGGCTACGCAAAAAACCTTAGAGAACGACAACAGCGTTGATGCATTTTTAAGCACAATCAGCGACGAACAAAAGCGGAATGATTGTTTAATGCTTATACAACTAATGAGCAAGGTCAGCGGCTATGAACCCAAAATGTGGGGCGGCAGCATAATTGGCTTTGGGAGTTATCACTATCGTTATGCCAGCGGCCATGAGGGTGATACATCAATCGTAGGTTTTTCGCCGCGCAAGCAAAACATCGCACTATACCTGATGGGCGGCTACCATACCGATAAGGAATTGCTGCAAAAACTTGGAAAACATAAAACCGGGGTGGGCTGCCTTTATATCAACAGCATAGCAACAATAGACATTGCAGTTCTTGAACAGATTATCCGCAACTCGGTTAAAATCCTTTTGGAGAGGGTAGAAGAAGAGAAAAATAAAAGAGCGACAAGCAGCCTGTGACCCGGGAATCGAACCTGTCTTCGAGGCTATCTCAAAGTGATATTGCGAAAAACCGGGTCAAATTATGTTCTGAACAATAAAATCTTCGTGTCCTTTGTGCAAATCTTCGTGTCCTTTGTGGTAAAAAATTAACCGCAAAGGCCACTAAGGGTTTCACCAAGGTCACTAAGGCCAAATATTGTTCCGCCTCCTTTTCTGGCTTCGTACTTTCAGGATGATCTCGTTTTCAACCGAAGTATTACCAATTTACGGCACCTTTAAGTTTTAAAAAGAAGAGCGACAAGCAGCAAATGAGGTTTTTTGCGAATTAACAGTCCGAAGTATCATTTGCTTACGGCATCTTCTTAGCCCCCGGCCCCTAAAGGGGGGAAATTTACTATTCATTCCCCTTTAGGGGTTAGGGGCTTAAAGAAGGGTAAAAAACAATAAGTGACTATTTTCCTGTGCTCTGTCCGGTTGAGCTACCTTTATCAAGGGCCGGATTTGAACCAGCAACCCCAGGGTTCCCGAAGTAACACTCATTTACGACACCTTCTTGCCCCCCTAACCCCCTAAAGGGGGAGTTATATTAAAAGTTCCCCCTTTAGGGGGTTAGGGGGCTAAGGAGCAACATGCAATCAGGGACGGGGGAATCGCGTAGGGACTCGAACCCTCATCACCGCCTGCGCAGCAATGCCCTCCCCCATAACCAGTCGAAGTATCCCCTTTCTACGGCATCCTTACCCCCCGGCCCCCTAAAGGGGGAGTTTCAAAATTCCCCCTTTAGGGGGTTAGGGGGGCTATAAGGCTATGCTATTGATCGCATCCAATGCCGAACCTCCGTTTTCCAATGCGGCTAACACATCGAAAACTTTATCGCTCCATCCGGCTACCAGGTAAACGTCGTTTTGCAATATCTGCAATGGCGCCTGCCTGTAGCCTTGCAGATCGAACAGGTATAGCTTTGCACCTGGCGCTACCGAGCTTTTGTATCGCAACCATAATGGCTGGATATGATCAGCTATATTGGCCGAGTTCCACAACTGGCAGTCGGTAAACAGCATCACTTTATCCATTTTTACTTTTCGCGCCAGCAAGTCCTTAATCACCAGGAAACCATTAGTGCTGTAACCCACTTCGCCCTCACGCCGGTAAAACTCCTGTACGTTGCCCAGGATGTTTCCGCGTGGCACGGCAATGGTTTTCCATGTGTCGCCGAACATACCTGCCTCCACGTTTTTACAACGCGATTGCAGCAGCATGGCCAGCATCAAACCAATATCAAACAGCAGCACTTTCGACTTTGCCGATACAGGCGTTTGCATGGAGCCCGATACATCGCAGGCCAGCAATACTTTGGTATCGCTATCAAAGCCTTTGATGTTTGCCGCGCTTGCCTGTGCGGCTTTTTCCAAAGCATCAAGCAATAAGCCGGTATAACCTTTGCCTCCCAAAAGTAATGCGCTAACCTTTTTTGTTAGCCTTGCTTCGGTGTCAGCATTGATCAGCTCCCGGTATGCCGCCAGGTAACGGAATGGAAACTGTTTGGCCTTTGCCACCTGCTCTGCCGACGACAGCACAGCACATACCTTTTGCAGGTGTGCATAGCTTACGCCCGCGTCCTGCATGTTACGCAGGTTGCGCAGCAGGGCCATATAGCCCAGTTTTCCGCTATCTATCAGCTCTTCCCATTTGTTGCGGAACGCTTCGGCCTTTGCCTGTTCATCCGCATAGTTCAGCTGGCCCAGGGCCGACAGCTCCGTTTCCCAGGTATAAGGCGTTTGCAGGGTGCCGTTCACAATTTTATCGAACAGCTCCTGTTGCGCAGCATCCTTTGCCTTTGGGTGAACCAGGAACAAGGCATCGCGCAGTTTAACGGCAGTATCCCTGTTGTATTTGGCAAACTGGTATTCGTCGAAACGGTTAAACGCTATGCCCAGTCCTTTTTGCAGCTGTTTCGACAAACGGTTCAGCTTTTTAGTGCCGGTACGTTTATTTAATAGCTCGTAGCAGGCCAATAGTTCGGTTATTTCATCGGCGCGGGCAATTACTTGTCCGGTTACCCGGGCGACCAGATCGTCGCCCGAGTGCAGCTTAGCCAATTCGGTAACCAAAACCAATGGGGCCGAACGCATGTGCATTTTATGCCTTGCGTACACCGCAAGCTTTGCAACAAACTCCGCATCGTTTTTTGCTATAAGTGTGCTAACGCGATTTAAGCGTTCGTCGTTCTTTTCGTAAAACGAATCATTTAAGCTCCAGGTAACCACAGCGGTGTATAATTCCATTGCAGGGCCCATTACAAAAGCTTTTGCGCCTTCATAATTTTTTACCTGTGTTGCAGCTTTGCTTAGTAGGTTAAATTTCATTGGGAACCTCCCTTCTTTTTGTTTTGTTGATACAAAGGTTGGGAGGCACTGCGCAGTGTATTTGCGCAGTAGAAAATATTTTTATTTTTTTTAAGAAATCGTGTGCAATATGTAGAGACGCAATACTTGCGTCTCCTGTTTTGGGTTTCGGCATTTCACGATGGATTCGCATTTTTAACAGCATGTCCAGAGACGCAAGTATTGCGTCTCTACGAAATCAAATCTTTCGCATGCACCAGGTGGTCATGCATCTTAAATTTTGAACGTTGGTGGTTTTGATGGGTTCGTGCAATTGGCCGCCTAAATTTTTTGTATAAGCAAGCAATTGTTGCTCGTTTACCAAAAAACGTTCAGAGCCGTCGGGCAGCAGGTAACGGCTGTTGCCCAAACTGTGTACCAGCGTTTCTATCCCGATATCAGACGCCAGCCTTGCGAAAAAATAGCCTCCGGGTTTTAACACCCTCCACATGGATTGCAGCATTGCATCAAAATGACCTTCGTTTTTTGCAAAATGCAGCACTGCGCTGCTGATCACCAAATCGAAATACTCATTTTCAAACGGCAAATCCTCGGCGGAAGCCATCCGGAAATTTTGCAAGGGGTAATCAGGGGTTATGTTTTTAGCCAGGCCCTTTACGGCTTCCACAGCGCCGGCATTTGGGTCGATTCCATAAACTTCATAACCATTTCTTAAAAAATAAACCAGGTTGCGTCCGCCGCCGCAGCCGGCATCGAGTACTTTGCGGCAACTATTATAAGTGCCTTTTAACAATTGGTCGAAGAGGTAGATGTCGATGTTTCCGTAAAGGTGCCGGAGGTCGGTTTGCATAGCGGATATTTATTTGCTAAAGTACAAGATTTTGTAATTTACAAATCATTTCGTATTATTGCAGCATGAACACAACAGCAATACAAAGCTTTATACCGCAACTGATTTATCAGAGGGGATAGCTATGTATTGAATAAAATATTATAAATACTCAAATCCTCTTAGATAACCTAAGGGGATTTTTTGTTTTATAACGAATTTTTAGGGTAGTATATCAATTGGTTTAGATTACGTGCTTTGGAAGCATGAGGCTGCAGGTTCGAGCCCTGTCTACCCTACTTTTTAAGGAAATATAGCTCAATGGTTAGAGCAGCACCCTTATACGGTGCCGGTTAAAGGTTCAAGTCCTTTTATTTCCACTTTGGAGAATTAGCAAACATGGTGTATGCGCCGGACTGAATCCCGATAGCTATCGGGACCGGAGATCCGGGATCGTTACCCGGGTTCTCCACATCGTTAATAAATTTCCCCGTGTTGCAATGGCAGCAAGCCCGGTTTTGAGCCGGGAGATCGTGGTTCGAATCCACGCGGGGAAACAATGATTCCTCTTCTGGCGCGAGTATGACGGGCTGGCCACGCGGGCAAAGGCTACTCGTGCCCCGGAGATAGGTAGCCAGCCATGCCAGTCACAATATCATCCTGAAGACCTTGCAAGCGGGGCACGAGTACTCAGCGCTTTTGGCCTGCGCTGCATACTCGCGCCAGAATTGGGAGAATATAAAACAGAGGCACACGAATTGCTTCCCTTGCTGGTTGTGTACAACAATTTTTTTTAAAACAGCATCAAGATCATTCGTCATTTGCTGGGCTACCCAAAGTTACTAAGCGCTTTGATGCAAAATCCACGACACGACAGAGTTTTCGTCAGAGAATTAAGAAGGTAAATTACTGAGTATCCTTAAAAATCGGTTCAATCGCATCCAAAAATTCTAATAAGTGTTCAAAGAATCTTCTTTTTGGGCCACGAGCCGCTTTATGAAAATAGGTCAGTCTTTTTGTATTAAATACGAAAATGATCAAGACGAAAAACCCAAAATCTATTGAAATAATTTTATTACTTTTATTTCTGCCGAGGAGTGTTTGAACAAGGCACTCAAAACTTTACCCGATCAACCGAGGACGATTGATTGAGCGAGGTAAAATGGCATATAGAAAATGTAATCTCCAGCCATTTTAAACCGATGCACATTTAAATGAAATCTCAGTGGATCATATTATTGGATTGCTCTGGCTCAATGGCCAGCCAATTTGCTTCCGATTATAACTTCAAAGGATTTACAGAACAAACTGAAAACGAGATAAAATTTGAAGCAGCAAAAGAAATTTTACTCAAACAGTTGATAAGTCGAAGTGAAATAACTGAAGTTGTAATCATTCCTTTCAATTCTGCACCGACGCTTTCATTCGTGGGAATGACAAGCGAAAGTACACTAATTCAAACTGTTTTGGACAAACTTGAACCAAGCGGCGGAACAAACATTCCCGACGCGATCATTTTCGGCATAGAACAGGCACATTTTGACAAGCACCCCTTTATTCCTTTTTTAATCATATCGGATGGCCTTTCTAAAGAAGGCAATCTAGATGAAGCGATCAATGCGCTTAGATCGCACGCAGTCATTGTTGATACAATTCTAATTGCCCCGACTGCCGAAGGAGAAGCAATAGCTAAAAGAATTTCAATTAACGGCAAAGTAACAGGTGTAAACAGTTCATTTCAGTTAACAAAGAAAGTACAGGAATCAGTTGATCATTTTGATGAAAACTTAAAATCATACTCCAAATTTCTGGCTAAATCACAAATGCATAGCCTTATAGGAGCCCTTGTTGTTGTTTTCGCTTTATTTACTTCAATGATTACTCTTTCCACAAACGTTTTTAATTTAAAAAAAGAAGCTATCTTTTTTACCGCAGGTACGTTGAATATAACAACATCCGTAATCTTGTTCATTTTTGTATTTAAAAAAATGAAATTTAGCGTAGTGACGGATCGATTTGGAAAACCTTTTGAAGTTCATAGATACGGCAATAAAACACGGAAATGGTCTTTATTTTTGAGCACAGTGGCGCTAATACTTGGACTTTGCTTTGACTCAATTGCTATCAAAAATAAATTGTCAAACAAGATAAAAAGTACAAACGCAACCCCAAAAAGGATAGAAATAAAAAGCCGATGCGGCGGGGGCTGAAAAAAAGTCGGCCTTTACTTGCGAAAGAAAACTGTTTAGTAAATCCTCGTCGTCAAAGATTCGCAAACGGCCCCAACCCATAAGTGCCACTGCTGCCGTTTTTATGCGTAAATCTCATAGATTACTCACTTTTAACGATACTTTTTGCATTAAAAATAAGCTGTATATCTCCCAAAAAGTTCGACTTTTCGCCTGTTCCCTCTACTTTTTAAGTCAAAAGGCTTTTTTTCTTAGTTAAAAAGAAATTTATCCAGATGTTCATGCAAATCGGGAAATGAACACTTATGAACACGGTGACGGTTTCGAACCGTCTGGAATTATACAGATACATCTTGAGTTTGACTATTGTTAGACCGAAGCCAATGTTAAAAAATAGACTCCTTTTCTATCAGACCATATTTTATCTACATGACCTGGCTTGTACATAAATAGTAAAACGTTTTTACCTTGGTTGACAGTTATTTTTTGTTCATCGCTTCCGATTGTCCTATAAGTGGAAATTCCCCGTATAGAATAATCCATCCTCGCATAAACTCTTATGTGGTGTATACCCGGTTCAGTTTTTATATTTAATTCACCGCCATTAATAATATCCCCAACATGTTCTGAGTCCAGATAAACGTTGAATGGGAGATCATATCTCCACTCATCGTCGAAAATTAAAAGACCCCAGAGAAATTTGTGTCGCCTTCTTGGATGAAAATCTCTCTTTAACAATATATAAGTATGCGTATCCGTCGCACTTGATTGGGCAATATAGCCATTGTTGATAAATATCGGAAAATCAGCAACATCTCCCACAGGCTGAAACGGAGATAAAACTTCTGGTCTGATTGCGCTCTCGGCGTTAAACTCCTTAATATAAAAATAGGTTGTTTGATGAATTTGACGAAGAGTTAGGAACTTCGATTTAATTAAGGGATTCCCTTTTCGCAAGGCAATTTCCAATGCCTCTGAAAACATGGTTATGTTCCGTTCCCGAACAATAAGAGACGGGGCATCTTTAGACGAAGAACAAAGTAAAGCAATCCCTCTACTCGGGAAATCTTCCTTAAACTGCCGTTTTATTGTTTCGTTAATATCCCCCGCCATAAACTCCTTGCTGGCTGATGCAGCAAAACAACAGTCTAGAATGAAAATTGTCCGGATGTCATATGTGAATTGAGAAATAGTCGTCGACAGCGTTCTGAAAGTGATACTCGAAACTTCAGGGTTATTGTCACGTGTGGAATAGGTTGCAAGAAAAAATGATTCGGTGTGCGATGTAAAACCGCCATGACCAACGTAGTAAATAAGGAGAGATTGCAACCCATCTGCCTTTCGACGCTGGATGAAGCTACTTATTTCTTCATCCATGTTATCCATATTTAGTTCAGAATTGAAAAGATCAAGAATATCATCTTGTCTTAAAGACATCCCTTTTGGGTCTTCAAAATAACTAAGTAATCTTTCCTTTGCTTGCGAAAATGCTGGTTCTGATGAGTAATGCGATTTCGGAAACACACTAGCTCCAAGTACAATTAATCCAGTGCGGTTTTTTAGTGAATTCATTCAAGATTCTCTGAAAATCTGTCCACTATCTTTTCAACATCCTTACTGGTTAAACGCTCACCTATTATTTGACCATGCGACCATTTTATAGTGATCTTCTTGTTTTGTTTTAATGAAAGCCAGTTAGATATGCCTTTTGCTATACTTATTAACGAGCCAGAACCCAATACAATTGCTAATGTCGAACCAAAATCCATTGTATCTATCGATTCGTTTACGATTTTGGATTCGATCAATTCAGACGATAACAAATATTGTTTCAACTGCAATGCAAGTTTATTTGCATCACTTTCGGTTACATCGGGAAATGTAATCCTTATTTCTGTATTCATATTAATGGTTTAAGTCTTGATTGCTATTTTACAACAATTAAAATTAAGGAAGTTTTTGATAGCGGGCAATATGCCATTAAAATTAAATTTTTGTCAATCCTTTATTATTCAAAAAATGCTCTTCTGGCGCGAGTATGACGGGCTGGCCACGCGGGCAAAGGCTACTCGTGCCCCGGAGATAGGTAGCCAGCCATGCCAGTCACAATATCATCCTGAAGACCTTGCAAGCGGGGCACGAGTACTCAGCGCTTTTGGCCTGCGCTGCATACTCGCGCCAGAATTGGG
>Ga0206849_1108_pt1 | contig 11183 bp, 8 predicted proteins | sample Alteio_BWOrgCont_15_FD_152892 | JGI IMG/M metagenome (GOLD analysis project Ga0206849, IMG submission 152892) | Enriched cells from forest soil in Barre Woods Harvard Forest LTER site, Petersham, Massachusetts, United States -... | ecosystem: Environmental > Terrestrial > Soil > Temperate forest > O...
GGAAATAACGGTACCGGCAGCTCCGGAGAGTCTCACCATGTTTTAGTCCTCAGCGGGACGCCTCCGCCATTGGATGCGGAATTCAAGCCTCTGGATCTCACGGCGGAATTTTCAAAGGAAGGACTTCCTATGGGCAGGTGCTTCGGCAGCAAGTCCGGCTATCGAAGCATCCATCCCAAAAACATCTTTATCCCAAATTCCAATGTCTTTTGCCGAAAGCGCGGCAAGATTTGGTGGGGTGATGTTGACCTTCATGTGGACAAGGGCGCTTTGGAACGTGTTGCACGCCACTTGAGATCGCGTCTTTACGTCCTGAGCGAGCATGACGGTCGGTGGGAAAATGCAGAGTTGCCCTTTGATAAGGTGCTTTTCCGCGCCCAATGGCATACGGGCGGTGCATCACGCGTGCCAGGGGTTTCCAGTATCTTGCGACGGTCAGGTCTGACCTTGCAGCAGTTAGCGCTGCTGGTGAAAGTCTCTCTAATTCGCCTTCGCCAGAGTCAGAGCCCCGAAATACGGCTAGAAGTCTATCGTCGCGTGGCTAAATTCGACGAAGTTTTTCGGGGAATCGCTGCTGAGTTGGCTCTCAAGAGATGGGGTGATTGGTGGACTTCCGCTAACGATAAACTATCGGGAAAGACGCCGCTGGAAGCATACAAAAGCGGAGTTGAGATCGAAATCGCCGATTTGTTGGGAGACGAGGCCGCGATTCGCTGCCTGGGACTTGTTTTCATGCTCCAAAAGAGGTTATAGTTGGCCTCCCATGGCCGAGGAATATCCGATAACGACGCGACAAATCGTCGTAACATTGCTCACAGAAACAGCGAAGGAGGTTCCAGGTCTTCGATCTGTGGTGGGAACCTATGAATCGGTATTCAACAAGATTGAAAACAACCGAATAAGGATTCTCTTGGAAGACGTGGTCCGGCGGCTCGGACGCGTAGAGGACTATCTTAGAGACGAGAAAAAGATTAAGACGCTGATATATGGATGCGACCAGGCGAGGGGGGACATTCTTTTCGAAGAAAAGGTCGAAGCATATGGCAGTGTTACAAGCGGGCTAATTGTTGGGGACGCGGATCTCGAAAAGGTTGTGGAGATTCTTGATGCACTAAGGAAATTGAGCGGAACGGATCTGAAGGTGCTCAATCATTTTTGGATTGGTGGAAAGGTGTGGGAAAACAGGCAGGTCGAGGAAATCGCGGGCTACCAGCGCGGAGTTAATCCATTTCCTGATGTTGCCGGCCTTCGAAGCAGCATGGAGAAGCTATTCCCTAGTCTTATGCGCCTACAGGGATTGGGGATTCTGTATGTCTCTCCAGCGCATGATCGCAGTGGAGAGCTCCCAATTGCTATCGGAGGACTTCAAAACTACTTAAAGCAATTCGCTTTTCTTACTGAGGTTGGGACTCGGTTGGTCGCGGTGCTCCCTCACTAGCCGTTCCGCCTTGGTCCAAAGTGGGACGCGCAATGCAAGAACGGCGTCTCAAGATGCCCCAGGGGGACGAGGCATCTTAAGAAGGTCTCCGATGCGCTCCTTGTTCAACTCATTGTCGTCCTGAATGCGTGTTAGAATGGCGTTAAGCCTTGGCCGGAATGCCTGCTCTATTCCCAAAGGAGCGCCCTGCAGCCGTTCGATAAGATTTTTCAGACGCGTAATAAGTCTCCTGCCCTTGTATTCGATAAGGAATTTCTCGATTTCTTCGTCAGAGTAGGCGACGAGCATGTGGAATTGTGCCCCGCTTTCAGGATTGCGATTAGTTAGGCCGGTAAAAACTTCAAGTAGTGGGGGAGATGCTGCGTCCCGGACAAATGCAATTTCGTCAAGTAACCCGGATCCCATGATTGCTGGGCAATTACGAAATTCATCAAAACGTTTGTCAGCTGGAACTCGTTCCACGAGCGGAGTCATCGCTTCTATGACTAGAGGTCGTTGCGTGTCACTTGGATCAAGCCGAATGAGAAGGTCGCAAGCGGTCGCAATTTCTTCGTCTTCTAGATTTTTGCGATGGTCTCGAACAAATTCGGCCATACGACGGACGAGCTCGACGGCCCCAGTCGAGAAATTGTCGTAGTAGAGATTCCAAATAGTGCCGAATTCTTCACGCCGAGCCTTTCGATCGAGCTGCGCGACAGCGGCACCAATCGTCTCGCATAGCTTAGGCTGGGAAAACGTCCCCGTTTTCATCAGACTCACGATTTCTCCATCATAAGGTTGAGGATCGAAATGGGCCCTTATGAGTAGCTCACTCCCTTGCTTTTCTTCGTCTGATGGAGCGCTCTTGCGAAGTCTCGATGTGATGGCGTATGTAAACGGGCTCCAACCAGAAATTTTCTTTTGATCGGGGAAAACATCGGCGTAGACGTAATTAAAAATAGCGAGGCATGCTGCCTGGCGTACAAGATTCGGTCGGATTTTGTGAAAATCCGGACAGCCCGAAGCCTCCATGGTCTTCACAATCCAAGCGCAGCGCCTCATAACGCGAATATTGGAGCAATCCAATGACTCAAAAACAGCTAGGGCGGCCTCACTGTCGCGAGCATCCATGGCATAGCCTATCGACTCGCCCGGTGATGGATTAAATTCCAAAGAGAGGTCGAATACCTTCTCCTCCATCGATCGAAACGGAATCGAGGAGTCTCCGAGCTTTTCGGAATTCAAAATGAGAAGGCACTTACACTCGCGTTCCTCTGTTAGTTCAGAAATAAGCCCCAGTATATCGGGAAGTGGAATCTTGGGACTTCTACGTTCGAGATCGTCGATACAGACGAAAAGTTTTCGAAGCAGCCGGTTTTGCAAGTAATCCTGGATAGCAGAGCCGAGGCTTGAAATATCCAATCCCTTCACATTCTTTGGCAAGCCAAGCTTTAAGCTCAACCCGCGAAGCCATTTGGACCATGCGCTGAGATCGTCGTCGCTCGATTGAACTTCAAGGGCCGCAGCACAGATACGGGACCTTGCCTCGGCGATCGATTGAAGGCCAAAGAGTGACACATAAGCCGGAGAAAGCTTAAGGTCGGCTAGGCGATCTCGGTTGTCTTTTATGAATTGGCGAACGAAGAAGGTCTTTCCTACGCCCCACGGGCCCGAAAGCGTAGCCGCTCTGAGAGTGGGCTCTTCAATGAGCATCCTAATAGCCTGATCGGTCTTAGGCATGAGAACAGGGCCTATTCCATCCCGTCAATAATGCCAGCTTTTCAGATTGCCGATCGATACTTGCGGTCAGATATGGGGCGGGGCTCGTAGGATTGTCCCTGCATTTGTGCCTAAGAATGGACCTTTTAAAAAACAAGCAGATTACCTTTCGCCGCGCCTGTAGGAGCTGGCCAGCACTCGATGAACGGTACTAGGCGCTACTGAAACCTCCCTGGTGGCAGCGACATCAACAGGTGGTTTGGCGCTACTCCTGCGAAGGGGAATTCCCGTTATCTTGCGCGAACATCAAGGCGATCTTGTGAGCCTCCTTGACGAGCATTTCGGAAGAATAGTGGTCAGCCGCATTTGCAGGCGAAAAACTGTTCGAGGCTCTCCCGATCGTAAGGTGGCCACGGTTAGCCGCGATCGCGACTACCGTCTTAGACGAGGGCCGCAGAAGGAGCACAGAGGTCCCACCCACACTGTCTCCTCCGTGATACAGAATGGTACGACCAACAAACCACCCTGCGCCGTAATGCGTAATTTTCCCGGAATTTGTCCTCTGTGAAATAAAGAGAAATTGAAGGGACTCCGACTTTAGGAATCCGGGCTTCAACACGGCGGAACCGCATCGAGCCATATCCTCCGCAGTTGAAAGATAGCCTCCAGAGGGCCACTTATAGCTGCTATCCACCATGGGTGCGATTACGAAGCTACCATTGGCATCGACTTCATAGAATTGCGCCCGCATCGAGTCCGCAACGCCGGTGCGATCTGGTCGCGTATTCCTCATCCCGAGCGGGACAATTACGTTTCCCTCCATGTATTGCAGAAACTCTTGCTTTGATGTGCGCTCCATCACGACACCAATGAGGTTCCAGTTAAACGACGAATAACCGAACCTTGTACCCGGAGGCGTCTCAAGCGGATCGTCCTCAAAGATTCTCAAACCCGAATGCAGGTCAACGAAAGGCCGGTCGGAAAGGGCCTCAATGCCACGGTAGTTGCGAATTCCGGAGAGATGGCCCGCCAGTAAACGCGTCGTAATCACCGCCCCTTTCTCCGGGAAATCCGGCACATATTTCTGGATTGGAGCGTCAAGATCAACCAAACCGCGTTCCACGAGAAGAGCTAAGCCAATCGAAGTTAATGTCTTGGATGCGCTGCCAATTCGAAACCGGGTAGCCGGAGTAACGAGGATATTGCCGGCCAGATCGGCATACCCAAAAGCCTCTGACCAAACGATCTTATCATCGACTGCCACTGCGATTTCAAATCCCGGAACCTTTGGGGCGACATCCGCTTGGACGAGCTTTCTAGCGCTCATGATTGCGGATGAATCCGTTGCGTCGGCCGCTACTAGGCGTACGCAACAGACCATAACGGTGAGCTGAAACGAATAGAAGCGAATCATTGATGAACGGTCCGGTATTCCCGATCTACATCTAAATAAGGATGTAGTTTTCCATGCTTTACGATTCCGAATTGAAATTCCGACGCGCTGATACAATGGACCTCAATCGCAGAGGTCGGGACTGTCCCCAAAACGACCCATTTGGACACCCGCTATTATCCCTTGACTATCTAGGCCATGGAATGCTTAACCTAGAACATCTAGGGTTTATTCGTTATGGCCAAACCTGAACTTCTTTCCGGAACTCTCGATCTGTTGGTACTACAGGTGCTAAATGGGGGCCCATTGCATGGATTCGCCATAGCCGAACGGATCCACGCCCTCTCGAAGGACGTCCTGATCGTCGAGGAGGGCTCTCTCTATCCATCTCTCTACCGAATGGAGGAGAAGGGGTGGATAGAGCCCGAGTGGGGGCAATCCGACAAAGGGCGCCGTGCGAAATTTTATAGCCTGACGAAGGAGGGCCGGAAGCAGCTGACTGCTGAGCGCCAGACATGGGACCGCATCGCGCTCGCCATCGGGGACGTACTCAGGAATGCCTGATTCAGAATGAAGCTGGCCAGAAGAATTTGCTACTGGTTCAGCGGCCTGTTTTCGAAGGGACAATTCAACGCGGACATGGAAGCGGAGATGCAGTTGCATCTCGAACTCCGCATCGAGAAGAACATCGCGTCTGGAATGAAGCCCGACGAGGCCAGGTATGCGGCTTTTCGGGCCTTCGGGGGAGTAGACCAGATCAAGGAGCGATGCCGCGACGGGATAACCTGGAGACTCGGAGAGGATTTGGTCCGGGACATCCGCCTCACGGCCCGTATCCTACGAAAGAACTTTGGATTCACAGCCGTGGCCGTGCTTACGCTCGCCCTCTGCATTGGAGCCAACACGGCGATCTTCTCAATGGTTTACGCGCTGCTACTCAAGCCGCTGCCGTTTCCCGAGCCGAGCCGCATTGTTGGGCTTCACAACGTTTTCGATTCAAAGTCGATGGACAGCAATCTTGTTCAATATGTCGACTACAAGACCCACGCGACTTCCTATGATGCTGTCGGCTTGTGGCGCCTTAAATCCTCTACGATCGGCAACGATGGAGCGGAGGAGAGAATAACGGCGGCATCCTGCACGCCTGAAATGTTCGGGATCCTCGGTGTTGTGCCATTAATCGGTCATTTTTTTACAGCAGAGAACTGCCGCTTGGGCGAGAACCGGGTTGTGGTGCTGACCGAATCATACTGGGAGGCCCAATTTGGCAGGGATCCCGGGGTTCTAGGGAAGCCGCTGCAGGTCGATGGGGAAACTAGTCGGATAATCGGTGTGGCGCCCCGATCAGTTGAGGCTTTCGACTCGCGGATGAAATTCATCAAGCCGGAAGCTTGGAAACCGTCGTGGATCGATCCGACCCAGCGGTACTATCTGGACACGCCGTTATATGCTCGCCTCAAGCGAGATGTAACCGCGAGCCAGGCTCAGGCCGAGGCAGCGGCTATCGAGCATCGCTTTTACGATGGCGCACCCGACTGGAACAAAAAGCTCCTCGATCACGCAGCCTACAGGGTGACTGTGGAACCCGTTCAAACCACCCGTACCGAGACACTGAGGGCGCCTCTATATCTCCTTCAGGGAGGCGTTGTCCTCGTGCTGCTCATCGGCTGCGTCAATGTTTCCAATCTGCTCCTCGTCCGCGCCAACGGGCGACAGGGTGAACTCGCCATACGACTAGCAATTGGAGCCACCCGAGGTGCCATCGCGAGGCAACTTCTCGTCGAAAGCCTCATGCTCACCCTTGGAGGCGCAGCCTTGGGCGTCGGCGGGGCCTATGGCGCTATCCACGCGATCAATCATTACAGCGCCGCGATGCTGCCCGGGTCGATGCCATTTGCGATCGACCGGGGAGTGCTCGGCTTCACAGTGGCCGTTTCCCTTCTTGTAGGACTTACTATTGGCATGTTGCCGATGGCAAACGTTCTGAGTCCAGGCGTTTCCGTAATTTTTCACCACGCCACTCGCACCGCGTCCGGCAGCCGAAAGGCCAAAGCGCTGAGCGGAACATTCATCATTGGACAAGTGGCCGTGACGCTGGTGCTCCTAGCTGCGGCCGGTCTCCTCGTCCATAGCTTTGCCAATGCGGTTGCTGTCAAACCCGGCTTTGATCCAGAAAATCTGATGACGGCTCGGATTGCCCTGGGAAGACCGTACTGGAATGACCATGGGGCCATCTTCCAGAAGCAGTTGATCCAGTCGCTCAGCGAAATTCCCGGTGTGAGCGGCGTCGCACTTGCGGAAGGGGTGCCGTTCGAAGGCGGCCTCGATTCCAATATTCTCACGCTGAAGGACAGCCCCCTCCCTTCCGACTCGGTGCAGCCGAATGCCTATCAGGTGGGCGTGTCGGCCGGGTATTTCGAGGCGCTACACATAAGACTGTTGGAGGGGCGTTACATGAATGAGCATGATGTGGATGGCGCGGAATACATCGTAGACGAGCATTTCGCAAAAAAGTACTTCCCGGGCCGATCGGCTGTTGGAGCACATTTTACATTCCAGAACAGACATTTGCCGGCAAAGACCGAAGACTGGCCTGTGATCGTTGGCGTCGTACAAAACATTCCTCACACCGGCGTTGAGGACCTGAGCAATACGCCTTTCACCTACTACCCGCTGTTGAAGGCGCAGCCGGAGGAACCAAACTTATTCGTGCGCTCGGCGAGGCCGCTCGACGATCTGATACTTGCGATCCGTGAGAAACTTCACGGCCTCGACCGGAATATTCCGCTCTACCATGTGGAAACACTGCGTACGGCCATTGATGAGTCGTTCAACAATCGCCGTGCGGTGATGCTGCTTCTGGGATCGTTTTCGGTGCTCGCGCTCTTTCTCTCGGCAGTGGGGATCTATGGCTCGCTTGCGTTTGATGTTTCACAGCGAACTCGCGAAATAGGCATTCGTGGTGCTATTGGGGGATCACGGACCCAGATCGTGGGGATGGTCATGCGCCAAGGCCTTTCAAAGGCAGCGATAGGACTGAGCGTTGGTCTAGGAGTTGCAGTCCTGGTGTGCCGGTTGATGAAAGGAATGCTCTTTGATCTGAAGCCGACTGACCCGTGGACGCTGGTCTTATCATCAATTCTTCTCGGCACGATTGCAGCTTTCGCGAGCTATATCCCGGCCGAACGCGCCGCAAAGATCGACCCGATTGAGGCTTTACGAATGGAGTGATTGTCGATCGGACCATTCCTGCGCATGAGCATAGTTGCAGGGAACCTGTTCGAGTAACCTCCCTTTTAGGGACTTACTTGCGACCCCGCATCTCTGCTTGTCGATGACTCCCGTAGCGAATTTTCCAAAGCCTGGCTTCCACTCTGAGTGAACTCGGAAAGAATCGAGAAATAGCCAGCGCTCGTGGTGAGGTTCAACCTGCGTCCATTCCATTCCACCTGTAACGGAGGAATGCTGCCTGTTGGTGAAAAGGTAATGCGACTACGGGGCGAAATCGTTCCGTCCAATCGCTGTACGATGAATTGATGGCAAATCCACTTTGCTTGAAAAGCGGGGCGTTGTACGGCGTTTCTCTCGTGCTCATATGAGACCCTGTAGGGCGGGTCCACGTAAAAGGTCCGATCTTCGGCGGGACGGTTGGTGTAGAAAGCTAGGGACCTGATAACAAGCAGATCTCCTGCATACACCTGTTTGATTAGGTGGGTAATCGGAGACAGTTCGAGTCCGCCGGTGCGTGTTTCTCTTAGAACCCAAAAGATTGTCAGGATGTCATCCGCCTTCACCCAGCGTCCATCTGAAAGGGTCACAATCTCGTAGCCTCCGCCAAAATGATGTCCCACGGTATCGCCTAGGAGCATTTCCCGCGCTAAGAGGTCGCCGGCCATAGTCAGGCCACATCCGACAGCCTTGGCGTAGGGTGTTAGGTCGCGGCCATCGTGCTCAGTGAATGCACCGATCCTTTCGACCAATTCACGAAGATCTCCATATCCCGATCCACACGCACGAATTCGGCCAAATCGCGCATGGCTTAGCTCAAATGCTTGAAATCCGATTTGAAACCCGGTTGTCGGATTAACTAGCAGCATGGCAATGAATTCGACCTCTCGACGTTCATCGACCGGTATTTCATTAAAGAACCTCTCCAACTCTTCCGGACTGGGAGCATGGGTGCCAAATTGGTCGTGGAGTCTGCGCATAATCGCCCGGGCCACATATTGTGTTCCGCTCCATCCAACGACCAGGTTGTCATTTATCAGCCCCATCTTTTGGGCGATTCCCGCAGGAACTATCTCAGATTCGGTCGCCGACATCGGTTGAATCCCGCCCGATGTAGGCAGTGGTATGGACCCCGCGGCATTGGAAGATGAAACTAGAAGGTCCCCGAACATCATCGGCTGGCCCTCGATTTGGAAATTGATCAGGGCGGTCAAGTTCTTCGAACCGTGCGATTGCTCAATGTTTAGGTCAAGTCCCGGGGTCCTTGAAGTACACACCCAGTTCCGGCAATCTGTCACTGGTCTCCGTAAGGTGGCTTCTTACCCATTCTGTAACCAGATTTGGGACGCTGAATGCCGTTGCTCAGGTCTTCGCTGCCGACAACCCTACGACTCATGCAGGATTTTAGCATTTTCTACTCCTGGCAGTCCGATTCTCCACCCGAGTCCAACAAACTGTTGATTCGAGACGCGCTGAGAGCGGCGATCGATAGTCGCGACCTACTTGTTCCTGCGCCTCGTTTCGAATCGGGAATGGATGGCACGGCTGGCTCGCCGGAAGTCGCGACCGTCATGTTTGAGAAGATTCGGGCGTGCTCAGTATTCGTCGCTGATGTGACATTAGTCGGCCGCATAACGAAAGGTGTTGGGGACGAGAAGATAGTAAAAAAAGCGCCGAACCCAAATGTGTCATTAGAGATGGGATTTGCCGCCGCGACGATTGGGTGGGATCGGATTATCTGCGTTATGAACGAAGCAGATTGCTTCGGCACTCGTAATGAGCAGCCCTTCGACGTGCGAAATAGGAGGTTCCCGATAGACTACAGGCTTGAACCAGAGGATGCGAATGACCCGGCGAAGCGCGCGAAGGCTTTGGCTTCATTGACAAAATGGATGGAGAAAGGGTTGGAGGCAGTGGAACAAAACGAGCTGCGAAAGGTTGAGGACGCCAAGCGACGTCTCGACATCAAGTGCCTCGATCTTATTTCCGTAATGGGGCCAAAGTTTGGCAGTTTTCCGGAACCGACCCAAGCGACCATCGCAGGATGTGCAGAATTGGGCCTTTTGCCAAGTGATCGCTTCAATGCGGCGGTCGTTCGTCTGCTTGAGCTAGACATTCTCTACGTTAACTTCGATGCCACGAGGAGGAATTACGCGTACCACTGGACTTACCTAGGAGAAAAGTTGCTTACCGATCTTAAAGTGAGGGAACCGCCCAATCGCGGGGCAGCTGCGACTTAGTGAGGAGTGTGCGAGAAACGTCTTCACCTTGGAATGACGAGCAAAGATGTAGTTCACAAGTGGACGCGCTATTGGGCGCCCGAAGGAACGATAATTCCCACCGAATGGAGAAGCGAACCGTACCTCCTTGATCCTGAGGGCGAGTATAACACCCACGCTACGCGAAAGCTAAGGTCACTACAGCAGATTGCATCGGAAGCGTTTGGCTGCATCGTCCTCTGCGGCGAACCGGGGATGGGGAAGACACGGACTGTAGAAAACTGGTTGGCTTCAAAAGATAAACAGGACGCTGCGGATCGAATCATCGTTAATTTTAGGGATGTTCCCGACCGGTCTTATTTCGAACGCCTAACAGTTGCCTCGAACGCTTGGCAAGAATGGCGTGCAGGTTGGCACGCAGGCGAGAGGCGGCTAACCCTCGTTGTCGACGGAGTCGACGAAGGAATAATCAAGGTGCCCGGTTTTGTTGAATATTTGGTTGGGCGCCTCGGCGAGGAGCCGATCGAGAGATTACAGTTGGTGATGGTATGCCGTTCTCTCGACTGGCCCGTCAGCGAGGGCGAGCGATTGCAGAAACTCTGGCCATCAGATCAAAAATGCGGGAAATTTGAACTATGCCAGTTGCGAAGGCGTGATGTCGCGGCGGCTGCCGCCGACTACCGGATTGACGTCGGAAAGTTCGTTATGGCGGTCCGTAGGGAAGGCCTTGCCGAGTTAGCGATGTTGCCGCTGACGTTAGGTATGCTCCTCCTGGAGCACAAGCAGCACCGCGGATTTCGCGGAAACCGTGGGGAGCTTATCCGCCGCTATATCCGCTCGCTAGCTGGCGAAGTAGACCTAGGCCGGCATACCCGCCTGATGAAGACGCACCATGTATCGGAGAAATACAGCGATGACGACTGCTACCGTTGTGCCGCCCGTATCGCCGCCTTCATGCTTCTTTGCGGCAAATCGACCCTGCGACTGGCCGGGCCGATCGAAAATTTGGGTAATGAGCTCTCCATCGGCGACCTAACCCGGGGCTGGCGCGGTGTCGATGGCTTGATACCGCCTCCCGAGTTGGTTCGCCTTGCCACCCGCGCCCCGATTTTTACCGCGCGCGGTGCCCATTGCATCCGTTTCTATCATCAAGTGCTCGCAGAAACACTCGCTGCCGAGTTTCTCTGCGGTCTGCCAACAACTCGCC
>Ga0206849_1094_pt2 | contig 11177 bp, 8 predicted proteins | sample Alteio_BWOrgCont_15_FD_152892 | JGI IMG/M metagenome (GOLD analysis project Ga0206849, IMG submission 152892) | Enriched cells from forest soil in Barre Woods Harvard Forest LTER site, Petersham, Massachusetts, United States -... | ecosystem: Environmental > Terrestrial > Soil > Temperate forest > O...
GAAGATAAAGACTAATCTCTGGCGCTCCTTTGCTTTTAGGCTGACCATATGGTATGCGCTGCTTTTTATTTCTTCCCTTATTATCATTTTTTGTATTAGTTATAGAATTCTGCTGAATGATTTGGTGCATGTGGTTGACCGCGCCTTATTGGCCCAGGCCTCCCAGGTCGACAAGGAATTTCTAAATACACCCTTAGATGAAATTAAAATCAATATCCGTGAAAACATCGAAGAAGAGGGTAAGAACCGGATTTTTTATAGGCTTCTGACTTCTAATCTGCATGTAGTGGTCACTTCAGATCCTTTGAAATGGCCTTGCCTCAATTTCCCTCAAATGAGCCATTGGGCCCTCCTCGCTGCCGACGGTAAGATCATTTTTTATACCTTAAAACCACCAGACCGGGATTATAGAATAAGGGTGCTATCAGCAGCGGTTGATGGGGGAAAATATGTGGTCCAAATTGGCAAGACCATGAAGGACGAGCAAGAACTGGCTTCTGTTTATCAGAAGGTTTTTAGCGAGGCGGTTGTGGGGCTCTTAATATGCGGCATTGTCTTGGCTTGGCTGGAAGCGCAGCGCGCCATGCGAGGGGTCAAACGCATTAGTCTCACCGCACGCAATATTGGCCATCGTGATATTAAGGAAAGGGTGCAGATGCGGGACGAAGGTGAAGAAATCGATGATTTGGCCGCCACCTTTAATACCATGCTCGATCGCATTGAAGAATTAATGCATGGGCTTCGGGATGTCACTAATAATATCGCGCACGATTTGCGTACGCCACTGACACGTATCCGTGGTCTTGCGGAAACTAGTGGCCACGAATCCGCCGGGCCTATTATTGAAGAATGCGATCGATTGGCCGCCATGATCAAGACCATGCTGGAGATATCAGAAGCTGATGCGGGCTTAAAGCCCATTAATCGTATGCCTGTAGACCTTGTGGACTTGATAAAAAAAGGGTGTGAAATCTTTGAGCCCATGGCCCAGGAGAAGGGCGTATCGTTGATATTAACCAATCCGCCAGATTCGTTGATGATTTTGGCCGAAGCCTCACGGTTACAAAGGGTGGTTTCAAACTTGCTGGATAATGCCGTGAAGTTTACACCTTCCGAAGGGGCTATCACCATTCATGTTTACAAAGACAAGACCCAAGCTGTTTTTAGCATCAAGGATACGGGTATTGGTATTGACCCACAAGATCACCCTAAAGTCTTTGAAAAGTTCTACCGCGTTGAAAGCAGCCGTTCACTGCCAGGCAATGGCTTGGGGCTTAGCTATGTACAATCCATGGTCCGCTCGTTGGGCGGCAGTATCCATCTTGAAAGTGCCTTAGGACAAGGCGCCCAATTTACCGTTCTTCTTCCTCTCTAATAGCTCCTAAAGATCAAAATAGATAAATTTGTTTATAATTTACATATATGGCATACTTTACCTAAGAGAGGGAAAGGTATGCTCCATGTTTAAACAAGTACGAAAATCTGTTTCCATCGTCATTTTAATTGCTTTTATCTGTACCTCAGTTAAATCTCCAGCCTATGCTCAGATGGCTATAGATGCGATGCCCCGTATGCCAATGCCTGGCGTTATGTTGCATTTAAGCCCTGAATTCACCCCAGCTTATTTAAAAGGAATAACCATCCATCCCGAAAATGCCCTGAATTTTGATTTTATTGTCTATAGAGGGGATAAGCTGCTCTCTCAGGACCAGAAAAAGCAAGAATATAATAAGCTCATTAAATATTTTTTAGCTTCCTTAACCATTCCTGACGATGATCAGTGGGTCAACCTGTCTCCCTATGAAAAAGACCGTATTATCAAGGATGATTTTGGTAAAACCGAGATGGGTCGCGACCTTCTGGCCGAGGATTATATCTTAAAGCAAATTACGGCTTCCCTAATATACCCGGAAAGCAATCTTGGCCGTAAGTTTTGGGACAAGGTCTATGCGCAGGCTCAAGAGCAATTTGGATCGACCAATATACCTGTGAACACTTTTAATAAGGTATGGATTGTGCCGGATGATGCTCTTGTTTATGAAAAGGGGAATACCTGCTATGTGATCAATTTTCATTTGAAGGTGATGTTGGAAGAAGATTATCTGTCGCTTAAAAATCACAGTGGTATTCAATCTCAAGAAGGTGGCAAAAACCTTCACTCCATTGCTTCTAATATTGTCCGGCAAATTGTGCTTCCGGAGTTGGAAAAGGAAATCAACGGGGGAGAGAACTTTGCGACTTTGCGTCAAGTATTTAGCGGGGTCATTTTAGCGGCCTGGTTTAAGCGTGCTTTAAAGCAATCTTTATTAGGCCAGATGTACGCTAATAAAGCCAAGGTTAAAGGTGTTGATCAGGACCCCAAAACGAATGAAGAGATCTACTACCGTTATTTAAGCGCTTATAAAAAAGGGGTATTTAACTATATCAAGAATGATGTAGATAAATACACCAATGAAGTTATCCCTAGAAAATATTTTTCGGGGGGGATAATTACAAGAGTTCAGCTTCGTAGAGCGACACCTCAAGCTGGAGAGAAAGCTGTAGCGCTCGAGAGTTCACAAGAAGATGATGCCAGCGCAGCAATGACAACTCCAGAAGCTTCTGATGCGGCGATGACTGGATTATCTGAGCCACTAATTGATTTTCGAACATTGACACCAGATGTTCTTCAAGAAAGGGTTGAGAAGGCCAGGGAAATTCTTAAAGAAGAAATAGATAAAATAATTGATATTCATGCAGAAGATAGGACATTTGAAAACACTGTTGCTGCGCTGGATATTGCTGTAGCAGAATTATACAACTCTACATTTGATCATCCTGAATTTGGTCCTCTACTTGTTGTTTCTCCTGATGAAAGAATGCGAAATATGGCTAGAGAAATTGATAAGGAGAACAAGGTGTTAGTCACGACATTATATACAAACGAGCGCATTTATAATGTGATTAAAGAGTATCAAACTAAAACAGAGAGGGAAGGGAAATGGGAACAATTAGATGGTGAAAAGAAGATGCTTTTTGCCGTGATGGTTAAAAAATTTGAGGATAATGGAATAGGACTGCCACAAGAGAAAAAAGAGAGAGTTATTGATATTAGAAAACGTCTCAGTGAAATAGAAGGGGAATTTCAAAATAATGTGGGCAATCATAGATTTGGTGTTAATGGAGCTGGGATTGAGGCATCAAAGAACGATCTTCAAGGGGTTATGACAGAGGACCAAATAAGCAAACTTGATAAAAGTGGAGAGAAATATCTTATTTATTCATTGACTCCAGGTATGTTTAAAAATTTTATGGACTTTTGCAATAATGCTAAATTGCGTGAGCAGCTCTATTTAGAATACTATAAACGAGCTCCTGATAATCGTCGTTTAGTTGATGAGGCCAGAGGGTTACGCTCTGAACTTGCTCAAATTTTTGGCTATGTTGACTATGATCATTATGCTATTAGAAACCGTATGGCCCAGAATCCAGAGGAAGTGGTTTATTTTTTAAACGACTTAAAAGACCGTTTAATCCCATTGGTAGATGCTGAAAATGCCCAACTTCTTCGAGAAAAGCAACTGGACGATCCACGAGCCACGAAACTTGAAAATTGGGATATTGGGTACTACCAAAATAAATTGAAAAAAAGACTTTTTGCGTTTGATCCCCAAGAAGTAAGAAGATTTTTTCCTTTGAAAGAAACAGTGGATAAAATGTTAGGTATTTTTGAAGAAATTTTAGGCGTCAAGTTCACGGAAGTACAAAATCCCGAGGCTTGGAGTGATGATGTTAGGCTTTTTGAAGTCAGTGACCAAGAAGGAAATCCTATTGGACAATTTTATCTGGATCTCTCGGAACGCAAAGGCAAGGCTCCTGGTGCTCGTCATTACCCTATGGCCCTTCATTATCAAAATTCTGATGGAACAAATGAACCAACAATGTCGGTGTTGATAGGAAGTTTTTCAGATTTACTTACTCACGGTGAAATAGTCATATTATCTCATGAATTTGGCCACCTCATGCATTCGATATTGACTAAAGCTAAGTACCCATCTCTTGCGGGGGTCAGTGTCGCTCAGGATGCTGTTGAAATTCCTTCTATGATGTTTGAAAACTTTGCTTGGCAGCCGGCCATTCTTAAAGCAATTTCAAGCCCTAATGGGTCTGAGCATCTTTCCGATGATGTGATTACTAAAATGATTGGTGCAAGGAATGTTGGATTAGCTTCTTTGTGGCTTCGGCAGGTGGGCTTTTCTCTTGTAGATCTAAAATATTATGCAAAGGCATATAGGTCAGAAGATTCAACTAAAATTTATGCTGACACCATGCAAGAGATGGGAATAGCCCTACCAGAAGGGACACATTTCCAATCTGCCTGGGCACATCCTATAGGAGATTTTTATGCGGCAGGCTATTATAGTTATCCCTATTCGCTCGTTATCGCCCAGGACCTCTTTGGGCGTTTTGAGGAAGGGGGGATTAGAGACGGGAATTTGGACCCTAATGTCGGCAAAGATTTTCGGACCAAAATTTTGGAACCAGGTGGGACCAGACCTATGTCCCAGTTGGTAAAGAATTTTTTGGGACGTAGTCCTAACTCAGATGCATTCCTTCATTTTTTAGGCATAGAAAATGAGGCGATGATAACGAATAATGCCCGAGCAGGTGCTACAAATATTTCAGGTACCCTTGAAGAATTTCTTTCCTTAATGGAAACCCAGCAAGAATCAGCTAGGTACTCGCGAGGAGCTAACATTAGGAGAAATCTTAGGATTGCTTTTGATAATTTAGGTATAAGAACAGTCCCAGAGTTATTGGAAAAATCTGAATCTGAATTTTCTGGTCAAAGAGGATTTAATCAAGGGGGAGTAACGAGACTTCTTCTCAAAAAATTTCTTTCCGATAACGGATTGTATTTAAAAGATGATCCGGCCGATCCGAAGAAGTGGATAGACCAGGAGTGGGATGTTGTCCCACTAGACTATTTGATTAAAGCAGAGTTTAGAGGCGATTTCCAAAGGCAAATTTATCTCTTTTTGTCTCACCACTTGCCTTTCGGTCGTAGGACTATTTCAGGACTCTTGGCCCTTTCGCCCGAAGAGTTAGAAACAATGGGGCAAAAAGACGCCCAACCTATTTCAAGCACAGCACTGGAACAATTAGAAGCGGTACAATTACGATATCAACAATACGCGGCGCGTTCACACCGTCTTCCTAATGATTTGGCGATGCATGCGGCAGAATTTATCCACCCAGAATTTGAACTCCCATCGGAATTGGCATTGGGGAAAGAAGCAGAAAGATTAGCAGTAGAAATACAGTCGCGTAAAGCCCAGCTAAGAAAACAAAATTTTGAGCCTGCTAAACAAGCTTTAGAAGCCATGAATCCTGCAATGGCTACTCCTCAAGTTGCAATGAAGAAAGATAGAGCTGTTTTAGAAAAATATGGTGGTATTGACATGAATGCGGCAAATTTGAATCTACATATCAAGCGTGATGGCAATGGTGTCCCCCTACCTGTTTCCCAGCAGGACAGGGCTCAGTTAGCCCAAGTTGACGGCTTGGTCCCTGTGATTGTTAAAATCATCCCTGAAACAGCATCACCTTCGTATTCTTCGCTTCAAATTCATTAAACATTACAAAAATGTAATCTTGCGGTCATCTTCCAACCATCTTCAAAAGTTATACTCCTTGGTAGGTAAAGATTCCGGCTTCCGCCGGAATGACATGATTCTTATAAGAATGACAGGTTTCTTGTAGGAATAACATTAATGTGGTTTAAAAGGAGGTCGTATGAAACATCAAATTTTGACCCTGGCCATCGTCGTCCTCATGGGCAGCACACTTTGCTATGCCAATGAAACTGACACGGACGAAATGCAGGCAAGTAACAAGGATGTTAGCAAGCAAACAGTTTCGCTTTATGATCAAGGCCTGGCTGCCACCCAAGCCAATGATTATCAAAAAGCACTGCCGCTTTTTGAAGCTGCCCTGCGCCAAGACCCCGATAACCCTGATGTCCTTAATATGCTGGCCCATACCCAGAGGAAAATTGGGATGATTGATGAGGCCCTGGATAATTACAAAAAAGCCCTGGAATTGCGTCCTAAATTTCCTGAAGCTCATGAATATTTGGGCGAGGCTTACATGATGGCTGCCATGCGTGAGGTGGAGGTGCTTAAAAGTTATGGCAATGACGGCAAGGAAGAGTTGGAAGATTTAACCGATGCTATCAAAGACGCGGCCCAAAAAATATAAGCATAAGATCCCGGCTTTCGCCGGGATGACAAAAAAGGAGAATTGAAATGATTAACTTTATCTTTGGCGAGTCAAACGCTCCCGTATCAGCAATCTTAGTCCGCTTTATTACAGGCTATGTGTTTTTTGTTGAAGGTATTCAGAAATTTCTTTTTCCTGATACCTTAGGGGTTGGTCGATTTATTAAAATCGGGATCCCGTTCCCTCATTTCATGGTCAATCTCTCCGGAGGTGCTGAGATCATCTGCGGGGCGTTATTGATGGTTGGTTTATTTACCCGTCTTTCCACCATTCCTTTGATCATTAATATCACCGTGGCCATTATTTCAACCAAGGTGCCGATGTTTATGAACAAGGGTTTTTGGCCCGCCGTACATGAATCTCGTTTGGATTTCACCATGCTCTTATGCCTGATCTTCTTGCTGATGGTTGGTGCAGGGGAAATTTCAGCCGATCAAAAGTTGATCCATAAAACCGCAGAATAAGACATTTAAAATGTTTTAATAACCCTCCTTTTGGGATTATAATCCCAAAAGGAGGGTTATTTGTGTGAGAGCAGATTCAAAAATTTCTTGGATTAATCCGACGGTAATCGGCATAGGCCTGGCTAGTTTATTTTCTGATGTGGGCCACGAGATGGCAACTGCAGCCATGCCTGCTTTGCTGGCGTCCATTGGTGCTTCTTCTGCGGCTGTGGGCATCATCGAAGGATTAGCAGATGGTTTATCAAGTTTCGCAAAATTATTCTCCGGGATTTACAGCGACCGTTTGACCCGCCGCAAGCCAATCGCCATCATCGGATATTTTTTAACGGCCTCTGGCATGGCTTCTTTTGCCTTAGCCACCCAATGGTGGCATGTGCTCATTGGTCGTGTGGGTGGATGGGTTGGCCGGGGGGCTCGCACACCGGTCCGCAATGTACTTCTCACTGAGGCCACGACACCGGAGACCTATGGCCGGGCCTTTGGCCTGGAACGCAGCATGGATACCGTTGGGGCAGTGCTGGGCCCGCTGTTGGCCTTGCTTTTGATCCCATTGGTTGGTATCCGAGGTATTTTTGTTTTTACTTTAATTCCAGGTTTAATTGCGGCCTTACTGATCACCTTCTTGGTCAAAGAAAAAGCGCACACTTCCCAAGTGCGCGTTCCTTTTTGGGTGGGGATCAAATCATTGCCTGACCAATTTTATAAATACTTATGGGGGATTGGGATTGCAGGCATTGGGGATTTTTCCAGGACCTTGCTCATTCTCTGGGCCACTCAAGCATTTGCTCCTGCCTACGGGATGGTAAAAGCCGCGGCCTTGGCCATGTTTTTTTATGTGATCTACAATGTGGTGAATACTTTCTCTTGCTATATTAGTGGGCAGTTAGCCGACCGTTTTCCTAAACGTCATCTATTGGCTCTAGGGTATGTCTTGGCCGTGATCCCAGCGATAGCTTTAATCCTACCAATAGCGCCATTCATCAAATTCCCCATTGCTTTTGGTTTTTCCGGTATTTATATGGGCATCGCCGAGACCTTGACCAGTGCAACGGCCGCGACCCTTTTACCATCGACGATGCGGGGCACGGGCTTTGGCCTTATGGCCACCATCAATGGCATTGGGGACATGGTTTCTAGCATTACAGTTGGATGCCTGTGGAGTTTTTCACCCGTCTGGGCCATGTCCTTTGTCATTTTCACCTCATTGCTCGGAGCGGGCTTCATTCTTTTTTCATCTTCTCTTAATTTGGCACAAAATAAAATATAAGCGGATGTAGCAGAGTTTGCAAAGAGAGGCCGCTTTTCTAATAAAGCATTAAGGAAACGGCACCATTCTTGTATTAGTTTTGTAGAATTAAGGAAGGAGAAAAATATGAGATATCTGCTTATAATAGCTTTTTTCGCGATTCTATTGATTTTGGCCTTATCCCATAGTTCGGTAGCCGTGCCTTTTGATCCAGACCCACATGTTAATGCTGTAAATACGGATAATGCTGCAGGTGTCAGCACAAGCATGAATGGAAACAACAGCACAGAATCAGGTGGGTCGATCTCAAGCACCTCGGCATCAAAAGAAAGCCGGAGTGTGACAGGCAGTGGTGATTAATTTTGGAGAGAGGCTTTGGTGACAAATGCTTCGCTGATTTTTTTGCGCCGCAGTTTTCTGACCGTCACTTGAATGCCGTTGCTGGAAATGACTTCTCCGCCGTGAAAGGCATCTTTAGAATGACGCTGGCACCAGTCTGCTAATTTTAAATCAGCTTCAGCACCAAGTAACATTGCATCCAAGCCCATGGTGCGTGCTAGGCTTGACATGATCACCGCACCGCCCACCAGCCATTGTTGGCCATAAGGATGGATGTGATTGGGCAGGCGGTCAAATTCATCTTCAATCTCGCCAACTAATTCTTCAATAATATCTTCCTGGGTGATCATGCCGATCACTTGCTTTTTGTCATCTTCGACTAAGGCAATGTGCAGTTTTTCATGGATCATGCGTTCAAACACCCGGGAAATGGGGATGCTCCCATTAAATTTCATCAGAGGACGGATAATCCCTTTGATGGTTGGGTCGTCAGGATTGATTTTTAAAGCGGCGATGATGTCTTTAAAGTTGATATATCCTTGGATGCTCTGCGGATCATTTTCTTTTTCACAGACCGGAAAGCGCGTGTGCATATCCAGATGCGCTTGTATCAGGGCTTGAGAAAGAGTACTGGTTTGGCTGATCATGCAAATATCAGTCGCTGGTATCACGATGCTTCGAATGGATCGCAGGGAAAGCTGGGCTGCAGATATAACGATTTTTTCCTGCTGGGCATTGATGAGGCTTGAGGTGCGTGCCATGGAAAGGGCGGTGATGAGCTCATGCAAGCTGCTTTGAGAATCATCCGCTTTGTTAACGGGCTTTTTCTTGTCGATGAAGCTGATGGCAGCCTTCACAATCAATTCCATGGTGGAGACAATGGGATTGGCAATGTAGGAAAAATAGAGCATCATCCTAGACAGGCTTAGAACCACTGACACACTATTCTTAATCGCAAAGATTTTAGGGATAAGCTCAGCAAAAATGATGGTAAAGGAGCTTAATGGGACAATGAGGGTGACAAGACTTAAGAATTCAGCAAGGTCTTTGGAGATATGAAAGGTTTGTTCGTAATAGGGGTTTAAGGACTCAGTCACCCCGGCACCACCAATGGCGGCCGCAATGGAACCAACGAGAGTGACTCCTAGTTGAACGACCGCAAGACTTGCTTCCATGCGGTCTTTCATGAACAGGGCTTCAGCCGCTCCGCTGATTTTCTTTTCCACCAAGTAGGTGAGTTTGGTGCGCGTGATCGAGGCCAAAGCCATTTCAAAAGCGGAAAAAACGGCGTTTAAACAAATCATGAGGAGGATGATAACCAACTCATTGAGAAAATACATAAATTGCTCCGTTAATGGTACAATGGAAACTTTAAAATATACTAAAGGATATTAAATGAAATGCATAACAATTTTTGCGCTATCGCTGCTGTGTTTGGCTGGCTGCAGCCAAGCCCCGCAAGAGCGGCATTATAAGGAGATCGTTATTGATGCCCCTTCAGCCAATAGCCTTGTCTGGCAAGTTCCAGCTGGATGGGTGCAGGGAGCAGGGGATCAGATGCGCCTGGTGACTTTTTATTCTGTCAATGACCCGCGTGCTATTGATTGTTCAATCACAACTCTGACTGGTGAGGCTGGCGGCTTGGATGCGAATTTGGAGCGTTGGCTTGGGCAATTAGGGATATCAAGCACGGATGAGATTTTAAATGGGCTTGAACAATCCGCCCAATCTGTCACGAGTGCTGATGGTCATGAGATCAAAGTCTTTGATTTGACGCATCTTCAAGGGATTTCAAATAAGAGCATGTTGGCGGCTGTGATGAATCTGGAGGGTTTGACGGTTTTTATTAAAATGACAGGTGTAAAAGACGCCCTCGATGCTAATCGGGAAAATTATCTTCAATTGCTTTCATCCATTAAACAAGAATAGTTATGCTTAAATTTTTAAGTTCATCCCGCATCACGGTCATTTGTTTATTTCTGCTTTTTGTCCTGACTTTCTGGGGCACCATTGCCCAAGTCCAGCAGGGGCTGTATGTGGCCCAAGAACGTTTTTTTAATTCCTTCTTCTTTTTGGCGGCAGGTGTCATCCCTTTTCCCGGCGCGCAATTAGTGCTTTGGGTTTTATTCATTAATCTTATGGCCATGATGATGACAAGCCTGCAGAAGCTCTCACGTTTAGAAAATGTGGGACTTTTGATTATCCATGTGGGACTGATCCTGTATTTTTTTGCAGCTTTCATGGTTTTTCATGTGTACAAGGAATCCAATGTGCATTTAACCCAAGGCCAGGGCACCAATATTTCTGCATCGTACACCGAATGGGAATTGGCTTATTGGACTTCTGAAGGTCATGAACGGCAGGTAATTGCCATTGATACCACTGATTTTAAACCAGGTTACTCGATTCCCTTTACAACCCATGATTTTACGGTGAGTGTAGACCAATTTTATCTTAATAGCGATGAGATTGATGAGCCTAACGCTAAAATGCAGCTTGTGCCTAAAGCAGTGGACCGTGAGCGAGAGCAAAATATCCAATCAGGAATTTTTAATATTAAGTCTCAAGGCCAATCGCACGCATTGACTTTATATGGAGCAGAAGGCAGACCTACAGCTTTGAGTCTAGGGGGACAAAAATATTATTTTATCCTGCGCCATAAACGCTTTGAGTTGCCCTTTACCATCAGGCTTAAATCTTTCAAGGCCGAATTTCATCCTGGCACCCAGATCGCCAAAAGTTTTGAAAGCATGGTCACCTTGACCACAGCAGGGTTACAGCGCCAGGTGCGCATTTATATGAATAATCCGCTGCGGTATAAGGATTATACGGTTTATCAGGCTTCCTATGACACGGACCAGGAGGGT
>Ga0206849_1109_pt1 | contig 11155 bp, 2 predicted proteins | sample Alteio_BWOrgCont_15_FD_152892 | JGI IMG/M metagenome (GOLD analysis project Ga0206849, IMG submission 152892) | Enriched cells from forest soil in Barre Woods Harvard Forest LTER site, Petersham, Massachusetts, United States -... | ecosystem: Environmental > Terrestrial > Soil > Temperate forest > O...
AATGTGTCTGCCGTCGTAATTGAGTCCTTAATGTACCCTGAACCGTCATTTTCTATCGTTGTCGCACCGTTAAATGTATTCCCGCCAGAGCTGTTAGGAAATCCTGATCCATTCTGAACAATATCAGCAGTACCTTCATACGTTGAACCATTTAAATCAATTGCAGGAGCTGTGAAGGTCACATTGCCATTAAACGTCGTTCCTGCAGCCAGCACCAACGTTGATGTCCCTGTTAATGTGATGGTTTGGGCGGTTGAGCCTGTTTGGGTGAAATTTGCAATGTTTAATTGTGCACTTCCGGAAAATCCTGTTCCTCCGACTGAAATGGTTTCTCCGGAGGCCAGTGTTGATGTTCCTCCAGCACTTCCAAAATAAATATTTCCAGAACTGGTGGCATTCACCGTCACATTCCCATTAAACTGTGTCCCTGTCGCCGCATAAGCCATATAGATAACCCCTGTCGATGTGGTGATCAGATTCAAGCTGCTGTTAAATATGTCTTTCGTACTACTACCACTGGTAGCTGCGGACCTAAGGTACCCTGAACCGTCCACTTCTATGGTTGTCGCTCCGTTAAATGTATTCCCGCCAGAGCTGTTAACAGATACTGATCCATTCTGAACAATATCAGCAGTACCTTCATACGTTGAACCACTTAAAGTAATTACAGGAGCTGTGAAGGTCACATTACCATTAAATGTCGTTCCTGCACCCAGCGTCAACCCTGATGTCCCTGTTAATGTGATCGTTTGGGCGGTTGAGCCTGTTTGTGTGAAATTTGCAATGTTTAATGTCGCACTTCCGGAAAATCCTGTGCCTCCCACTGAAATAGTGTATCCGGAGGCCAAGGTCGATGTTCCACCGCCCACTCCAAAAGAAAGGCCTCCAGAACTGGTGGCATTCACCGTCACATTCCCATTAAACTGTGTCCCTGTTGCCGCATAAGCCATCTGAATAGCCCCTGTCGAGGTGGTAATCAGATTCAAGCTGCTGTTAAATATGTCTTTCGTACTACTACCACTGGTAGCTGCGGACCTAATGTACCCTGAACCGTCCACTTCTATCGTTGTCGCTCCGTTAAATGTATTCCCGCCCGCGCTGTTGGTGCTTGTTGTTCCGGTTTGATCTAGGGTGGCTGTCCCATTAAATGTCGATCCGTTCAAAGTGATACTTCCAGTAGTCACACCCACATTCACCCCAAAAGTTGTCCCGGCAAATGTTGTGGTATTAGACGTGCTTCCTGAAATAGTCAAAGTCCCGTCATTGATGATACCGGCATCAAAGGTGGCAACACCATTGACGGTCAGTGTGTTGGTACCGGCATCAATAGTTCCTGTATAACTAGAACCTAATATAAGGCTGGCAACCGTCCAATTGGCGGTCATCACGGCATTGTTGGTGCAATTAGAAACGAATTCTGCAGTGTCCGAAGAGCCAGGCGCAGCGGAAGCATTGCCGGCTCCACTACAGGCAGCGGCGGAAGTGTTCCAATTGGCGGTGGTGGCGACATTCCCCCCCGCGGAACCTACCCAATAAAGAGTGGCAGCCTGGCCCAAAGCAGGCACAAGAAGGACAAACACAAGCGCTATAAGGGAATTTCTCGTCGAAAAGAACCAATTCTGCGGAAGGCAAGGCCTATATAAATTCCTTTGAAAAATAAAAGGAATTAACGGCATTAAAGTTCGTTGTATTATAAATTTAAGTTTTATTAAGAATAGCATTGCTATTAATAGTATAAATGACTATATAAATGCTAATAATGTTATTCAGGATTTTTTTGCTTGATGGATAGGCTAAAAATGCTCACGTCATTCTGAGGCAAGGGTCGCATTAATCGACACTCACAATTGTTCACCGAAGAATCTTAAGGGGAATTTGTAGATTTCTTATATTTTGGGGAGAAAAAACGTGTGAGGGTGAAATATAATAAAGTGTTTTATTTTCCTGTCAACACACTTTTAAAATATTTAGGCCTATTCATGTCAAACAACTATTTGTGTTTACAATCTACAAATTATGTTATACTTTATACAGAGTAAATCAGAATTACTGATTAATACTGAATTTTAATAAAAAGGGAAGGAGCCGTTAACATGGTAACTACAGTACCTAAATCTGTAAAACTTTGGGGTCGTGGTCAGCTTACCATTCCCAAAGAAGTACGAGAGGCTTTGAAATTAGACGAAGAAGTCAAGCTAAGTGTCTTTGTCGTTGGGAAATGTCTTGTATTAACTCAAAAAAGTTTGACGCGCGCGATACTTGCCAAAGAAGTTGAAAAAAGTATGGCCAATAAAGGACTTAGCCTCAAGAATTTGCTCGATGATCTAAAAGCCGAACGTCAGCGTTATCCTCAGGAGAACTATGCCTAGTAGTCAGTGGCATGTATTCTTAGATACGAATGTCATCATTTCGGGTTTAGCTTCTAGAAAAGGGGCGTCAGCGGCTATTTTAGATCTAGGCGAGGCAGAAGAAATCCGGATAGTTATAAGTAAACATGTCCTCATAGAAGCTGATCGTGTTTTTTTAGCCAAATTCCCACATCTTATTGACAAATTTCGTGTATTTGTAAAGAATCTTGCACCGTTATTGCTTGAAGATCCCAAGCCTCAAGCTGTTCGGGACGCTAATAAAGTTATTGAAATTGGGGATGCTCCAATCTTAGCAGCTGTTAAATCTCAAAAAGTTGATTATTTAGTTACTTTAAATACAAGGCATTTTCATACAAGTCAGGTGTGTCGTTATATATCAACTCCGATTGTTACTCCTGGAGAATTTCTAAAAGCTTTTCAAAAATATTGGGAACAAGCTGAATAATAATTATTAGAAATCCGTACTAAATAGCACCCCGTCGAGGCTATTGTTGTTGGCAGTCAGCTCCCACTTCTTATTGCCATTGCCGTCATTGTCCGTGGTTCCTGCCCCTAAGCCAGAACAGGTGGGACAGACAATATTATTAGAAGAAGCATCCGCATGGTTAACACTTAGATATGAAACATTCTGCTGCCCGCCTGTCACATTGAATACAAAGTTTGTTCCTGCCCCAGAAGTATTAAGCGAAATCAAATTCCCTGATGTCCCAGCCAAGTTCAATGTCCCTGAAATCGTATCTGTGGTCGCAGGATTGAATTCAAGGATTGAATTGGACGTAGTATCTGTAAAATTCGTGGTTGTAAACGCATCCGCAAAGGTAAGGCCTGGGGACGCCGCAGTATTGGTATCTACTATATTATAGAAGGACTGGCCATCAGAAGTCACTGTCTGGGCAGCAGAGCCGTTGAAGGTGACGGTCTTAGTGCCTTGCGTGAATGAACCGCCAGTATTCGTCCAATTGCCTGAGTCAGTGATGTTATGGCTATTGGAATTAAGCGTTCCTGCAGCTAAGGCAATGCCCGCAACCGTTTCATCGGCAGGCAAGGTAAAGGTCCCGCCGGACCCGTTGATCTCCAAAGTTGCGTTAGTGTAAGTCCAGCCTTGCAAAGCCGTTGTTCCTGAAGTCTTGGTATATTCAACCGTTGATCCAGTATTGTTCGTCGGCGCATTGCTAACTGTTTCACCACCCTGCAATTCAAGAATGCCGCTGTTTGAAAGACTCGTCGAACCAGCTGAAGTAATGTTAAAACCTGCTAAATTAAGCGTGCCGCCAGAAGCAATGGATACCGTCGGAGAGATAATCGCATTATTAATCCCAAGATTAAGCGTTCCTGAAGTTACTGTAGTGTTGCTGGTATAGGTATTAGCAGCGCTTAAGGTCATTGGTGATATGCCATTTTGAGTCAGACTTGTGACATTAGTACCAATAACAGCGCTAATAGTTAAACTACCCGAACCTGCTCCTGTATTTGTCACCGTTCCTGTATTATTGATAGAACCAGTTAAAAAATTAAGAAAATGATTAGTCGTCTGGGCGAGTACTAAATTATTGGTGCCTGTCACACCCCCACTGAAGTAGGTATTGCCAGACGCACCAATAGTCAATGTGCCTGTGGTGTTAGGTGCTAAAACAAAAGGATCGGCATAGGTTACACCGTTAGATGAACTGGTCACTGTTGCCGCATTCCCTCCACCCGTCGAATTACCCAATGTCACGGTACCTGTACCACTACCGCCTAATGCATTTGTATTTGCAGCTATGACTGTTCCCGAGAGAACAGTCAAGCCACTGGTAAAGGTATTATTTCCACTAAGATTCAAGCTTGAAGTAGCACTATTCTCAATTACTCCAGTGACATTTGTGCTAATGACTGAGCCAATAATCACATTAGCTCCTGTGCCTACATTAAAAACCTTGCCGACATTATTAACAGGTTGAGTAGCCAGCGAAAAAGATCCCGCGTTTGTGTCATCAAGTGTAAGATTATTAGTTCCCGTCACGCCACCCGTGTAACTCGTATTTAAAGTGCCATTTAAGGCCAAGGTGCCGGTTGTATTAGCAGCTAAAACAATAGGATTCGCAAATGTTAAGGTGCCACTATTATTTCCTATAGTCACATTACTGCTTCCCCCTGCACTATTGCCCAAGGTCACTGTTCCTGTACCATTACCGCCAAAACCCGCCGCGTTATTAGTCTGAACAGTCCCGGAATCTATGGTCAAACCGCCAGTAAACGTGTTTGTAGCATTAAGTGAAAGCGTACCGGTCCCCGAACTATTTAACACCACTCCGTCGGTATTACTGGTATCAATCGCAGAAGCGTAGGTCAAATTATTGTTAACATTATCGATGGAAATAGGGCCCGTGGTTGAATTCTTAAACCTGCTTGAAAGGTCGGTCGTGGTCGATGTACCGTACTGCAAAGTACCGCCACCGAAAGTGATATTGCCAGCACTTCCCAGCGCGTTGGTGACAAAGTTTAAAATCCCCCCATTGATATTCGTCCCGTCGTTGTAGGTATTTGTCCCTGAAAGTGACAGCGTTCCAGTTCCAACCTTGGTCAAAATCATATTCGTGGCTGTACCAATGGTGATGGTACCGCTGTACACCGCGGGCGAGGTATTGTCGTTGCCTACGGTCAAGGTCATTGTTCCGGAGGCGGTACTTGTGATGGTGCTCCCCGTCCCTGTCAGCGAACCCACGGCCTGGCTATGCCCGTCCATGTCAAGCGTCCCGCCGTTCATCACAAGCGCGTCTGTAGACGAAGCTCCGCCTAATTCATTGGCCCCTAAAGCTTTTATCGTGCCTGTATCAATAGTCGTGGGTCCGGTATAGGAATTCGTACCAGAAAGATCTAAAGGTGAGGTAGAAGAAGTATCCTCAGTTACTCCCGTCACATTGCTGCCGATATTCGCACTGATGGTCACTACACCAGTACCAATACTTAAATTAGTGATAGTACCTGTATTATTAATTGCTGCTGAAGAAAGAGTAAGAATTGCGCCGTTATCCGTATCCAGCGTCAGATTATTGATTCCAGTTACCCCGCCACTAAAAGTTACATTGGTGGAAGTAAGAATGCTCAATGTGCCGGTCGTGTTAGATGCGAGCACAATGGGGTCGGCAAACGTCCCAGTAAAGAGCCCTAATTGTACAGTAGCACTGCTGCTCCCTCCAGCGCTATTGCCCAAATATATAGTGCCGGTACCGCTGCCGCCAAAAGCAGACGTGCTCGTCGTGCCATCAACAGTACCGGAAAGAATGGTCAATCCGTTGGAAAATGTGTTGACGCCCCCAAGGTTCAATTGTGATGTAGTGTTCTGGATGACTCCCGTTACATTGCTGCCGATGTTAGAACTGATGGTTACAGCACCCGTGCCTGAGCCGTCATTAGTAATTGCGCCGGTATTGTTGATGGCGCCTGTAGAAAACGTTAGAGTTTGAGTACCGTTATTACTGATTGATACGCTATTGGTACCCGTGACGCCGCCGGTTAATGACACATTATTATTACCGCCATCTTCAATGGTTAAGGCGCCTGTTGTCGTGGATGCCAGCACAATGGGATTGGCAAAGGTCGATCCAAGACCGATATCCATAGTAGCGGAACTGCTCCCTGCGCTGTTGCCTAAGGTTACGGTGCCGCTACCACTACCGCCAAATGCTTCATTGCTGGTCGTGCCATCAACCGTTCCGGAATCTATTGTCAAACCGCTGGTAAAAGTATTGGCACCGGAGAGAGTCAGTTGTGACGTAGAACTATTCTCGATAACTCCAGTCACATTGGTGCCGATGACTGAACTGACGGTCACCGTCCCGCTGCCTGTCCCTGAATTGGTGACGGTGCCGGTATTGTTGATGCTCCCTGTTTGGAGTGTTAAATTGCTGGTACCTGTATTATCAATCACAAAGCTGTTGGTGCCTGTCACCCCTCCATTAAAATTTGCAGCAAAATTACCACCATCCTCAACGGTCAATGTCCCGGTGGTAGTGGGAGCCAAAACAATTGGATTAGAATATGAATTCGCGCCTCCAGCTTCCACGGTTGCGCTGCTACTGCCGCCAGCACTGTTGCCCAAGGTTACAGTGCCGGTGCCTGCACCCCCGAAAGCACTGTTGCTTAAAGCTTCGACTGTTCCCGAATCAATAGTCAAACCTCCGGTAAAATCATTCGTTACGCTTAGGATCAGCACGCCAGTCCCTGAACTATTTAACACCATTCCATCGGTATTGGTGACACTAATGACAGATGCATAGGTGACATTATTATTGACTGTGTCGATGCTAATGGGGCCGGTGGTTGAGTTTAAGAATCTCAAGGAGAGGTCCTGCGTATTGCCTGAAGCATATTGCAACGTCCCGCCGCCGAACGTAATATTGCCCGCACTTCCCAGCGCGCCGCTGGTGAAATTTAAAATCCCCCCATTAATATTCGTCCCGTCGTTATAGGTGTTGGCACCCGTCAATGTGAGCGTGCCAGTGCCGACCTTGGTCAAAATCATGTCCGTGGCTGAGCCAATGGTGATGGTGCCACTATACGTCGTTGAAGTGCCATCGTTCCCCGTGGTCAGGGTCATTGTTCCAGCCGCGGTACTCGTGATCGTACTGCCCGTTCCTGTAATCGACCCCACGGCCTCACTATGTCCATCCATGTCAAGCGTCCCGCCGTTCATTTCCAAAGCTGACGTAGACGTAGCTCCGCCTAAAACATTCGCCGCCGTTGTTTGAAGCGTGCCTGCTTCGACTTCCGTATAGCCGGTATAACTGTTGCTAGTATTAGAAAGTTTCATCGTTTCTGTTCCGTCTTGAATCACTCCCGTAACATTGGAGCCAATGTCAGCACTGACAACAATTGGCGTGGTAGCTGTTCCTCCATTAGTGAAGGTGCCAGTATTATTAATATTTCCAGAAATTGTGAAGGTTTGGGATGTGGTACCTGACCAAATATTGAAATTATTTGTACCTGTCACACCACCACTAAAAGTCAAACCGTAGTTGGCTGCGTCTGCAATAGCCAGACTGCCTGTCGTATTAGAGGCCAATACAACCGGATTGGCATATGTTAACGAGCCTCCGAATTCTAAAGTCGCGGCACTGCTGCCGCCCGCGCTATTGCCCAAATACACAGTACCTGTGCCGCTGCCGCCCAAAGCGCTTGTATTAATGTTTGCCAAAACCGTGCCGGAATCAATCGTCAAACCACGGGTAAAGGTGTTGGCCTGAGAGAGCTCTAGTTCTGAAGCAGAGCTATTTTCGATTACTCCGGTGACATTGGTGCCAATCACCGTATTGAAGTTCACTATGCTGCCTGGACCAACATTAGAGATTGTCCCGACATTGTTGACAGTCCCTGTGGAAAACGTTATGGGATGGTTCCCAGTAGTAGCGATGTTACTAACAATAAGATTGTTAGTACCCGTTACTCCGCCAGTAAAAGTCGTAGCATCAAAAGTGGTATTCTCAATGGTCAATGTGCCTGTTGTATTGAAAGCCAAAACAATTGGATTGGCATATGTCTGGTCACCAACGTCTTGTAATGCCGCATTACTGCTACCTCCCGCGCTATTGCCCAAATACACCGTGCCTGACCCGTTACCGCCAAAACAAGTTGCGTTGATATTCCCTTGAACAGTACCCGAATCAATGGTCAAACCGCCGGAAAATGTGTTGGCGCCTTGAAGGTTCAATACTGAAGTAGAACTATTCTCGATGACTCCATCCACATTGCTTCCGATATTCGAAGTGATCGTCACTAGCCCTGTGCCTGTGCCTACATTGGTGACAGTGCCTGTATTGTTGATGGTTCCAGTGGAAAGTGTTAGATTGCCCGAGGTCACAGTTTCGAGCGTAAGATTGTTGGTGCCTGTCACACCACCACTAAAAGCAATGTTAAGAGCAACGCCCTGCTCAATGGCCAAGGTTCCTGTTGTATTGGAGGCCAGTACTATCGGATTGGCAAATGTTGTGGAGGTATCAGATATAAGGGTAGCATTACTATTTCCCCCTGAACTATTCCCCAAGACCACCGTACCGGTGCCGTTGCCCCCAAAACCTTGAACATGATTAGCCTCTGCTGTTCCCGAATCAATAGTCATACCGCCGGTAAAAGTGTTGGAGGCGGCTGTTAGATTAAGCACACCAGTTCCTGTGCTATTTAATACCAATGAATTAGTGCTAGTAATGGCCGTGGCAAAGGTGACGTTGTTGTTGACAGTGTCAATAGTGATGGGCGAAGGGCTGGGTGCCGCGAAACGGCTGGAGAGATCCGTCGTGGTCGACGGGCCATATTGCAATGTCCCTCCGCCAAAGGTCAAGGTCCCAGCGCTTCCAAGGCCTGTGCCAGTAAAATCTAGGATTCCCCCATTAAAATTAGTGCCGTCGTTATAGGTATTAGCGCCCGTCAATGTGAGCGTACCGGTACCGATCTTGGTCAATATCATATTTGTCGCTGTTCCAATGGTGATAGTACCGCTGTACGCCGCTGGGGATGTGTTGTCGTTGCCAACGGTCAAAGTCATTGTTCCTGCAGCGGTACTGGTGATGGTACTACCCGTCCCTGTCAGCGAACCAACGGCTTGGCTATTGCCGTCCATATCAAGCGTCCCGCCGGTCATCTCCAGTTCTGATGTCGACGATGATCCGCCCAAGACATTGGCAGCGGTTGTTTGCAATGTACCTGCTTCGACGTTGGTATAACCGGTATACGTGCTCGCACCGGAAAGCTGCATTTTAGACGTAGAGCTATCTTGAATAAGTCCAGTCACATTGGTACCGATGGCCGAGCTGATTACCAAGTTGGAAGTACCCGTGCCCGTGTTGCTGACTGTACCGGTATTGTTAATTGCATTTGTAGAGAACGTAAGTACAAACGCGGTGTTCAGGTTATCAAGTATAAGGTTATTAGTACCCGTTACACCTCCTGTAAAAGTAGTGTTGCCATTGGCATCTGAGATGGTCAAGGTACCTGTCGTCGTGGAAGATAGCACAATAGGATTGGCCAATGAAACAATTGCAAAACCTTCCAATGTGGCGTTACTGCCCCCACCGGCAGGATTGCCCAAATACACCGTGCCAGTACCGCTCGCTCCCAAGACCCCTGTGCTGGTTGTTGCAGCCAGTACCGTACCAGAATCAATGGTCAGGCCTCCGCTAAAGGTGTTGGCACCCTGGAGATAGAAACTAGTCCCAGAATTCTGGTACACGCCGGTTACATTAGAACCAATGTTTGAAGTGATCTCCACATACGCACCACTGCCTGTGCTTGCGTTGGTGACTGTACCAACGTTGTTAACATTCCCAGTAGACATGATAAGATTTTTACCACCAGGTCCAAGATTGTTAAATGTCAAATTATTGTTGCCAGTCACCCCGCCGCTAAAGGTGGATATAGCAGTGACCGCATTTTCGATAGACAATGTTCCTGTGGTTGTTGATGCTAATATAATAGGGTTGGCAAAGGTAAGTGTAGTGCCGCCTTCAACTGCCGCGTTACTGTTATTGCTCGAGCTGCCCAGATAAATGGTACCTGTGCCGCTGCTGCCGCCAAAGGCAGATGTATTGGTTTCACCTTCGACTGTGCCAGCATCAATGGTCAGGCCTCCACTAAAGGTGTTGGCACCAGAGAGAATCAATGCTGAAGTCGAGCTGTTTTGATATACTCCAGTCACATTACTACCTATGACTGAACTGACAGTCACAGTCCCGGCGTTTGTGCCAGCGTTGGTGATGGTGCCGATGTTGTTGACAGCTGTTGTAGAAAGAGTAAAGTTTGTACCTCCGGTGTTATTAAACATAAGATTATTGGTACCCGTCACGCCGCCACTGTACGTCGAACTATCCCCAGGTACACCATCAATAGCTAATGTACCTGTAGTGTTGGAAGCTAGTACAATCGGATTGGCAAATACCCCGGTGTTGTAGCCAGATTCCAAGACCGCAGAACTGCTTCCCCCAGCGCTATTGCCCAAGATGATGGTGCCGGTACCGCCGCCGCCAAACGCATTATTGCTGGTTTCTGCTTCAACCGTACCCGCATCAATGGTCAATCCACTAGTAAATGTGTTGGAACCGCCGAGAATAAGTGTTGACGTTGAGCTGTTTTCAGTCACTATGGTCACATTGCTGCCGATGGCTGAACTTACGGTCACACTACCAGCACCCGCGCCTAAGTTAGTGACGGTGCCAATGTTGTTAACAGCTGCGGTAGATAGATTAAAGTTAGTACTGCCGGGGTTATTAAGCGTAAGATTATTGGTACCAGTAATACCGCCACTGTACGTCACACCAGCTCCACCTACACCCTCAATAGCCAATGTGCCTGTAGTGTTGGAAGCCAGCACAATGGGGTTTGCATACACCGCGTTGTTGGTACCGGATTCCAAGGCCGCATTACTGCTTCCTCCAGCGCTATTGCCCAAGATGACTGTGCCCGTGCCGCTGCCGCCAAACGCATTATTGCTGGTTTCACCCTCAACCGTTCCGGAATCAACTGTCAGTCCTGCGCTAAAAGTATTGGCCCCTGATAAAACAAGCGTCCCTGCCCCTGAAACGGTTTCACTAAAAGCACCGCTAATAATACCGCTGATCGTCAATGTCTCATTGGAATTGGTCACCGTAATCGCCGAATTTGCGGTTAAGGCGATATTTAAACTGATCGTATTCGAAGCGCCGGAATCATTGGTCGTAATCCCCGTTGCTGCCAAATTAATAGCATTTCCTGCAAGCGTATAGCCTGTGCCTTGAATAGTAATGCTATTAAACGAGGTGTTGGCCGCAATATCATTG
>Ga0206849_1071_pt2 | contig 10997 bp, 2 predicted proteins | sample Alteio_BWOrgCont_15_FD_152892 | JGI IMG/M metagenome (GOLD analysis project Ga0206849, IMG submission 152892) | Enriched cells from forest soil in Barre Woods Harvard Forest LTER site, Petersham, Massachusetts, United States -... | ecosystem: Environmental > Terrestrial > Soil > Temperate forest > O...
GGTTCGCCAAAAAGCCCAACCAGGCCGCAAACCGGCTATTGGCACTCGCCCTGGCAGGATTTGTATTTGTTGACGAAAGGTTATTGCCGGCCAATAGTTTGATGCCGTATAATTTAATATAATTGGTATCGGCATCTCTTATAATTATAGTTGTTTTTATGTCCTTTTTGCCGTCCTTATAGTCTATTTCGCCCCCTTGTGCGCCGCCCGATGAAGGCGGATTATTACTTAAACTAACCATAGCTATTTCGGGAATGCTGCGCAGCGTATTCAGCAGCGTTGCCTGCCTGCTTTTCGATGTATCCGGATTATCCAGCCCGAAATAAACAATGGCGTCTTTTTTAAAGCCCATGTCTTTATGCAGCGAATAGTTGATCTGCTTACCTACTAAAATAGTTGCCATGATGAAGAACTGTGCAATAACAAACTGCGATACCGTCAATGTTTTACGCAACAAGGCCTTGCGTGTACCGGCATTAGCAGCGCTGATTTGATTTTTTAAAACAGCCACCGGTTTGTACGATGATAAAATTAGGGCAGGATAAAAACCGGATAACAAGGTCACAACTACTATTAGGATAAGCAAAAACAATAGGATAACGGGCTGTTGCAGTACATTAAAAGTGACGGCAGCGGGTACGAAGCCCGAAAATGCTTTTATTATAACCGGTGTAAGACCGACGGAAAGCGCGGTTGCTATAAAAGTAAGCAGGAACGACTCGCTTAAAAACTGGGTGATCAGCTGCTTTTTTGAGCCGCCGATTGTTTTGCGGATGCCGATTTCTTTTGCCCGCTGCGCAGCCTGGGCGGTGGTGAGGTTGATAAAATTAATGCAGCCCAGCAATAGTAAAAACGCGGCGACGGCCAGCAAGCCCCACAACACCGAAGAACTGGCCTGCAGCATGGAGTAATTTCCGTAATTGCCGGTAAAATGAATATCGCCCAATGGCTGCAATACATAATTGAACTCGTAATTATCTCCCGGTTTTTTAGGGTTATGGCGAAAATAAAGTGCCGTCATTGCCTTTTGTATTTTTTCGGCTGATGCACCCTCTTTTAACTTTACAAGCAGTTGCGATGCCGTACTGGTACCCGACCAGTCGTAATAATAAGGAGGGCGAAGTTTAGCGGTTTCAAATGTGGATTTTGAAATAAACACTTTGAATATAAAGTCTGTATTGGCTTGTATATCCTGTACCACGCCTGTAACGGTAACCGTTACCGTGTCGTTCATATAAAAACGCTTCCCTATAATTTCCCGGGGCTGCAGATTGGGGAAATATAAGGCCGCTGCGGATTGTGTTAATACTGTTTGATAAGGTTGCTGCAAGGATGTTTTTGCGGAACCGGCCAGCCAATCATAACCTATCAGGTCGAAATAATTTTCATCAGCATAAACAAAACCGGTTTGGTTTTTAAAGACAGCGGGCCGCGCCGGGTTTGCCGCAGGAATGGAAACCTTTGGATTGTTATCAAAGGTGAAAAAAGGGACAACGGCATCCAGGCCTGTAAGTTCCGTTTTTATGGCAGCTGACGTGGGCGCCGCCACACCGGAGTTATAGGCATTTTCGCCCGAAAAAACATAGGCCGATACCACCCTGTAAATGCGGTTATTGTCCCGCTCAAACTTGTCGAAGCTCAGGTCGTAGCTTACAATCAGGTAAATCACGAGTGATGCGCTGATGCCGATGGCCAGTCCTAATACGTTAATTGCAGAAAACACTTTCTGTTTCCATAAAGTGCGCCAGGCGGTTTTAAAATAATTTTTAAACATAAAGTTGCGATTTAATTTTTCGTCAGACCACTTTGGAGTGGCTTGCCGGTACGAAATTATCGTCGCAAACTGGGTATCACGCGTCAAATTATAAGATGGGCGCTCTTTTTTCAACTCACTTTTATATTCAGCGGCGCTTCTCCCGGTCATTTGCCTGAAAGCCCGGTTAAAGGTGGATTTGGAATTAAAGCCCGATTCAAAAGCAATGCCCAGCAGGGTGATGTGATTATAAGCAGGGTCCTGCATTTTACGGGCTGCCTCTGCAACACGGAATTCGTTAATAAAATCATTGAAGCTTTTTTTGAGTACGGTATTGATTATCCGGGATAATTCATGGGTAGTCAGTTCAAGCTTTTCAGCAAGGGAGGTTAAACTTAGTTCAGGGTCCTGGTAATACCGGCCGGTTTGCACGGCTTTTTTTAGCCATGCACCCATTTGCTTCATTTCCGCAGCCGGCGGTGGTTTTAAAGATGGTGCCGGGGCGATCAGTACACCGGCCTCCGGCCTTAAAAAAACCATGGCCGCCATCCAGATGGCCATGACCGTTAAAAGCAGGTATAACGGATAGTAAGCCTGTATACTAAGCTGGCGGTGATAATAAAAACAATCAACAGCTGTGAACGGTATCCACAATAGCCATAACAGGCCGAAACCCAACAGCAAGCGATGCAGCCACCGCAGCTCGTACCGGTACCGGTCGCCCCAATTAAATTTTAACCGGCGGTAATAGCGTTCTATCAGCCGGTGAGCCAGGTAAATGTAAATGATGACTGAAAAAAAGGCCAGCAACTGCAGCACAGGGTTCAGTTGATGATAGGCCGGCGTTTCGTAAGTAGCAGCGCCGGTTTTAATACTATCTCTAACTGCCAATGCCTGGGCGTCAAGTTCCAGCAACAGCGGGCTGAAATGCAGCAGATCCTTCCGGCGGAATTTATATGCCGGCCGCGTTATTTTAAGCGTATAAAAATAGATGAGTGGGCCAAGCGCCAGCGAAAATTGCAGCGGCAGCCAGCTCCAATGAGGAAAGTTGGCGCCTAAACCAATGTCCCTGCCCAGTATCCAAAGCAGCCACAGTACCATTGTAACCAGGGCTAAACTCAAAAACTGGTTTGCAGCCCGGTTAATTTTTTTGGCCAATGCCAACTGCACAGCCAAAAAGAACCCAATAAATATTGCCCCCAGGAAAAACAGGTCATAGAGGCTGATATGGAAAGTATGTGCATTCAAGTGTTTTGATTGGCTCAAAGCCTGTTCCAGTTTACTAAGTTACTGATATATGGTAAACAGCGTTTTATTTGCACTAATTATTGTAACGTAACCGGACATCGGGGCGTGCGGTTTTGAAGTGCGTCATTGGTCATTGGTCATTGGTGTTTACCGGCTAATTTTTACCTTTCGCCCTTTACCTTTATCCTTTCACCTTTTTTACTGCCCACTGCAACTGCCGCTGCCTACTCACTGCGAAGGCTCTTCACCGGGTTCACGAGCGCTGCCTTTAGCGTTTGGAAGCTCACTGTTACCAGCGCTACCAGGATAATCAAAACACCGGATGCAGCAAATATCCAGCCGTTTAACGGTATGTGGTAGGCAAAATTTACCAACCATTTGTTCATGGCGTACCACGTAATGGGGGTGGCGATCAAAAAGGCGATCAACACCAGCCAAATAAATTCAGCCGACAGCAGCGTAAACAACGAGGCCAGGTTTGCCCCCAGCACTTTACGTATGCCGATTTCTTTTACCCTTTGCTCGGCGGTGAACATCGCCAGGCCGAGCAGGCCAAGACATGAAATAAATATGGCTAAAAATGAAAATGCATCTGATAGTTTGCCAATAACCTGCTCATCCTGGTACATTTGCTGATACTGGTCATCTACAAAATACCAGGTGGGCGGGAATGCAGGGTTAATTTCCTTTGCAACCGATTGAATAGCATTCAGCGCCTGCGTGGTTTGCCCGGGCCTGAACCGTATAAGGATTGCAGACGGGTCAATGCGTTCGCCTGCCTTTAAAACCAGGGGGCCAATCTGCATGTGCAGCGAATGGAAATGATAGTCCTGTACTATTCCAATGATCTTTCCTCTGCGTCCAAATAAGACAAACGGCATGCCTATAGGGTTTTTGTAGCCCGTTATTTTTGCGGCCGTTTCATTTAACATATAGCCGGCACTGTCTGTAGGATATTCTTTTAAAAATTCGCGGCCGGCCACCAGCTTCAGTTTCATAGTTTCAATATAATCGTAACCCACGCCTACCTGGGTAAACATTTCCAGTTTAGTAGTATCCTTCCCTATCCAGCCTACTGCGCCGGTGCTGCCGTACATATCGGTGGGCGGCGCACTTACCTTGCTTACCCGCTCGATCCCCGGCTTGTTCAGCAATTCATTTTTAAACACATCATAATGCGGCGCCAGCTCACCTTCGCTCATCATATATACCAGGTTTGCCTTATCATACCCCAGATTTTTTGATTCGATATAGCTCACTTGTCTTGATACAATGATAGTGCCGGTTATCATTACTACCGATAATACAAACTGAAATACCACCAGTCCTTTGCGCAACATCGTAGTGCCGGTGTCAAGTTTCAGCGCCCCTCTTAAAACTTTAACGGGTTTAAATGAGGATAAAAACAAGGCTGGATGGCTGCCGGAAATAAGCCCGGTGATCACCGTTATAACCGCCAGCCTGAGCCAAAACAAAGGCTGGGCAAATGGCAACAAAATTTGTTTACCAGTAATTTGATTAAAAAATGGAAGTAGTAAAAGGATGATCAGTAACGACGCGCATACTGCAACCGCTGTTATCAGCATCGATTCGGTAATGAATTGTTTTATAAGCGACCCGCGTTCGGCGCCGATGGCTTTTCGTACACCAATTTCGCGGGCACGTTTTATTGATCGCGCTGTAGTGAGGTTCATGAAATTGATGCAGGCAATCAGCAGGATGAAGACCGCTATAATGCTGAACAAATGCACATATTCAATACGCCCGCCTGATGGTTTGCCATCTGAGATATCATTATGCAGGTACCATTCATTAAAAGGCTGCAAAGCCAGGTCAACGTAGTAGGTTGCGGTGCTGCGGTTAATGTTCCACATCAGGTCAAACAAACGCTCCATTTTTTTGCCGGTCAGGGCCGCATTTGCATCACTGCGCAGGGTAACAAAGGTTGGCGGACCCGTATTGCCCATATCCCTGGCCCAGGAATTATTTTCCAAAAAGGTATCCCAATTGGTCAGGAAATCGAACCGGGTCGACGCGTTGGCCGGGAGGTTGTCAAAAACCGCTGTTATGGTAAAGTTTTTGCGGTTTTGGTAACGAATAATTTTGCCGATGGCCGCTTGAGCACTGCCAAAAAAGGCTTCGGCCATTTTGCGCGAGATAGCCAGGCTAACCGGCGAATTCAACGCAGTTTTTGCATTGCCGGCGAGCAGCGGATAATTAAACATTTCAAAATAATCGGCACCTGCCGAGTTGCCGTTCATCCTGAGTATTTTATCGCCCGCCTGGAAAGTACTCAACTCGCCGAAACCCATATTGGTGGCGTATTGTACCTCCGGGAACCTCCGCTTTAGCTCAGCAGACAAAGGGCCCGGGGTATCATAAGTAGCATGCACTTTATGGTCGTAATACTGGCTTTCATATACCCGGTAAAGATTCGGGCTTTGCGTTCCGTCAATACTCATCTCATTTTGCACCCAAAGCAATATCAGCACACTACACGCCACGCCGAGGGCGAGGCCGAGGACATTTATAGCTGAGAAAAATTTGTGGCGACCCAGGTTGCGCCATGCGGTTTTTAAATAGTTCCTAAACATAAAATTGCGGTTTAATTTTTCGTGAGACCATTTTGTGTTGGTTTCATAGTTCGAAATTACCGCTGCAAACTGCGGATGACGTCCTAAATTATAAGATAGGAACTCTTTTCTTAGTTCAGTTTTATATTCCGCCGGAGTTTTGCCCGCCATTTTTTTAAAAATGAGGTTAAAGGTACTTTTTGAATTGAAGCCGGAATCATAAGCAACACCCAACAGCGTTATCCTGTTGTAAGCCGGGTCCTGCATCCTTTTGATCACCTCGGCAACGCGATATTCATTAATAAAATCGTTAAAGTTTTTTTTGAGTACAGTATTGATTATTCGCGATAATTCATGGGTAGTCAGCTCAAGCTTTTCAGCAAGTGAGACTAAACTTAGTTCCGGGTCCAGGTAATAGCCGTTGGCTTTTACGATTTTTTTGAGCCAAACACCTTTTTGCTTCAGCTCTGCAGGAGTTGCCGGTTTTAAAAACGATGGCGCATCGGCAGGTACGCTTGCTTCAGGCCTTAAAAAAACTACAGCGGCCATCCAGATCGCCATTGCCGCTAAAAGAAGATACAAAGGATAATAAGCCTGGATGCCTGACCGGTGATGGTTATTAAAATAATCGGCGGCGGTAAACGGTATCCACAATACCCATAACAAGCCGAAAGCTATCAGTAAATTACGCAGCCATCGCAATTCGTAGCGATGACGGTCGCCCCCGGTAAATTTCAAGTTTTGATAAAAACGCTCGATCAGCCTATAAGACGCATACAGGTAGGCGCCGACAGAAATAAACACCAGCAATTGCAATACCGGGTTAAACTGCCGAAATACCAGGGTTGTATAAGTAGCCGCGCCAGTCCTCATACTCTCCTTAATCTCCAATAGCAAGACGCCCAATTCCAATAGTAAGGGGCTGAAATGCAGCAGATGCTTAAAGCGGAATTTAAATTCCGGGCGGGTTATTTTAAGTACATAAAAATAAAGGAGCGGCCCCGGCGCCAGCGAAAATTGCAGTGGCAGCCAACTCCAGCGCGGAAAGTAAGTTCCCAACCGGATGTCAACACCCAATACCCAGGCCATCCACAAAACAATAGTTGCCAGCGCCAGGCTAAGCAACCGGTTTGCGGCCTGGTTGGGCTTTTTGGCGAACCATAACAACAGGGCAAAATTTATCCCGATAAATATCGTTCCCAGGAAAAACAGGTCATTGAGGCTGATATGGAAATTATGTGCATTCAAGTAGTTCGATTGGCTCAAAGCCTGTTCCAGTTTACTAAGTTACTGATATATAGTAAATAGCGTTTTATTTGCACTAATTATTGTAACGTAACCGGACATCGGGCCGTGCGGTTTTGAATTGCATAAGTTTAGCCGGTTCGAGCCTCCTCAGGTCCAAACATAAAAATGCGTTCCGTATCTCACCCCGGAACGCACCACATAGTGTTTCAACTAAATCTCAGATCGCAAGTTTATGCACCTAAGTTCTTTTTGGTCATTGGTCATCCTTGTTCACCGGCTAATTTTTACCTTTCGCCTTTAACCTTTAACTTTTATCCTTTCAACTTTTTTTTACTGCAAACTGCAAACTGCCTACTCTGACCGAAGGCTCTTTACCGGGTTCACCAGCGCGGCTTTTAGGGTTTGAAAGCTTACCGTTGTTAAAGTGATAACAATGGCTATCAACGCAGACAACGCAAATACCCACCAGGAGATATCTGTTTTATACTGATAGTTCTCCATCCACTTAGTCATCACCAGGTAGGACAGCGGCGCTGCGATCAGGTTCGCAATGAACACCAGCACTATAAATTCTTTGGATAATGAAGCAAACAGCGACGCAACGCTGGCGCCGAGCACCTTGCGGATACCGATCTCCTTAAACCGTTGTTCGGCTGTAAACATAACCAGGCCCAACAAGCCGAGGCATGAAATAAATATGGCCAGGAAGGCGAAACCGTCGGATAGTTTGCCTACCACCTGTTCATTCTGGTAAAGCGCCTGGTATTCTGCATCCGAGAAGCTATAATCAAACGCGAAGTTAGGGTTCAGCTCCTTGTAAACTTTTTGAAGGCTGGCCAGCGCCTGTTTGGTTTGGCCAGCCTGTGTACGAATCACAGCGTTACCAAAACCTTCAGTTTCGCCAAAACGGATAACAAGCGGTTTTATATCTTCGTGAAGGGAGTTGAAATGAAAATCTTTTAATACGCCGATGATCGTCCCTTTTTTACCCCAGAAAGTAAGCGGCTGGCCGATGGGGTTTTTATAGCCGATGATGGCAAGCGCAGCCTGGTTAATTAAATAGCCAACCGAATCGGTTCGAAAGTCTTTTGAATAGTCCCTGCCTTGCATCAGGGTTAGCTTCATGGACCGCACGAAGTCGTACCCAACCGAGGTCTGTGTAAACATAACATGATTGTTAGGGTCTTTCCCCGTCCATTCAACGCCGCGGGTGCCATTTTCGATATTGGTAAGATCGAAGCTGGTACGGCTTACCGACTGTATGCCCGGGAGCGTCATGACCTTCCGCTTAAAAACTTCATATTTTGAAAGCAGGTCGCCATCTATCGGCACATAAACCAGGTTTTCGCGGTCATATCCCAAATTTTTGGTTTGGATGTAATTTACCTGTTTGGAAATGATGATCGTTCCGATGATCAGGGTTATCGACAATACAAATTGAAAAACTACCAGGCCCTTGCGGAATAGTGCCACGCCCGGGCCGAGTTTCAGCGTTCCTTTTAAGACCTTAACAGGGTTAAACGACGATAGGAATAAGGCCGGATAGCTGCCCGAAACCAAGCCGGTAACTAATGTGATAATGGCCAGCCCCAGCCAGAATACAGGCAGGTTAAACGGAAGCGCGATCTGCTTTTGAGTTACCTGGTTAAAGGCGGGCAGCAATACGATGAGCAGCAAAACGGCAATGCCCACCGCTATCAGCGTAACCAGCATCGACTCGCCCAAAAATTGCTTTATTAAAACCGACCGTTCGGCGCCTACAACTTTACGCACGCCAATTTCGCGCGCCCGCTTAACCGACCGCGCGGTGCTCAGGTTCATAAAATTGATGCAGGCGATCAGCACGATAAACAGGGCAACGATGCTGAACAGGCGCACATATCCGATGCGGCCGCCATCTATTTTACCGTTTGTAAAATCACCGTGCAGGTACATATCATTATACGGTTGTAAGGCCAGCTCCGGTGCTAATGCCCTGTTTTGCGGTTTGGTATAATTGGTCAGAAAATGTGCAATTTTTTTACCAACCAACTCAGGATCAGCGCCGGGCCGCAGCATAACAAAAGTAAGCGGCCCCGCATTTTCCCAATCCTTGGCCCAGCCATTCTCATCTAAAAACTTTTGCCAGTTGAGCAGGTAGTCGAACCGCGTGGAAGTAATGTCGGGCAGGTCCTCAAATACGGCCGATACGGTAAGGTTCATCGTGTTCTCCAGCAAAATGTTTTTGCCCATCGCTGCTTCGGGGCTTCCGAAAAGCTGGTTGGCCATTTTATGCGAAATGGCGATGCCCGACAGTGTGTTTAATGCATTTTGTGCATTTCCCTCTAAAAGTTTGGTGTCGAACATTTTAAAATAATCGTCGCTGGCAAAACTGCCGCTAAGCTTCAGCGCTTTTTCGCCCACCCTAAAATTGTGCGGCTCTGTCCAGGCCATCTGCGTAGCATATTGCACATCGGGGATAACCTTTTTCACCTCACCCGCAATAAGCGCTGGCGTGCCATAAGAAGCCGCATCCTTATGATCGACGTGGGTGCGCTCATAAACGTCGTATATCTGCGGGCCGTTTTTATGCCAGGCATCCATATCAAGTTCATTTTGCACCCATAGCAGAATAAGCAGGCTGCAGGCGATACCCACCGCCAGGCCCGAAATGTTAATGAACGAATGCACCTTGTTCCTGACAATGTTGCGCCATGCGATTTTTAAATAATTTTTAAACATATAATTGCGGTTTAATTTCTCAGAAGACCACTGAGAAGTGGTTTCATGAAACGAAATTACCGCAGCAGAACGAGAATAAGGTCTCAAAGTGTAAGATGGGCGCTCTTTTTTCAAACGGGTCTTATATTCCACGGGGCTTTTCCCGGTCATTTCCCTGAAAACGCGGTTAAAGGTGGATTTAGAATTGAAACCGGCATCCATAGCGATCCCGATCAGCGTGATCCGGTCATAAGCCGGGTCCTGCATTTTCCGGATCACTTCACGGATACGGTATTCATTAATAAAATCATTAAAGCTTTCCCCAAATGCCGTATTAATGGTACGGGATAATTCATTGGGGTGCAGGTCCAGCGTTTCCGCCAGGGAGCGTAAACTGAGTTCCGCATCCTGGTAAAACCGGCCGGCTTCCATAGCCTTTCGCAGCCATTTGCCTTTTTGCCTCAGTTCCATCGGGGGCGATTGCCTTGAAAGCGGCATCGCAAGTACCGGCCCTGCAACATCCGGCCCTAAAAAAGCCGCGGCCGCCATCCATATCATCATCACCCCTAAAAGCAGGTATAACGGATAATAAACATGTATACCCAACTGGTTATGGTAATAAAAATAATCCACGACCATAAAAGGAATCCATAATAGCCAAAGCAGCCCGAAACGCTCCAGCACACGACGCAGCCAGCGCAATTGATATTTTGGACGATCAATTGAGTTAGCGTTCAGCCGCCAGTGAAAGTTTCGTATCAGTCTGCGGGATAGACACAAGTAGGTGATGACCGAAATTACTGCCAGCAGCAGCAATAAGGGGTTTAGTTGCCGAAAGGTCAGCGTATCATAGGTAGCCGCGCCAGTCTTTATACTCTCCTTAACCTCCAATGCCAAAACACCCCATTCCAACAGCGTGGGGCTAAAATGCAGCATATCCTTCCTACGGAATTTATATGCCGGCTGGGTGATTTTACACAAATAGAAAAAGATCAGGGGGCCAATTGCAAATGAAAACTGCATCGGCAGCCAGCTCCATTGAGGAATGTAAGCTGATAGCCGGATGTCGATAGCCAATACCCAGGCCATCCGCAAAACGACGGCGAAAAGCGCCAGGCCAAGAAAACGGTTGGCGGTTTGGTTGGTTCTTTCGGTAAACCATAACAACAGCGAAAAATTCAGCCCGATAAATATCGTTCCCAGGAAAAACAGGTCATAGAGGCTGATATGGAAAATATGTGCATTCAAGTAGTTCGATTGGCTCAAAGCCTGTTCCAGTTTACTAAGTTACTGATATATAGTAAATAGCGTTTTATTTGCACTAATTATTGTAACGTAACCGGACATCGGGCCGTGCGGTTTTGAATTGCATAAGTTTAGCCGGTTCGAGCCTCCTCAGGTCCAAACATAAAAATGCGTTCCGTATCTCACCCCGGAACGCACCACATAGTGTTTCAACTAAATCTCAGATCGCA
>Ga0206849_1110_pt1 | contig 10991 bp, 7 predicted proteins | sample Alteio_BWOrgCont_15_FD_152892 | JGI IMG/M metagenome (GOLD analysis project Ga0206849, IMG submission 152892) | Enriched cells from forest soil in Barre Woods Harvard Forest LTER site, Petersham, Massachusetts, United States -... | ecosystem: Environmental > Terrestrial > Soil > Temperate forest > O...
TGCAAGTGCTGTGAAGGTTCCGTTACAGCAAGCAGCTAGGGCAGTGAAAGTACCATTCTGTGCAGTGGTGATTGCATTTAAGATGGTCCAGGTTTGATTAAAGTCACTAGATATAGTTGCTTTTAAATCAGTTAATGTGGTGTAGACACCAGTGAAATCAGTTGTTGCAGTTACCGTTAAATTAGCCAGGATTGTCCAGGTAGCCATGAAATCTTGTGAGACAGTACTCTTCAAATCTGCTAATGCGGTGAAGGTACCGTTACAGCAAGCAGCTAGGGCAGTGAAAGTACCATTCTGTGCAGTGGTGATTGCATTTAAGATGGTCCAGGTCTGATTAAAGTCACTAGATATAGTCGCTTTTAAATCAGTTAATGTGGTGTAGACCCCAGTGAAATCAGTTGTTGCAGTTACCGTTAAATTAGCCAGAATTGTCCAAGTAGCCATGAAATCTTGGGAGACAGTACTCTTCAAATCTGCTAACGCAGTAAAGGTTCCATTGCAACATGCAGCCAGTGCAGTGAAAGTACCATTCTGTGCAGTGGTGATTGCATTCAAAATGGTCCAGGTCTGATTAAAGTCACTAGATATAGTTGCTTTTAAATCAGTTAATGTGGTGTAGACCCCAGTGAAATCAGTTGTTGCAGTTACCGTTAAATTAGCCAGAATTGTCCAAGTAGCCATGAAATCTTGGGAGACAGTACTCTTCAAATCTGCTAACGCAGTAAAGGTTCCATTGCAACATGCAGCCAGTGCAGTGAAAGTACCATTCTGTGCAGTGGTGATTGCATTTAAAATTGTCCAAGTCTGATTAAAGTCACTAGATATAGTTGCTTTTAAATCAGTTAATGTGGTGTAGACCCCAGTGAAATCAGTTGTTGCAGTTACCGTTAAATTGGCAAGAATTGTCCAGGTAGCCATGAAATCTTGGGAGACAGTACTCTTCAAATCTGCTAACGCAGTAAAGGTTCCATTGCAACAGGCCGCTAAGGCAGTGAAAGTACCATTCTGTGCAGTGGTGATTGCATTTAAAATTGTCCAGGTCTGAGCAAAATCCTGCGTCATTGTGGTGTTGAGATTGGTCAGTGTATTATTGATGCTGTTTAAAATAGTCCAGGTTTGTTGAATGTCTGTTGATAGAGTTGCCTTCAAATCTGCTAAAACAGTAAAAGTATTATCTATGTCTGTGCTAATGTCTGCAAGTATTGTCCAAGTTTGTTGGAAATCAGCAGAGATGGTGGCTTTGAGATCCGCTAAGGCAGTGAAAGTACCATTCTGTGCAGTGGTGATGTGGTTTAGAATAGTCCAGGTTTGCTGAATGTCTGTTGACAGAGTTGCTTTTAAGTCTGCAAGGGCAGTAAATGTTCCATTACAACAATTGGTGGAGCTTGTGTTAAGTGCAGCAAGTATTGTCCAGGTGTTCATGAAATCTTGTGAGATAGTACTCTTCAAATCTGCTAACGCAGTGAAAGTTCCGTTGCAGCAAGCAGCCAGTGCAGTGAAGGTACCATTTTGAGCTGTAGTGATGTGGTTTAGAATAGTCCAGGTTTGCTGAATGTCTGTTGACAGAGTTGCTTTTAAGTCTGCAAGGGCAGTAAATGTTCCGTTACAACAATTGGTGGAGCTTGTGTTAAGCGCAGCAAGTATTGTCCAAGTACTCATGAAATCTTGGGAGACAGTACTCTTCAAATCTGCTAACGCAGTAAAGGTTCCATTGCAGCAAGCTGATAGTGATGTGTAAACTCCAGACAGATCAACAGTAGCACTGACCGTAAGATTCGCGAGCGTAGTAAAGGTGCCATTACAGCAGGCTGCTAAGGCAGTGTAAACACCAGATAGATCAGTGGTAGAAGTAACGTTCAGATTGTCAAGTATGGTCCATGTTGCACGAAAATCCGCTTGAAGAATATCACAACATGCTGCTAAGGCTTGCTGTAATCCTGATAAAAAATTTAATAGTTGATCAAGTGAGCAATTTAGATTACCAACAGCAGGTTCTGTATCAGGAGAGGGTCGAATAGCCTTATTTAAAGCAAAAGCTATTTCATCATTATTTTCTATGTGGTCTGCCAGATTTTTTGCTATAGCAGATAGTTCATCTGCATGGAAGGTGTTTATGCCATCTTGAATTTTCTGATAACATCTAACCGCAGCTGAACATAAGGAGCTATTGTATCGGGAAATTTCATAACCGTAGCTAGCAATCCAAAAAAGAATTTCAGGATTTTCTATGGTTATATGTTTTTTGGGGCACTTAGCGTCGCAGTGATAATTCTGGTAAGTTTGTACGGCAGTATCAAACAAGATTTTTTGTGGTACAGCCATAGCCTGCAGAAGCGGACTAAAGCTATTAACGAGGAGACCTACTAAGAAAAGATTGGCTACAATACGTTTAAGGGACTGATAGGTAGAGCGCTTCACTCTTCTTCTCCTTGTTACTATTCTACTTCTTTTATTATTAAACTATTTAAAAAATTTTTCTTGTCAATGCTTATGGAATAAAGAATATAAAGGGAGGATAAAAATCTGAAAAGTATGAGCAAGAAAAAAAAGAAAAAAAGAGCGGTGATAAATATTAAGGGGCGTACTTAAGTATCTAGTAAAAAATTGTAGAAGTACGCCCATTCTTTAGCATAGTATAAGAATGATCAATAAAGATTATGCTTATTGGCCAGACACAATTAGGGCAGCCATGACTTGTTGCTGACGTTGTTGTAGATTTTCTTTAATCAAACGAATAACAGCCTTTATCCCTTTTTCTCCGTAATTTATTAATTGTTGTGCTGTTGCCATTGTTTGTTTGCTTAATCTTATTGTTGGCACCGTATCTAAAACGTTGGCCCAAGTTTCTGCAAGAAATGATTTTGAGCATCCGGCATCGGATGAGGATTCGCAGTTTTGTAATCCATCAGCTAAGGTATAAAGGAGCATTGTTCTTACTTCCTGCGTAAGGGCTTGTTTGAATGAATTTTTATCATTGCAAAAAGCACAGGGCGCTGCTTTACTGCTACAATCTTTACAGCGGATGCATTCTTCAATTGAAGAAATTTTTGCTTGCTTAGTACGACTTTTGTTTTGTGGGGCAACTTTTTTTGTTGAAGGAAGGAGCTGGGTAGCTACCAAAATTGTGCAACCTAGTACCAATAATTTTTTCATAAAACCTCAATGAGTGAAGAGTTGAATCAATAAAAATACTAATTCAACCTTATATTAAACTATTTTAGAAAGTCAATTTAATGTTAAGCGGTAAATTTTTATATTAGATTTTTTAACGTTTAATGAAAAAAACGCTGAGGTAGAAATTGGCTCCTACCTCGGCATACTTTACTTGAATTAGGTAATAAAAAATATAACGGTTAATAAGAGTACTGATTATACATCTAAATTGCGTACAAATTGACCGTTATCTTCAATAAAATCTTTTCGGTCCTGTACATTATCGCCCATAAGAGCGGCAAACCATGAATCGGCCTCTAAATCATCCTCAATTTTCACGCATAAGAGTTGACGTTGTTGAGAATCCATGGAAGTTTCCCATAGTTGTTCTGGATTCATTTCGCCCAAACCTTTATAGCGTTGCACCGTTAAAAAGGGTTTACTTAAAGCAGCAAGGCTGCGGAGGATATGCAAAACTCCGTGATCGCTGATGTTTCCCTCTTTGCCCGTTAATTTTATAGTCCAAGGTTGTTCTAAAAAAAATAGAGGATTCAGCAATAATAAGAGGTAGGTGAGCTCTGCACTGCTAAAAAAGTTTATATCTACTTTCCATTCCTTGCTAAGCATTTTAAAATTAATAAACGCCCGTTGAGGTGTGGGTACGGGTATATCGCCTTCAAGCACATCTCCAATTTTATCGGTAACGGCTTCTGTTTGATAAGTGATCTGATATTTTTTAAAGGAGACTTTAAGCTTTTCTAGGAGAGCGCTAATCCCTTCGTGAGGGGTCCATTTAAATTGATAGGCAAAAACAGTGAGAGCATGACATTGTTCACCGGTGAGCCTAAATTCTTGTGCAACTTGACGAATCTTTTCTCCGTAAGATGGTATCTGATCTAACACTATGAGCAAAGCATTTCCAGTAATTGTTGTAGTATCAGCATGAAGTGTTGTGTATTCACTAGCCCACTCACATAGAAAACGATTAAACGATTTGTCATCTTTTAAGTATTCTTCTTTTTTGCCAATTTTTACTTTATAAAGAGGTGGTTGAGCAATATAGAGATGCCCTTGCGCGATAAGGGGCTTCATATACCGAAAGAAAAAGGTGAGCAAGAGTGTTCGAATATGAGATCCATCTACATCCGCATCAGTCATTAAAATTATTTTATGATAACGCAATTTTGATAAATCAAACTCTTTTTCATCAATCCCACACCCAATAGCAGAAATGAGAGCTTTGATTTCTTCATTGGAAAGCATTCGATCAAGCCGCGCTTTTTCAACATTTAAAATTTTACCTCGTAAGGGCAAAATGGCCTGCGTATGACGATCGCGTGCCTGTTTTGCCGAACCGCCCGCCGAATCCCCCTCAACAATGAAGAGCTCAGTATCAACTGGGTTTTCATTTGAACAGTCAGCAAGTTTTCCAGGTAAGACAGAATTTTCCAGAGCTGTTTTTCTTCGCGCTAAATCACGTGCTTTACGAGCGGCATCTCGAGCTTGCTGAGCTAGAAGCGCTTTATTAAGAATTGCCTTAGCAACGGTAGGATGTTCTTCAAAATAAACGGTTAGCGCAGCGAAAGACCATGAGTCAACAATGCCTTTTACATCATTATTGCCTAGTTTAGTTTTTGTTTGACCTTCAAATTGAGGTTCAGGAACCTTAATGTTAATAACACATACTAAACCTTCTCGAACGTCTTCGCTTGAAAGGTTTTCTCCTTTAAGAAGGCCAAGCTCTTGTGCTTTTTTATTGCAAATTTTAGTAAGAGCAGATTTAAAACCAGCAACGTGTGTTCCCCCTTCTATAGTATTAATATTATTAACAAATGCTAAGAGTTGTTCACCATACCCATCATTATATTGAAGTGCTACTTCTAAAATATAGTCGGTATCTTCGTGCTGATAATGGATTATATCTGAAAAAAGGGGGGTTTTTTTTGTGTTGATATATTCAACCAGGGAGACTATGCCTCCCTCAAAATAAAACTCATGTTTGCGATTAGTAAGCTCATCACTAATACTAATACGTAACCCTTTGTTAAGAAAAGCTAGTTCTCTCAATCGAGCTGATAAGACATCAAAACTGAGCTCAGTTGTTTCCTTAAAAATTTCTGCATCAGGTTGAAAACTTATATAGGTTCCCTGTTTAGTAGTGGTGCCTATGGTCACTAACGGTGCAACGGGGTTTCCGCGATGATATGTTTGTGAATAAATCTTTCCATTTCTATAAACTTCAAGATAAAGCTCACTTGAGAGGGCATTTACTACCGAGACACCCACACCATGTAATCCTCCAGAATATTTGTAAGAATCTTTGTCAAATTTACCTCCTGCATGAAGTTTAGTTAAAACAACTTGTGCAGCTGATACTTTTTCTGTTGGATGAATTTCGACAGGAATGCCGCGTCCATTATCTTCAACTGAGCAGAAGCCATTTGACTGAAGAATTACTTTTACAATGGTACAATGTCCAGCCAATGCCTCATCCACGGAGTTGTCTACAATTTCGTAAACAAGATGGTGTAAGCCTGCAGTTCCGGTTGACCCGATATACATAGCAGGTCTTTTTCTGACTGCTTCAAGTCCCTCCAGGACCTGAATAGAGGTGGCGCCATAATTATTGTTTGAGGGATTATTAGCCATGAAAGCTCCTGAGCTGCACCGCCCGTGTGCGGCATGGATTGAGTTTTGTATACATTTACTTAGTATACAAAATTTTTTCTAGCGATACTATGACCTCATGCTCTATTCTTCTAACCCCCAAATTTCAATAGTAAAAGGCCCTTCAACACTCTTAAGATTGTAAGTTTTGAAGTTAAAAAGCTTAACCGCCTGTTTATTAGAAAAAACTTTTTTTGCTGTAGTTATGCTTCTGTTCTTAGTAATTATATTTTGAGCTATGGCGGGGTCTAATCCTTTGATAAAAAATTGGAAAACATCGGCCTGATTGTCACTAATGATCTTCCATTCTAATTTTCTCATTCGAGTGGGTATTTCATTGCTTAGATCAAAAACATCCCCATCATGTACCCCTGTTAGGGTTGTTAGTAAAAATTTTTGTACGTTGGTACGCCACCACCAGTTATCGATTGCAGGACTGGCCGGGGAGTTATTAAAGGTAAAATCAAAATTTTTTATATGTTTTACTGGAGATCCATTAACATTATCAAAGGTGCTGCCCAAGCGGCCATTAAACCGAATCCACTCTTGGCCTATAGTTGGTTTTTCTCTATCACCTAAGTTTACCAGAGAAGATTTCCAGCAGCTCCATATTGGGCCATCTTTGCTTGTTGTATCAAATGTGTAGCCTACATCAGGCTTCTTTTTTATTAGGTTCATAAGACTTTTCAGAGGAGATTTAATATTTATGGGTGAATCAAATCCTATATCTTTTGAGTGAAGTGCATGTCCATATTTTGCTGCATAGGCAATAGGATGAGTCCCTTCTTTGAGGGGCACTTCACTTGCCGACAGCATTTCACCAAAAGGTTTTGAGCCATGAGCTGAGTAATAGACCCATTGTAACTGGTCATTGTTATCTAAATATACATCGAGGTGTTCTACGTCTCCTTCGTGGACTCCAATATCCATAATCTTAGGCAGAAGATCTGTTATCCAATTTTCAGGTAACATGGGCCCTTGGTGGGCATACATAAAAATATATTGAATAACAATTCCAGAGTTATTGGGTCGTTCTTTGGCATGAAAATAACAGGGGACAGATTGCAAGGGCCCTCCTGCATGAACTTTCTTGATTCTTTCACTATTGGGATCTTTAAATTTAGGATCAGCATCTTTGTAAAGGTGCAGAGGGGAAATGAAATATTCGCTTATTTTATCAAATGCTTCGAATAAATCTTGATCAAATTCTGCCTTTGTTTCCGGCGAGGCATTTGTTGGAGGTTGTTTGTTTATAAGCTCAGCGTAATCTTTTGGACAATATTTATCTTTGCTGATATCATTAACAGTTATAGGAAACTTTTCTAGGCTAATTTTGCCGCTGTGGGGATCCCGGCTTTGAAGAGCACACTGGCTTATATACAGAGACATATCACACGGAAAATAGTTTTCGCTTTTATGAAATCTTATCTCGGGAGCAAATTTGATTGCAAGTTCCTTAATTCGCTCTTCAGAGAGAGGGACAGCCTGTGCAGAAATGCACAAAGTTATCAAAAGCCCTAGGAGTGATAAAAGCTTTTTATGAATTCGCATAGGTTTTTCTTTCTATTATGCTATATAAAATAACACCGCAGTTAATAATATCAATAGCAGAACTTGTAAAACAAGAGAAGGATTTCTTCATATGTCCAACAGAGCTTTACTGAGCGCTGATGTTTTTTTTATGAACCAGGCTTTGGAGGAGGCCCACAAAGCTTTTAATCTTAATGAGATTCCTATTGGGGCAGTTGTCATAGATGAAAAAGAGCGGATTATTGGGCTGGGTTACAATCGTGTGGAGACGGATCATCAACAAATTGCCCATGCTGAGGTACAGGCTATTAGTCAGGCTTGCCAGACTAGAAATGATTGGCGGCTTTCTGATTGTTGGATTTATGTAACTCTAGAACCGTGCGCTATGTGCATGAATCTTATTTTATTGAGTAGAATTAACCGACTGATTTATGGGGCTCGCTCTCCTATTTTTGGTTGTCACCTTGACAGTGAGGGGATAATTCAAGTATACAGAAGGAATCTTCTGGAGATTGTAGGGGGTGTCTGTGCTCAGGAGGCTATGACATTATTACAAGACTTTTTTAAAGCCAAAAGGAAAAACCCGTGACTGAGATTAAAAAAAAAAGTGAGGTTGCTCAAGAAGAGTTGCTTTTGATTCGAAATGAGCTTTTGATGCGAAAAAAGCAACTTAAAGGAGAATTATCTGAGTTATATATACCTGAAGCAATTGATCAAGTTCAAGATAGTGCCGATCAGGCACAATCATCAACGATGGAATCGCTAAAAATCTCATTGCAAACAGCTGAACTAGATGAATATAATCGTATTATACAAGCTTTAACTATGCTTGATGAGGGTACGTATGGTATTTGTATAGATTGTAGCCAGCAGATAGCTTTAAAGCGTCTTAAGCTTTTCCCGAACGCTATGCGTTGTTTAGCCTGTCAAGAACTAGCAGAAGAGCGTATTTTAGAGTAGAAAAGGTTTTTTGACTTTTAGATATGCAAAAGATAGTATTATATATGTACTAATTGGTTTTCCTTTAAGCATTTGGATTCATATTATATGGAACTTGCAAAAGCAACGAAAAATACAAAAAAAACGGCGGTCGCTCCAACGGGCGTTAAAAGAGTCGCAAAAAAATCAGCTCCTATCGCCCAAGGTGTTGGACGGCGTAAATCAGCGGTGGCTCGTGCTTGGCTTCGTCGAGGCACGGGGAAGTTTTTAGTAAATGGGCGCGAACATACAACTTATTTTGATACTGATGTGGCACGATTACAGGCAAACCAGCCTTTTATAGCTATTCCTCAAGCTGCACAACTTTATGATATAGAAATTAATGTTGTTGGTGGCGGCTTACATGGGCAGGCAGGAGCTACTCAAGTTGCTATTGCACGTGCTTTGGTGGCTCATGATGAGATTAATCGAGTAGTTTTGCGTCAGCATGGCCTTTTGACGGTTGATTCTCGCCTTAAGGAACGTAAGAAATTTGGTAGAAAAGCCGCCCGTCGTCGCTTCCAGTTTGTAAAAAGATAATTTTGGGCTTACGGCTTCAAGATGTGCACTTTACATAAGCGATAAAAAGGAGTCAAAGTGTGTGGCATTGTTGGTTATGGTGGAAAAAGCCTTGGGTGCTCATATATTTTGACTGGCTTAAAAAGGCTGGAATATAGAGGATATGATTCAGCGGGGGTGGCTTATATAGACCCGCAAGAACGGAAAATTTCCTCTTTGAAAAGAGTGGGCCATTTAGAAAATCTTGTTGCTGCCTTGGAAAATAGCCCCTTAAACGGATATGTCGGGCTAGGCCATATTCGGTGGTCCACGCATGGCGTCTCTTCTTATGACAATGCACATCCCCAATTTGATTGCACTCAAAGTATTTGCGTTGTGCATAACGGCATTCTTGAAAATTATCAAAAAATTAAACAAACTCTTTTGGAGGAGTGTCATATTTTTGCTTCGGATACTGATACTGAAGTAATAGCTCATCTTTTAGAGGATTTTTTAGAAAAAGATTTTTCTTTGGAAGAGGCTGCCCAGGCACTAGCAATGCGTATTGAGGGGTCCTATAGTATTGTTGCCCTGCTACAAAGATATCCTGATCATCTAGTGGCTTTGCGAAAAGGCTCTCCGCTTTGTGTTGGAATTGGAGGCGATGATTTTTTTATTGCATCAGATCCTTTAGCTTTTCCCAGTTTTGTTAAGCAGGTTTTTTTTATGCCTGATCGTTCTATTGGGATATTAAGGGCAGGTTGTCTCAATTTTATTGATTTTGATGGCAAAAAAATAGAGTACCAAAAATTTTTAACAGATAATTTTTTAAGTGGTGATATCGTACTCAAAAAAGAGGGCTTTGAGCATTTTATGCTGAAAGAAATTTTTGAGCAAAAAATCTCAATACAGCGTGCATTAGATTTGTATCGTAATGATGAACCGCATATAGTATCTCAGTTGGGTCTGACTTCGAACGAGTTCAAAAATTTAACCTCTTTAGAGCTCATTGGATGTGGTACTTCATGGCATGCAGCTCTTATTGGACAATTTTTTTTTCAAGAGATTGCAGGCATTAGTTGTCGTAGTTCACTAGCTTCGGAATTTCGTTATGCTCCTTTTGTGCCTTTGTCTAATGGTGCGTATCTATTTATAAGTCAGTCGGGTGAGACTGCCGATACGCTTGAAGCACTTCGGATGGTAAAAGTACATAATTTATCTACCCTCGCATTGGTTAATGTTGCAGGAAGTTCGGCGGCTCGAGAAGCTAATGGCTGCTTACTGACTCATTCTGGCTCTGAGATAGCGGTTGCTTCCACCAAAGCTTTTAGTAGCCAAATTGCCGCTCTTTATTGGTTGGCGAATTATATTGCTTTACTTAAAGGGCGTATTTCGCAACAAAAATTTATTCAAAGTCAGGCAGATTTGTGGACAGCAACGGAGGCGTTAGAGAAAAATATTGAATCATATAGAAAAACCATTGCTCATCAACTTGCCCCCTATTATGCTTCGAGTGCTCATATCATTTTTTTAGGGCGTCATATGAGTTACCCGCTCGCCTTAGAGGCTGCTTTGAAACTTAAAGAGATTGCCTATATTGTAGCAGAAGCTTATCCGGCGGGAGAATTGAAGCATGGTCCTATTGCGCTTATCGATAAAAATACACCCGTGATAATTTTTTCTTCTCTTAATTCTCTTATTTATCGAAAATTAGTTTCTAATGCTCAAGAAGTTAAAGCACGCCACGGTCATCTTTGTATCTTTGCTTTCGAGGGAGATGAAGATTTAATTAACATTGCAGATACTGCTATTGTGATTCCTCGAGTTCCAGATAATTTAGATGTTTTAGCTTTTATTGGCGTGGTTCAATATTTTGTGTATGAAATTGCCCGTTTTTTAGAAAGACCTATAGACAAGCCCCGCAACTTAGCAAAATCGGTTACTGTCGAGTAGCATTATAAATCGTAGTGCAAAAATTTTAATGAGAAGATGTGCATAGGGTACATTTTATGAGGCGAGAGGCATCTGGGCGATGGGTGCGGGGGGGATTGTTCGTAGTAAGGGCAAAAATAAAAATAAAACTAATACAGGAAAAAAATGTCACAAATAAACGGCATAAACGTTTTTTTCTACTCATGAGGATCCTATAAGTTTAAATAAACATA
>Ga0206849_1111_pt1 | contig 10850 bp, 3 predicted proteins | sample Alteio_BWOrgCont_15_FD_152892 | JGI IMG/M metagenome (GOLD analysis project Ga0206849, IMG submission 152892) | Enriched cells from forest soil in Barre Woods Harvard Forest LTER site, Petersham, Massachusetts, United States -... | ecosystem: Environmental > Terrestrial > Soil > Temperate forest > O...
GCGTTGAACTACTCAATACTGCAGCAAGCAGAGCAATGGCAGCACACAATCCTCTACTTTTACCGGTGCATTTGCTAGCAGCAACGCTTGACAACGAATTTTGTCGCTCAATTTTTACTGCACTTAAAATACCGCTCGATTCACTGAAAAATCTTATAGAGCAAGAGCTCAGCGCATTGCCACAAGCACAAGGATCTCGCTTAGCAATGGATCAAACTACAGAGCATTTTTTTAATGAGTTAGCCAAACTGAGCACAGAGCTTAACGACTCCTATATTAGCCTGGAACATTTTATGCTTGGGTGGGCAACAACTTCATTCTTACCGACATCAATTCGTGACTTTTTTAAAAAACAGCACTACACAAAAGATAAAATTTTAACTTACGTGCAATCCATACGAGGGGGACAAACAGTGCAAAGTAAAAATGCTGAATCAAATTATCAAGCACTGCAAAAATATTGTCAAAATATTACTCAGCAGGCGCAAGATGGTCGCCTGGATCCAGTCATTGGCCGCCATGAAGAAATTAGACGCGTCATACAAATTTTATCCCGCCGCACTAAAAATAATCCTGTTTTGGTTGGACCACCAGGCGTTGGCAAAACAGCAATTGTTGAAGGCATCGCCCAACGTATTATTAACAATGATGTACCAGAAAGTTTACGGGGCAAAGAGATGTTTGCTTTAGATTTAGGGCTGCTGATCGCTGGTGCAAAATATCAAGGAGAATTTGAAGAACGGCTCAAGTCAATTCTTAAAGAGATAGAGGCTCGACCCGATGAAATTATTATCTTTATCGATGAACTTCACATGCTCATTGGCGCTGGCAAAAGTTCGGGGGGCGGTATGGATGCTTCCAATCTTCTTAAACCAGCCCTTGCTCGTGGCCAACTTCATTGCATCGGTGCTACAACGTTGCAAGAGTATAAACAATATATCGAAAAAGATGCGGCACTTGAGCGTCGTTTTCAAAAAGTATTAGTGGCAGAGCCTTCGATTCAAGACGCTATTTCAATTTTGCGCGGTCTTAAAGATCGCTATGAAGGTCATCATGGCATTCATATCAAAGATCAAGCGTTGGTGGATGCTGTTCTTCTTTCTGATAAAAATATTGCCGATCGATTTTTGCCTGATAAAGCCATTGATTTAGTAGATGAAGCAGCCGCAATGGTGAAAATGGCCATTGATTCTCATCCTGAAGAAATTGATCAACTAGAGCGAAAAATTCGGCAGTTAGAGATTGAAAAAGTAGCACTCAGTAAGGAGAAAGATGGACAAGCATCTCACGAACGATTAACGATTCTAGAAAAAGAATTGAGTAACCTTAAAGAAAAGCATCTTACACTTCTCAATCAATGGAAAGCAGAAAAAGCACCTCTAGAAGATATAGCAAAGATCAAAGAACAGATCGAATCATCACAACATGAATTTCAACAAGCAGAGCGGGAAGGTAATTATGCGCGTGCATCTGAAATAAAATATGGCAAAATTGTACGCCTTGAAAAAGACCTTGCTCAACAACAAGAGAAATTAACACATCTCTCTACGCATATGATTAAACAATCGGTTGATGAACATGATATTGCGCATGTTCTTTCTCGTTGGACAGGTATTCCTGTTGAAAAACTTGAATCTGATCAGATAAGTCGCCTCCTTACCATGGATAGTGAACTTAAAAAAAGAGTCATTGGCCAAGAGGAGGCAATCAATAAAATTAGCCAAGCAATTATTATGCATCGCACCGGCCTCACCGACCCACACCGTCCCATTGGCTCCTTCATGTTTCTCGGGCCCACCGGCGTAGGAAAAACTGAAGTTGCACGCGCTCTGGCTGATTATCTTTTTAATAATTCTCGTCGCCTCATTAGAATTGATATGTCTGAATATATGGAACGCCATGCAGTCGCTCGCCTTATCGGAGCACCACCAGGATATGTTGGCTATGAAGAGGGTGGCCAATTAACAGAACAGGTCCGCCGTCAGCCCTATAGCGTTCTCCTTTTTGATGAAATTGAAAAAGCGCATCCTGATGTATTTAATATTTTTTTACAAATCTTAGATGATGGCCAACTCACCGATAGTCAAGGTCGAACTGTTTCTTTCAAAAATTGTATCATCATTATGACAGCAAATATTGGTGCTGATATTATTCTCAATGCATCTGACATCACACATGAGGTAAAAAATCAAGTAACTCAACTGCTGCGCTCTCATTTTCGACCTGAATTTCTCAATCGACTCGATGCATTTATTTTCTTCCGCCGACTCAGCAAAGATGATATGCGTCACATTGCAGATCTACAAATCAAAGAGGTCATACAGCGCCTTGAACCCCAAGGAATTAAGCTTGAAATAGAGAGCAACGTTATTGATTCTTTAGCTCAGGAAGGCTATGAGCCAGAATTTGGCGCACGTCCATTAAAACGACTCATTGCGAACAAAATCACTGCACCGCTATCCCGTTTTTTACTTGAACATCAACAACCAAAAAGTGTACATATTGGACTTGAAAATGAAAACATTATTATCAAATAAAAAAAGTAGCAAAAAGGTTAAACAAGGAGTATTCTAATGCTGTTTGTTTAACCTTTTTTTATTGGAGTTTATATGTACAAAGTAAGGTTGTATGCAGCTGTGGTTGCATTGAGCGTTATGGGAAATGTTTTAGCTCATGGTCGTTATTATGCTGCAGGTAAAGAGGACGATATAAAAAGCAAGACGGACGCACAGTTTTCTTATTGGGTAAAGCCAGGAATGTTAAACAGTACGCTAAAAGGACTGGCAGAAAATTTTATAGAAACACAAAAAGCAGCAGTTGCCAACGAACTGTGCAACAAATCTTATAAAAATGAACAAGAGTACAAGGATACAATAAATAATTATGCAGCAGGCCTCGCGATAAAATTTGTACTTCAGGAAAGACTTGCTTGTGGTGCTCAATATCTTACCTCATATCTCAATTTGACGGCAGGAGAAGCTCCTCCTTGCAGTCCTGTGCTTATAAACCCTTTCAAAACGACTATTTTAGGGAATTTAAACGATATATGGGAGAAAAAACTTCACGCTGAGGTCCAAGCAGGCAGAACCCTAGAAGGATGGCTCAACAACGCAGCAGACGTGCATTATGATGTAAAAAACCAGATTAAACAAATATGCAGACTACAGCCAGTTATCGTTGTTAAGCACTCAGCAACCCCAACGCCTATTCATGTACCCCACTATTCATCAAATGATTCTGATAAAAATATTCACGAAGTTTATCCAGATCAAAAAGTTATAAGCACAGGTCGAATGAGTACTCTCCGAGATCATATCAGTGCGCATAGAACTTTTAGAAAGATGGAATGCGGCACCTGCTTAGAAAATCACAATAACATGCCAAAAAAAGCCCGTGTTACTCTCGAATGTCGCCACTCAATTTGCCCCAGCTGTTTGGCAATGGATTTGCATGTAAAAAATGACCATGCAAGCACGGGACACTGTTTCTGTGGTGCCGAGATTAATAAATCTGAATTTTCCTTCGAATATCTACTTGCAAATGGTGCAGATATTGCAAAAATGAAAGCTGATCATCCAGCTTATGCCAAAAAATTAAATCAGGTAATTCTGAGCAATCCAGCATTGCAGGCTATTGTCATTAAGCTTTTATTAAACGCCTAAATTGTGTTTCTCTTCTTAAATGTTTTGAGGTCGCCATTGGGCGACCTCATTTTGTTTTCAGCCCCTTTTGTTTTTTTGCAAAAAATAGAGTAGTAATAAAAAAGATCTTATCGTCAAACTCTAAAAAAAGGAAAGCGCTATGAATAAAAATTACGCTCTGAGCTTCGCTCTTCTTGCAATCGTCCAAGCGACGCAGCTCAACAGTCAACGATGGGAAGAACCGGTAACACAACAAACTATAATAAATTGGTATCATGATGAAGTCGATTATCTCTTGCAACCTGGCTTACAGTCCTATGATAAAAAGGCTATTGTTAACCAATTCAAAGATACGCATAAATTAGAGGTAGTGAATGCCCTTCGCTTCGATTCTACGGCACCTCGAAAGCAAATGCATGAGCAGGTTAAAAATATTACTCGAGCTGTCGTATTTGATTTTTTAATTATTCAAGTGCGCCGCACCATCGATACAACCCTTCAACGTCTTTCAATTAATATGGCATGGATCAATTATAGGCAGCTTGTTGATGACATTATCACTGCCTACCAAGATGCGATTTTGAAAACACTTAACAAAAATCAACGTCTCACAACACTCTACAAAGAGATGGAAAATCGCATTGAAATACTCATAAAAAATCAGTTACAGCCAGGATAAAAATTTTTGAAAGGCTTAATAAGATCTAGAGGCTGGGGCGCCATAGAGTGCGCCCCAGATTTTTAATCTTTTTTACTTTCATCCGGTTTACCCAAAGAAAAACTCGACAATATCATACTCTGCAACATCGGATCTACTGCTAGAGGAGATGACGTCGCCCCTGGCTTATCGTTAGATTGCGCTATGGCCCCTGCTGATCTGCCGACAGGAAACGGATCAAGCTTGCGTGGTTTTTTCCCGCCTGTACCGGTCTTGGTCATATCTGTGTTTGCCAAACCACTTTTAGGTTTGCGAACTACTTTTTTTTCTTGTTTGCCTGACGCAGAAACGCTTGTCGATGAACTTGAGCCTGTTTCCGCTGGGGCAACAGATGAAGCGTTTCCTTCAATCATACCATTTTCAAATGAACCCGTCATATTATCGGACCGCGCATCGTCATCAATGGCTTCTGCAAGATCAAGGCCATGATCGATAAAAAAATGAGGATGTTTGTCCTCAAGCACAGGGTCTATCTTTTTTCTAAACTCCTCGGCCCCTAATTGCTTACTGTTTATAATTAAATCCAGATGATTCTTGCTTGGCCGAACCTTCTCTTCTTCTAATAACCACAGTGCAATATCCCATTCCCCGTTTCTGAGAGCCACTTCCAAACAACAGAAATTTTTGCTCAAAAGACTCTCGACCTCGGGCTGATAATCACTATAAAATTCTTGAAATTTTGCTAAATCACCAAAAATTATAGCGCCTTCCAAATCCTCCTTGGCGTCCCTCTCGCTAAGGCTCATCTTGATAGCAGTTGAGTTTGCATCAGTCACGTTTGAAGACGATTTAGACTTTGAGCCCCACAAGTAGGCCATTAATCCCGTTTCTCGGCCAGAAGAAGCTTTTTGCACGACTTTTTTGCTCGACATACCGCTAGATTTTTTCGCTTCCTGTTCAACTAGCGATTTGAGTTCGTTAACCCCCGTTGCCCGTGGTGATATTTTGCAAAGCAAATGATATAATAATTTTCTAAATTTTATAGCTTGAAACGTTCGATGATCTTTAGCAAATTGCAAAATACGTCCCACCCTAATTTCTTTTACCATAGAAGCAAGACCGTCGATGTCCTCATGCTTATCTTTATCAAGAGTTAGAAGCCAATGCTTTTTCAGCAACTCTATCCCCACTGCCCAAGCCTCCTTATTACATGCATAGCCCAAAGGCGTCATATCTTCACATGCGGAGTTTGTTATGGAAACATCCTTTGCTAGAAGCTCCTTGGCCATTTCAACACCCTTTGCCGCATCAGAACAACGTATGGCTGCTCTAAAGTCTGTAGTTGTAGGATTATCTCCATAGAATTTACTCGAAACAGTAATCTTTGGGCGTTCATCAGGTACAGATTCTGAAATAGGAGTCACCGGAACCCCTACAACATCTTCCTTAAGAGCTTGCAGCCACCCCTTAATTGTTTCTTTGGTCTGTCCTGTTCTTGCTAGCAATTGGTCATTATCTATTATTTCACTAAACGCAGCCCTAAGACCCTTTTTGAGCATGCCTTGCTTAGACTCTTGCGCATGTTCAATTAATTTCGGATCACCAAAAATAGCAAGATTAGTTTTCTCATGATTTAAAAGATGTTTTATAATCTCTTGGCGACCTAGAACAATTGCCAATGGCAAGGGAGTTCCTATTGACGTACCAAGATTAGCGTCCGCACCCTCTTTTAGAAGATGTTCAACTAAACCAGCATTGTCCTCACTAATAGCTATCAAAAGAGGAGTATAGTCTTTAGGAGCATCGTGAAACTGATATTGCTCGGAAAATGCGCCATCTTCTTTACTCTTATAAACTTCTCTAATCTTATAAATTTTATTAGCATTACCAGACGCACCACGCCATTCTTTCATCAATAGTCCTACTTCGTCAGAATAAAGCAACTCACCCTCGTCTCTTCTTTTCTTTAATGCGTCCGTATAGGAGTTTGTCATCTTAATACGCTCTTTTTCTTGGTGGTTATTAGTAGATCTTGCAACCACTTTCTTATCCCTTGTACGCTGAAACGCAGCGATTCCCTCAACTATTTGTTGATCAGATTGTTTTTTCTTTAAGAGAAGCTCATCTGACTTAGCAGCAGAAGATGATTCACGCGCTTCCTTCTTGATAAACTGTTCTAAATCCTTTTCATATCTTTCACGCTCAAACAATAATCGCTGAATTTTTGAATGTCTTGCCTCAACCCCTTCTCTTAATTTTGTATCCTTCAAAATTCTCTTTATGTCTTTTTCAGCTGCATGCTCTGCTTGCAGGAGACGATAGGCTGGGCTCTGGGAAGGTTTTAAGTTTAAGGGAATCGGATCCGGCTCATCGAAACCCTCTCCCTCATTTCTTATCTGTGCTTCCTTTATAGTCTCTCTTATTTTAGCTTGCCTAGCCTCGTATTCTGGATTTTTAGAATCTGCTTCTTTTTTATCCCGCAGAGCCTTCATAAAGTTATCAAGCTTCTGCTTCTCATCTTTTTTGTTTACATCATCTTGGACTGCTCTATTATAGTTATCGTACCAATCTGAATTCGGATACAATTCTGAAGTTTGCTGAGCAACCTGATTTTCTGTCAAATCACCACCAGGAGATTTTTCTTCTGTCACATTTGCCACAAGATTGTCTTTATGTATCTCGCTCTTTTCTGTTGGTAATTTTTGTTGAAACTCAAAAATTACAAAAGGCTCATAATTTTGATTATTATATTCTTGTTTTGGCTTCTTTCTTCTTTCCTCATCTGGGTTAGGCTGAGAAAAAAATGAAAGTCCCTTGGCATCAATTTCCTCATATTCTATATAATTATTATCATGGATCTTTTGCTCATCCGGGAGAACAGATTCAAAATATCCATCCAGATTTTTTCCACTTAATTGCTGCAAAAGCTCTTGGGGGGTCATTGAATCTAAGAGAACGCTGGGACCGGTTTGAACAACCCTATATCTTCTTGGGCTTGCTATTACCTCCTGAATCTGACGTTTTCCTTTCTCATCATCCTCTTGCAATGACTCTTTGCCCTTGTCTTTTTTCACAACATTGCCATTTGGTTCAGATTGCCTTATACCAGGAATTCTTCTTATGAGAGTTAATTTTTTTAGTCCCCCAGGCACCACCTTAGATCCGCTATATTTCATAACAGAGCGATTACCATCAATATCTCTGGAAGACATAAGGAGGAAATCAGCTGAATCATAGTCAGAAGTCTCAGTTTTAAATTTTTCTAATGCACTTTTAATAATTTCATTAGCGGTTAACGCTACGCCAGGAACTACCGCAAACAATGCATTCTCATCTTTTCCAAAATCTTGATTACTAAAATCCTTCCTGAAAAAAACTCCATAAGCAGAAGGCTGAATTGATACCTCCTGATTCTGTTCCGATAATGGTTTGGAGTCGACAACTTCAGACAATGGTGGCTTAACTATAGATACTAATGATGCAGCAGAATCTTTGCGTTTAAGAAAGTCAAAATGCTTTTCAATTGATTTTAAACCTTGCTGGCAAGCATTCTTAATTTTTTTTTGTTCAGCTAGTTTTACTAATTCCTTAGTTTTAATTATCTTTTCAAAAGCAAGCTGCAGCTGTCCAGCTTTATTTGCTTCAGCAGCAGGTGACAAGGCTAAATCAACGACCATACCTATGCCCTCATCATCTAATCGAAATAGTTTTACTATAATTTTATTAATTTCTTCTTGTTCTTCTTTTGCTTCTGCTTCCAGATTTATACTAGCGTCTTTATCGATCTCCCTAAGGCCTGCTTCAATCAGAACCGTGTCCCATTGTCTGATAATAGCAGCCACTCTTCTGCTGTTTTGCGCAGGTCCAATTTCCGGTACCCTACGTACATTATTTCCCAATTTTGACACCTTTGAATCACGTTTAGAGGAACTACCTTCTTCTTTAATAGATTTTTTGCTTTCAGCTTCTCTGCTCAGGTGTTCTTTAATTGCCTTCAAACCCCCTTCAAATGATTCCTTAAGCTTTTTTTGTTCTACTATTTCAGCTAACATAGAACTGTTGATTATTGTTTCAAATGCAGCCTGCAATCGCTGTGCAAAATGACGAGTGTCAGAGTACAAAGCAAAAATAATTGCTTTCCTTAGTTGAGTAGCGTTTAATTCAAGTAACTTGTCTACGTATTTATTTTTTATTATCTCTTCTTTTTGTTGGGCCGAGGGTGCATAGATTCCTCTTTCTCTCTTATTTTTTATATTCTCCTCCTCAGCCGCCAATTCCTTTAGAAATTTTGGCTGTTCAAAACCTCCTTTTTTAATCTCTGGTTCAACTGGAGCAACAACAGAATTCTCTGCTCCACCTCGTAAATACTGAGAAAAAAGATAACCACCGGTCACGCCAGCAACAACGCCGAGCCCCGTTGCAATAACCGGATTGCTTAAGCCATTTTTTAACTCGTCGACCTGCAAATATTTAAGGTCCCACAAAGATTTGAGTGGGCTAACATCAAGCCAAGGGCGATTATTGTTCCAATTATTGAAAAGCTGCCTAATGCCACCCCCCACAATTCCGCCGCCAAGAGTACCGAGAGTTATTTTTGTCCCCTGCCATAGGCTCATGCTGTTGGAGTTTTCCGCCTGCAGAGCGTTAAACACACACGCAGAACTAACTATCATCACCATCACCCTAGTACGAATATGTGGCAAAAAATGGCCTAAAATCTTAAATTTCATAAACTTCTCCTAAAAATCTTATTATAAATAAAAAATACAATATTAATTCAAATAGTATCAAATAAATTAGTTTTTGGCAAATGGGCACGCTCCTACCTCTTTTTCATCTGCTGCAGCTTCAAAAAACAAGCCCAGAGCGGCGCTACCACCATGTCCATCCCTCAAACCAATTTCTCTTAGGGACAGCACCATCGGCTCGTTGAATACCACAGTTACCGGAATTACTCCCAATTTCACCCTTGTTGTTTAATGTTTCTGTTTTAGCGACGCTAGTGCTTCCGGGAAGAGCCTTCAAAATATCCACATTAGATGGACGTCGATTAACCCCAAAATCATCACTATTTACTAATTCATATATGCGCTGTTTAAAATCATAATCGTTTTTTAGAGTGGGGCTGTTAATAATTGTCACCACACCTTGATCAAATAGTTCGATGGCGCCTTCGTCCAAAAGCCCAAGAATGTCATCTTCTATGATTCTCTGGTGTTCGGAAACTTCATTATATTGTGCTCTCTTGTCCAACAAATAAGTCCATAGAGCCACTTGCGTACTCTTTTTTATATGATCTTGCTTCTGCTTATAAAATTTCCTTAACTCATCCCAATTACCATCTGCGATATAAAGACTAAGTTCGGGAACAGAATAATTATTTTCTGAAGGCTGGCTATAACGCATTTCATTTTTAATAAGCTCACTGTTCAAAAAATCCTTAACAACTTTGGATACGTTGGAATTGGCCAGCAGCTGCTTTATGAATGCTTCAGCTGCAGGTTCCATACAACAAGAGCTTAAATACACTATCTGGAGAGGGCTGAATTGAGCATCACACTCATTATGCAACCAGGCGACAATCTCCATTTCTAAATCAAGTAGAGCATTATCTAAACAAAATTTATCTTTACCGGAAAACTCTAACTTTGGATATAGTGCTTTAAAACCTTCTAGATCCCCAATCCTTATTTTTTTAAGTATATTTTTCGCCGTTAAATCTTCAAAATTACTCTCAACCAATTCTGCTTTTTTTCCTAAGTCACTCCTAAAAAGCTCTTTTAACTCAGTCACATAATTTTGATGGTTTTTTGTTTCTTTAAGAAAATAGTAAAGGAGCCTTGCATATTTTTTAAAGGCGGGAGTTCGCTCAGATGGCAAAGTATTTAACGCAACCTGAAGACCATAAGGGACTAGGTCATCCATTACTTGTGTGAAATCTACCTTATATTGATTGGAATAAAATGCTTGCAGAATCTTCTGTAGTATTACTGAACATACATCCCAATAATGATTCTTCGACGCCTTACCAAAAAACTGCGCATAGGTGAGATGAGTAGCTTGATTTTCAAAAAAAGCAGCCTCATCCAAGAGTTTTCTTACTTCCTGAATCCGCTGCTTGCCATCAATTATGCCGAGAATTTCATCCCACCGCTCAGATAATTTTTTAACGCGCTCTGCATGAGCATCAGTCCTATCAGCAGCGGGAGGCGCTACAGTAATACCTGCTCCAACTTGACCAACTCTATTTATATGAATCTCAGAACGATCTACTGTATCTTTGCTCTTTTGCACCTTCGTACGCCGAATAAACTCTTCTGAAGATAGAAATTCTGGCAACAAAAGCGGCTTAACCCCTACATCCCTTTTTTTACCAATGAAACGCTCCCACGCATAACTTCCGATCAAACCAAGACCCATCACAGAAGCTGCTACCGCAAGCGTAGCGATACATTCATCTTCACCATTTCTAAAATCAGACAAATTTCGACCATGTGCCCAAGCATTACTAACATGCAAATAAAGACCTGCGCCCAGCCCAGCGGCCATAC
>Ga0206849_1113_pt1 | contig 10723 bp, 18 predicted proteins | sample Alteio_BWOrgCont_15_FD_152892 | JGI IMG/M metagenome (GOLD analysis project Ga0206849, IMG submission 152892) | Enriched cells from forest soil in Barre Woods Harvard Forest LTER site, Petersham, Massachusetts, United States -... | ecosystem: Environmental > Terrestrial > Soil > Temperate forest >...
TCTTTAGGCGACGGACTTCACGAGCGGGCCAACGACTTCCGCGGCATCGAACCTCCGTTGTGCTTCCTGGAAAAACTCCGGGACCGAACTTACCAGCCGGCCGTTAACCTCGCGCCAGCGTAGCGGCCACCTCTCCCTTAAAGTCCGGGGACTCAGTGGTCCGTAATACCGATCATGCAACGACGCGAGCGCTTCCTTTGGAAGATACCGCGGCAGCAGATTGAGGTCAGGGACGGGAGGCATCGCCAGCGGCGGCGGGTTTGTCATGGAACGAGCCAAGGCACATCTCCTGTATCCAGGTGATGGCTCGGGTTGTCCCCTCTGCCGGTAAGTCGAAGTCGTGATCTATCACCACAGGTGGACGAGTCGCAACGTTCCGCTCCGCGTACCGGCGGCATTTCTTAAATATATGTGTGGCGCCTTGCCATCACCTCCCAGCCCATGATCCGCAATCCTGCGCAATCCGCCGTAAAGCAACCTTTCGGTGTTGCATATTTCGGAAATACGTGTTTACGTCATTGCGACGGACAAGGGGAATCGATGAACCAGATCAGCACCATCGCCAGCGTGTTACCAGGCGCTTTGACGCTGCGACACGACATGGACAAGGCCGGGACGTACTTGGCGGCCGAGAAGACCGACGCGACTGTCCGCGCGTACCAGTCGGACTTGCGCATCTTCGCCCGCTATTGCGCGGCGAACGGACTGGTAGACCTGCCGGCGCACCCTGAAACCGTGATGGCCTTCCTCGCGGCCCAGGCCACGGCTGGTACGAAGGCGTCCACCCTGACCCGCCGAGTTGCCGCGATCCGCTATAGCCATAAGGCGGCACAACTCGAACCGCCAACAGACCGGGAAGTCGTGCGAGCCACCCTACGCGGCATCAAGCGCACCATCGGGGTCAAGCAGGTGCAGAAAGCACCCGCCACGGCCGAGCGCATCGCCGACATGCTGGCGCGCATCCCCGGCACCCTGACCGGCAGGCGCGACCGTGCGGTGCTTGCGCTCGGTTTCGCTGGCGCGTTCCGCCGCTCCGAACTTGTCGCGCTGACCGTCGCCGATCTTATCGAAGTCGAGGGCGGTATCCGCGTGATCATCCGCCAGTCGAAAACCGATCAGGAGGCGGAGGGCGAGGAGATCGCGATTCCCTACGGCGATAAGTTGAGGCCGGTTGAGGCGGTGCGCGCGTGGCTGGACGCCGCGGGTATCACAGACGGCCCGGTGTTCAGATCCGTGGCGAAGGGTGGCCGTGTGATGGCCGAAGCCCTGACATGCCGCAGCGTCGCGAACCTCGTGAAGGCGTACGCCGAACGCGCTGGCCTCGATCCCGCCGAGTTCAGTGGTCACAGCCTCCGCGCGGGCTTCCTCCCCAGCGCGGCCGACCGTGGCGCCTCCCTGTTCAAGATGATGGAGGTCAGCCGCCACAAGAGCGTGAACACTCTCCGCGGTTACGTTCGCCGAGCCGATCTGTTTAAGGATCACGCTGGCAGCGGCTTCCTGTAAGTATTTCCGAAATATGTCTATAGGAAAAGCGTATGTCAGTAATAGCTATCACTGGCCGCAAGGGCGGTATCGGCAAGAGCACCATCACAGCCAACATCGCGGCCGAGTTGCTTATACTTGGTCGGAGCGTCGTCATCGTGGACACCGACCCGCAGCGCAGTTTGATTGCCTGGGCAACCCTGGGCGATGGCGTGTTGCGCGACATCGTGCAGGCGGTGGAGGTCACCAGTCCCGGCCAGTTCCGCGCGGCCGTCAGGAAGGCAGCAGCGGGCGCCGATCGCGTCCTGATAGATACGCCACCCGGCTTCGCGGACCCGGCCTTGCTGGCGTCCCTGGCCGCTGACCTGGTGTTGTTGCCGTGTGGACCGAGTCCCTTGGACATCATGGCCGTTCGTGACGCCCTGGACCTGGCCAGGCAGGCCCGGCAGGAGCGCGGCGGTAACCTGCCAGCGATCCGGTTCATCCCGTCAAAGGTCACCACCGGCACCCGGTTAGGCCGTGGCCTCGCCGACACTCTGGCCGAGATGGGAGAGCCGGTGTTGCCGCCGATCGGACAGAGAGCCGCGACAGCCGAGGCGGCGTTGACCGGGATGACGGTCCGCGAGTTTGCCGAAGGATCACCCGCCCAACTGGAATTCGCCGCCCTGGCCGCAGCGATCGAGGAAGCAATCCCATGACAGTAAAGCCCACGGATCGACTAAAGGCCCTGGCCCGGTCCAACCGTATTTCCGAAAGCGGTAAATCGGAAACCGGTGTTTCGGAGATACCTGCCGCACTTCCGGAAGCACATGCACCACACGGCGAGCGGGGGGACTTCCTGAAGCTGACGGTGACGCTCAGCCCCGAGGTCTATGGCCTGATCGCGGATGAGGTGAAGCGGCGGAAGCTGGCGAGGGAGCCGAACGCCGGCCTGTCCGCCATCCTGCGGGAAGCCGTGACGGCGTTCCTGGGTAAGCGGTAACCCCCGATTCGGGTGCCTGCCCGTGGGAATCGGCCCGGACCGAATCGGAACGCCCGCCGCCGCGATCTTGTACACATCCTTGTGAACATCGACCGGACGCGCCGCACGAGAAGCGCCGATTTCCGCCCTTTCTGGTCAATCTCGGTTAGATGATTCATCTAGCGTATTCCGGCGCGAAACTGCGGAAATTTGCCTGGAATCGGTGAAAATGGGCAGGCTTGCCGACGCCGCGCCGATCGCGGCCGAGTCGCCTGATACGGAGAAACCGAAGCCCCAGAATCACTGAAGCCGCCCAAAGGGCGGCCCCATGACCGGCAGAGCCGGGAAGATCGATCTGTGACAAGGCGATCCTCCCAGCACCGCACCGTTTTGTAAACCCCTGTTTTGGCGGGCGGGAAACTGCGCCTTGTGGGTTGCCCATGACGCGGCCTCGGTTAACCCGAGGATGTGGACGCATGCCCAACGAGCTACCCGAAGACGACGGCCCACGCGCGATCGATCGTGAAAGCCGATGCTGGCACGACAGCCGTACAGAGCCGTTCCAGTGGCGCCCACGAGCCAGGAAGCCCCTGATCCGCCTTTACCGTCGTGCCACCGCCCTGGACCGCCGGACCCATGCCAAAGGCCACCACGGCGGCGTTATCGGCCCCACCGCGTTGAAGGTGCTGGAAACGCTGATATTCGGCTTCATCGACTACAGCACCGGCAGGCTCGACCCGTCCCATGCGGGAATCGCCAGGAAGGCCGGCGTATGCGTCAGATCCGTGGCGAACGCGCTGAAGCGGCTCAAGGACCTGAAGATCATCGACTGGGTGCGACGGTGCCACGAGGAATGGACCGAATCCGGCCGATGGGTCCGCAAGCAGGATACGAACGCCTACATCGTCGGAGATCCCGCCGTTTGGGATGACGCCAGACCAGCCGCGCCGCCGATACCGCACCGGGACACCTATGCGCCGCCCAGGATGCCCGGCGCGCTCGATGACGCGGTGACCGAAAGGAAGGCCGGCGACCTACGCAGCGTCATCCGCGCGCTCGAAAGCGATCCGGACAACTTGCTCGCGCGCACCCTGGCCAGGCTCGGCCGCGCTGTCGCCGATCAAACCGACGCGCGGATTGCTTAGCAATTACTGGACTGCACGAGATGCAATGAATCCTCTCTAAGTACTTTTCATACTAAGGACCCACACGAATTCGGCGATCTGATCACCCAAACCGACCCGACAGACGCCGACCACGCCGACAGGCCAGCGGCGAACCACGTCCGAGAAGCGAAGATTGCTCAGGACAAGGAGCGGTCGCGTGGTCCGGTCCGATCATTGAGCACCTGTAGGGTGCAATGGTCTGACTCAGATTTTCCCGCCTGAAACTGTCCCGCCTGCTGTGGCACCTCTGTAGCGAGATCGAGGCACTACTATAGCACCTGCCGGGGCGCGCTTGGCCGTGGAGGATTCGTGTAGCTTCCGTGGGACTTCCGTGCGGGTTCCGTACAGCTTTTGCGGCCGGAAAACTCCGCCAGACCATTGCACCCGTAAACGGTGCCCGTCATGGATCTGTCCCGCCTGGTGTCACTTAGGCGTCCCGCCCCATTATGATTCTCGGCGGTGTCGGCGGCCAAGGGAGAGGCACGTCCCTCTGACAGCGGGAAGCCGGCCGAGGCCAAAGACCTGGCGGGCGATGACGCATGCACACGGTTGATGCCGTTCCGAGAACCGCCGACGCACCCAATCTTGCAACCGCCCGCGAGGCACGATCAAGCGCACGCGGCTCGGCCGATTTCTCACTTCTACGCACAAATCATTTACCGAAATCGTCGATTATCGCGGCGGACGGACAGATCCATATTCACGCCATCGAACAGGGCGTGAGCCGGGAACAACTCCCGACATCCGCCAAAACAGGAGAAGTCACCATGAAGACCACCAAAACACTTGCCCTGGCCGCGCTGGCTGCACTGTCCCTCGGCGTTGGTACCGCCCTCGCGCAGGAAGGCGGAGAGAACGCTTTCCCTTGGCCGCCGGTCCAACACGTGGCGCCGATTACCAGCCATGGTGGCGTGCAGGTTCAGTCGGGTTCGTCTGACATCGATACGGCCGAGGTTCCCCGCGGGCGCGCTGCTGGCCAGCCGCTGTTCCGCGCCGACGGTCAGGGCTTCTGATCGTTCAACAGAGAACAGACCATGACGAAGGGGCCGGTGCTCAGCGCCGGCCTTTTTTGTGACCGGGCGTCTGTCATCCATACCGATGTCGGCAAGGGTGGTGGGCGGTAAGGTGCCCGGACTCCGGGGGCCTTCTACTGGCCTATGATGGGTACTCCCGTCAGAGCGAGCCAGTTCACCTGAAGCCTGCGCACGGCGGACTTCATCCACCAGTCGGAACTCGGCCAGCTTATTTGTGCCCGAGGTTCGGGTGCTTATCGGTCGTCCGTCACTCTGGCTGGACCAGGCATTATTGGCAGGGCGCGAACGGACCCGCCAATAGAACGCCCAACCCTCGCCGACCGCGATCGGTGCGGCTTGAGCGATGGTGTGAAGCACTTCAGAGCGGTAGTCCTCCGAGCACGGTAATTCTCCACCCGTCGTCGGACTGAAGGCACGGTGCCTCCGGCTAAACGGCAGCAGCACACCGCACCTGAACGGAGAATGACCATGAAGACCACCAAAACTACCAAAACACTTGCTCTGGCCGCGCTGTCTCTCGGCATCGGTACCGCCTTCGCGCAGGAAGGCGGGGAGAACGCTTTCCCTTGGCCACCGATCCAGCAGGTGGCGCCGATTACCCACCATGATGCCATGCGAGTTCAGTCGGGCTCGTCCGACGTTGACACATACGCGGCTCCCCGCGGCGCCAATGGCCAGCTTCTGTTCCGCGCCGACGGCCAGGGCTTCTGATCGTTGAAAGACTATGAGGGGTCACCACACGGTTTGTTCAAAATCGTACGCTAAGAAGCAGGCTCATCTGGAGGATGGCTGATGCGGGGATCCATGGGAGAGAAGATCGGCGAAGGCGCCTGGTCGGACGTCCATGCCTGGGCGCCGGGTCAGGTCGTGAAGTTGTTTAAGGCCGGCTTCACGCGCCGTCACAGCTGGTGGGAGGCGCGAATGACCCGCGCCGCCTTCGCCGCCGGCACCCCGGCGCCGGAGGTGTTCGACGAGGTGACAGTGGAAGGGCGCTTCGGCGTCGTGCTGCAACGCCTCGACGGGCCTACTCTGCTGCAGCTCTCGCGGAGCGGCGCCATAACGCCTGAGCAAACGGGCGCGATTCTTGCTAACCTCGCCATGTCCGTTCACAGGACAGCCCCACCGCCGGACGTACTCCCGCTGCGCGACAGGGACGCCCAGCCGTCGCGGCTCTCCGGCGGCATCCTTCCGGAGCACATCGCCACTGGCATCCTCACTTTGATCGAGCGACTGGCGCCGGCGGACGGGCTGTGCCATGGCGACCTTCACCCGGACAACGTGATCATGACGGCGGCCGGTCCGAGACTCATCGATTGGGGCGGGGCCACCCGTGCGCCACCCGGCCTCGACCTCGCGTGCAGTCACTTCCTTTCCGAGGTCGCTCAGGAAAACGTCCCCGATCCGGAACGGCCACGCGCGAACAGTGCGGCCATGCAGTCCGCGTACGCGCGACTTGCCGGCATGTCGCTTGCGGCGCTGACGGCGGCGATGGAGCCCTATCTGCCCATCATCCATGTCCGCTTCCTCCTTGGGCCGGCGGCGAACCCCGCCCTGCGGGCGCGGCTGATCCAGCGCGTCGAAGCGGCATTGCGCTCGGCGGACTAGTCCTCAGTAGGATTTCAGATGCCACTTGCCTTTGAATTCGACTCTGAAAGAGGGTTTTGAAAGGAAGAATCCCGCGCTTTGCCGTCTGGTTCGTCGCGTTACGCAAACCCTCGACGGCGAACCGGACGAAGCACGGTTAAAGTTGTACGCTGACGTATTCTGGCGCGAGGTTCAGACGTTGATTGACCGGGCCGAGGGGCGCGGCAACCCGTAGGCGGTGGCGCGGCACGACTACCTAAAGGTGAACATAGAACCCAGGAGCGATGCATATGCCGTTGAATGGCCAGATAACCGGAATTCAAAGCGTGAAGGACGGACAGAAACCGCAGATGGGTCCCATGGGCACGCCGATCGAGATTGACGTGTTTACGACCGGCGGGCCGGACAGGCTGGAGATAACGCAGGACGCGGCCCGGCGATTGGTGGCGGACCTGTCGAAAAAACTGGGCATTGCGAGTTCCCCGTAGGTTGCGACGGGTCCCACGGGGTCCGGCCTGGAAGTCCGCCGTCCTGACAAGATGCGAGGCGGCATCGCCAGCCAACGCCTCATGGTCGCGGCCTAGCCCGCCTTCGCCGGTAACTTTCTCGGATCGATCTCCATCAGCGTCGCCAACCGACCAATTTCGGCCTGAACCTCGGGTTCGACCTGCGTCGCCTTTTCAGCCAGTCCAAAGCAAATCAACTCAAGGGCGAGGCCATACTCGCGGGCATATATGTATTCCTTGATATCATTGATCTCTTTGTCCGACAGCGACGCCCGAACTCGAAAGAGGAGGTTGTGAAGCGCCTCATTCAATGCGTTCCAGAGTTCGTCATGTTTAGCCATTCGAACCTCCTCACGGGCGGGTTGGATATCCGGTCACGATGGAGCCGTCCGACGGGTCAACAACGACTCTTATAGAGATGCCGTTCCGCACCCCGGTCAAGGTAACACGTTGCCCGCTCGGCTGGCGGGTGATCGTGTTATCATTCGCAATACTCTCTACGGCGCTAATGATTTCATCGTCGGACCAGGACGCCGGAAATTCGGTCCCACCAGATCCGGTCCCTGCACGATGGCCCCCACCCGTGGCATCTCCGTCCAGAATATGAATTCGCCGTGCGGGGCTGACGGTGGAACGCGTGCTCGGAGGTGACTGGGACATGCGTTCGCCTCCTCCCTGAACCGTTTCATCAACCTGGAACATAACGACCGATCGCCAAAGGCCAATACCGCGTACACGGCCTGGAACAGCCGCGAGTTTCTGCCACCGTGACGACTGGTCCTTCGATATCCCGAGATCAGACAGCGTCGGCACCGGACTAGGCGGTGGTGTGGCACGACCACCTAAAGGCGGTCTACCAGCGCCCTGAGTTCCCTTCGCCTTCTCCATATCCCTCAGTAACTCACCCATCCGGAAGTGCGCAAAATTGCACACTTCTCAGTCCCGCGGCTTCACGTCGTCCTCGCCGGCCTTCCTTCGTGCGTGGAACCACCAACATCGGCGCCGCGTGTTTCCGCTTCACCCTGATTCAGCATCGCGTCAATGCGACGTACACGAGCGACTAAGTGCGCGCGATCTGCCTTCGAGAGGTTGGGGTGGTTCAAAACCCGCAGTACGGCCGAGCGGTGTTGAATGAGTTCTCCTCGTGTCATTGCCATTGGATTTCTTTCACGCCGGATCGTCACGGCCTGCCGGGCGGGCGGGTGAATTCGGCAAACTCGTCCTCCTCCAGCAATGAACGACGCGGCGCCGCTTCCTCTTTCGGGACCGGTGCCGGTTGTACCCGCGGCGGATTCGCGATTGACAACAACGATTCGTAATCGGATTCCGTCGGGTCGAACCGCGCTCCGGGCGGAGGTGGCGGCGGCGGCCGCGGCGATTCTACCGGCTGCAACAGACGCTCCATAAACTCGTCGCGCTCGTCGTCGCCGGTCGGAGGCCTGGCGACCATTCCTAGGTCAGGATCTTCCCGTGGGCGCGCGGCACCTAACAGGCTCGCATTTTCGCGGATTTGCTGCCGCGCCGCGGCCAAACCACGAAGCATTGTATGATGCAGCCCGGCGGCTGGATCAGGGAACGCAGTCTTGGACCAGGCCCCCATTAACGGGTTCCTGACATGCTTGCGCCGCCGTGTTTGTATCGCGTATTCATGACGCTGGAGAGTTGAAGTCTAGCCGGCCGAGACAATCCGCCCGCTGCGTCAGATGGATCATCGGCGCGGCGGGTTTGCCTTCAAACATCGCCGTAAATCGCTGCATCTTCAAATATGATGCCTTTCCGCGACAATGCCTCAGCGTGCTTCCGCGACTGTTGGGCTGATGTCGTGGTCCAATCGAGTCCGGAATGCATGATCGCGGAATCGTTTTTCAACAACGACGGCCTGAACGCCGGTCTGCCACGCGCGCCTTTGATGCCCGGTCGGGCGAATTGTTTCGGCTCCCCCGAAGGTTGCTTCGTCTGGCGCCCCGTCACGGTTACAGATCAAGGACCATCATAACTAGACTGTCCCAACGAAAAGAGCGCCGCTCGAACCACCGCCGCCGTTGATCCAGAGCTTGCCACCGCCGGGATCGCTCTTGGGTAGTGTCGAGAGGTCGAGTGCCGCGATGTCGGCGGTTGTCAGAACGACCGCGCCGGTTCGTGTGTTAAACGATGCGACGCCAGCCGTTGGAGACGCTAAGTTCGCGATGTCCTGTGTTTTCGTAACGGACTCGAAAATACTCAGGTATCCGTTATAAGTGCGGATCATATAGACTATTTCATTGCCCAGAAGCGCCATGTCAGGCTCTCCCTTTTTGATAGAGCCGAGCCGCTTTCCCGGCCGGAGCTTTAGCGCCCGCCGGTTTGGCCCGCCTTGATGCGGGGACCGGAGGCATCTTCTTATAGAGTCGGCGGCTTGCCGCACCTTGGGAGATGCCCGGACCAGCTTCGTCGCCGCCGTCATCCGATGGCATCATTCCGGCCGGCGCAGCACCGCCCGGCGGCGGAGGAGCAGCCCCCTGGCCCTGCCCAGGTGGCATCATGCCCGGAGCCATCGCACCACCACCCGGAGGCATCGGCTGACCACTCTGACCCGCGAGCATCTGACCGGCGCCGGGAGACAGCATATCGCTATCGCCCCCGACATAGCGCTGACGACGCTTAATCGGCTTCTTCATCTCAACTGCCCCCGCCATTGTACAGCCGAGAAGCAAAGGACATCATCGACCGCCGCGGACTGGCACCAGCGGGAGCCCGACCGTTGTAACTCGCGACATCACCGCCGCTCGTGGCCGGTTTCGGATTAGCCGGAGCCGCATAAGCCGGTTTTTGTGCCTTCCCGAGTGTCGGACTTTCACTAAACAAACGAGCCTGCGGACTGGACTTCGACGCGAGCATCGCACCGACCTTGGCGAGCATGACATGGACGGCCGGGTGATCCCCTGCGCCGGTTTCTTCCATGGCCCGCCTGAGACTTTCGAGTCCGCCCTTATCAGCGCCGTAAATCGTCTCGATCAGTTTGCGGTTGGCAGCGACATCAACCCCACGCGTCGCGAGTGTGGCCGATCGTAGACGGCTACGGTGGCTTAGCCATCGTTCCGTATGTGGGCTGTCGTAATGTTTCGCCATCGACGCGCAGACCTCAGCGAGTTCCTGGCGATGGATGTCCAGAAGCCTGGCCCCCAGGTTGGCAACGTGACGTGGTACATCCGCCGGATGAATTGCTATCTCCCGAGCGGCCGACTTTAGAACCGTCTCGAAGTCTTCATATCTTTCTTTCAGAACCGAAACGCCGTTCGCCGTGGTGATTCTCTCCGACGACATCGGTTTTTGATAGTTGCCAGACGTGTAGTTGACGGGAATGCCCTTCTCAGCAGCAACCCGCGCTGAGTCCGATCTCATGACCATTAACGTTCTCCTAAATCCCGCCGCGGCGCAGCCGCCACCAGAACTACGCGACCCTTGCCGCCCATCACTGGGCCGGGCGGAGTCATGTGACCCATCAACGGCGCACGGCTCGCGGGTTCAACCGCATGTCCAACCCCCGGACGACTGTACGGAATGCGGTCAAGCCATTCCATCCGACGATGTGGCCATAACGGAACGACACCGCCCTGACCCTCAACATAGCGTTCGCTCATGACAGCCTCCCATGGACTTCCCACGCCGATCTCATAGGTGAATACGGCCGCGAATCCTCAGCCAACCGCGCCTGATACTCGCGCCAAATTCGTTCATGCATTCTCATATGTTCCGGGACGTCAACAAGTCTCGCACCAGGATCACGAAACCGAATCGCGGGAGTAAAGGCGTCAGGCGCATAGCTCATTGCGGAATCCTCACAATTTTTTGTAGTAGAAACGCAACGGAAACGTGGGAAGGCGAGCGGATGCGCCCTCATGGATAGGGTGGGACGGCCACCCGGCCACGCCTTCCCATGGGTGCCACCCGGCGCCGGCACCCTCGCGCCAGACACGCCAACGCGCGACGGCAGGCGAGACATGGACGGCA
>Ga0206849_1114_pt1 | contig 10709 bp, 9 predicted proteins | sample Alteio_BWOrgCont_15_FD_152892 | JGI IMG/M metagenome (GOLD analysis project Ga0206849, IMG submission 152892) | Enriched cells from forest soil in Barre Woods Harvard Forest LTER site, Petersham, Massachusetts, United States -... | ecosystem: Environmental > Terrestrial > Soil > Temperate forest > O...
CCGACGAAATCCTCCTCAAGTGGGTCCGCACCGCTCCAATTAAACGCGTAAGCCGTTGCAAGCCCGCCCGAAGTAAAGGGAGCCCCGACCTGCCCAAGAAGTGTGCCGTCCGCAACATCCACCGCAGTAGCAATGCCTCCGGACAAGACTGTGCTGACATCCTGAATCACGCCCGAAGTCGCCGAACTCAGATAGAAAACGAACGTAAACGTCCCCGTGTTGCTCACGGTGTCGGTAAAAGTGAAGGTACCCCGCCCAGAACCATCGCCATCAAGCGTCACAGTCCCTGCGCTGAGCACCCCACTCGGAGGAACCGTCTTCACGGTCCCCGCATTGTTGTTGTCCAGAAGGATCGCAGAAAGGCTTCCTCCCGTGGCTGTAAGGCGTCCCGCGCGCGCCAACGGCCCGCTGCCCCCTGTGCCGCCCATGACGAACACGAAGTTGCTGTTATTGAAAGCGGTCACATCGTTGGGAGTGTTCGCCTGCTGAGCGATTGCTTCGCCAAGTATTGTTCCCGGCGCTGCTGCGTCTTGATCGATCCCCATGAACTGAACGTGCTGGCCATCGATGACGTAGTAGACAAAATTGAGACCGCCGATAAAAGCCAAGCCTCTTCCCGTCCCGAGATTGGTGCTATCCGTTGAATAGGTTCCGCCAGAGATTACGGCCTTCGTCGTAAATGTGCCATTGTCGTTGACATCCCAGAAACTGTTCGCGGCGAAGCTGCCCGAGCCTGCGGTTGGTGCGACAATATCCCCAACGATGGAAACGGGGTTGCCCGTGTCATCCGGAATAATTCCAGAAAAATCGAAAGCATAAGTGCCGGCAGCCATCGCTGTTGAGGTCTGAAGACTGAAGCTCCCGCTGGCAGTCTCCGTGTCACCCGAGGTCATATCCACCATATAGCCGGTGATGGAAGAAGCCAGCGCGATGCTGTATTGGAACGTACCGCTGGATTCAGTAATGTTAAGAGTTCCGCGGCCATCGGCATTCACTACATAGCTCCCGCCGGTAATATTGAAAATATTGTCCGCTCCCAGGGCGTGAACGTCTTCCAAACCGCCCGTTGTCGCAATCCCTCCTCCGCCATCGGCGATGAATACCCCGACTCGAGAGAAGCTGCTCGTACCAAAAGTCGGGTCGGTCGTTGTACCGGTCATCGAAAAAACATAGTTACCCTTGAGGCTTGCGTTAGTGAATCCACCGGACGGCGGTGGGACAGGGGCGCTAGAGCCTCCGCTGCAAGAGGTAGTCCACGCCACCGCGAAAATTGTAAGAGCAAACAGGAGGCGGTTCATCGCGCACCTCTCGCAACATGCACGGCAGGCATTTGGAGCACTTGCCCCTTGGCGTTGCGCACGGTGACAGACTGCGTGCCATTTTCAATAATCCGGGCAGCAAACGTGCTGCTCTCTCCAACGGCCATCACTTCGCCAGTGATTCGAACGGAGTCTCCGGCCGACAGTGTGAATCGTTTTTGCTCGAGAAGTTTCGCGCTGCCAATATGCACATCAACAATGCCGGAGGCAGTCTGAATGCTCACATGCGCGCCGATGGGCGGCACGCTGGATTGCTCAGTGTAGGAAATAACTTTGCCGACGAGGGTGGTTTCGCGGCTTGCATCGTAAGTTGAGTAAGTCTGCGCAACCGCTGCTTGTTGTTGCTGTGCGCCTGCCAAGGATACGGAGAGTAGAGCGCCTGTAAATACCACACTGCCCAGAAAAAACCGGATTTTCAATTTCGTTACCCCTTCCCCACGTTCGAGAGACTTTTGTCGAATCTCTCTGGATAGCGTCACCGCAATCAGATTGCGGCACTACGCAGATGTACCACTGTTTGGATGACCAAAGTCTCCAAACCGTTCCCGCTGAAAAACATTTTGTTCAAATCGACAACAGCATCGCCTGCAACTTCCGTGCGCACAGACTTCCCCCGCAAAAACCAAACCCGTTCCATTGAAAAAAGTTTCGCGACGTTCCTCATTCCGCTTCTTGTGTTCCGCGCTGCCACAACTAACCCAGTTCCCCATTTTCGATTTACAAGTTCCCTCAATCTATTGAATTAATTCTTCGATTTGACAGCCGTCCGCATTCCGATGATAATTATGCGTACGTCACTCCTGTGGAGGGCTGATAAGCTCGCGCTCTGGGAAATCCCAAGCAAGAGCTGCATGGATGGCGCCAAAATATATTTTTGTTACCGGCGGTGTGGTTTCCTCACTTGGAAAGGGAGTTGCTGCTTCCTCCATCGGTTGTCTCCTCGAAAGTCGCGGTTTCAAAGTCACCCTTCAGAAATGCGATCCGTACCTGAACGTCGATCCCGGTACGATGAGCCCATTTCAACACGGTGAAGTCTTTGTCACCGAAGACGGCGCGGAGACCGACCTCGACCTCGGCCACTACGAGCGCTTCACCCACGCTAAGCTTTCCCGTGACAATAACTGGACCACCGGCCGCATCTACGAAACCATTCTCACCAAAGAACGCCGCGGCGACTACCTCGGCAAAACCGTTCAAGTCATCCCGCACGTCACCGACGAAATCAAAGCCACCATCAAGAAAGTCTCCGATGACGTAGACGTAGTCATCGTCGAAATCGGCGGCACCGTCGGCGACATCGAATCGCTTCCCTTCCTCGAAGCCATTCGACAAATGCGCCTCGAACTAGGCGTAGAGAACACCCTCTTTGTTCACGTAACGCTGGTTCCCTTTATCGCCGCCGCCGGCGAACTGAAAACCAAGCCCACGCAACACAGCGTCAAAGAAATGCTCGGCATCGGTATCCAACCTGACATTTTGCTCTGCCGCAGCGATCGCCACATTCCCGCCGACCTCAAGAAAAAAATCGCCCTCTTCTGCAACGTTGCCGAAGCCTGCGTCATTTCCATGGAAGACGTCGACACAATTTACGCCGTCCCTGTAGAGCTCAGTCGCGAAGGCCTCGACGCCCAGATTCTTCGTCAATTAAAACTGGAAGACCGCCCCTCCGACATGCGCCCCTGGCTCGACCTCGTCTACCGCATGCACAATCCCGCGGGCGAAATTCGCATCGCCGTTGTCGGCAAATACGTTCAGCTCGAAGACGCCTACAAAAGCCTTCGCGAAGCTCTCCTCCACGGCGGCCTCGCTCACAATCAAAAAACGGTTCTCGAATGGATCGAAGCCGAGGAGATCACTTCGCCGGAAATCGCAGCCGCTCGCTTGCGTGGCTATGATGGCATCCTCGTTCCCGGCGGCTTTGGCAAGCGCGGCATCCAGGGCATGATCAACACGATTCAATTTGCCCGCGAAAGCAAAATCCCCTATTTCGGCATCTGCCTCGGCATGCAATGCGCGACGGTCGAATACGCCCGTGACGTAGCCGGCCTCAAACAAGCCGACACCACCGAGTGCGACCCGCAAGCTCCTCATCGCGTCATCTACAAACTGCGCGAACTTCTAGGCGTCGACGAAATGGGCGGCACGATGCGCCTCGGCGCATGGCCCTGCAAACTCGAACCCGGCTCTCTCGCCAATCGCGCCTACGGCAAAACCGAAATCAGCGAGCGCCACCGCCACCGCTACGAATTCAATCGCGACTACGAAAAAACTCTAACCGACGCCGGCCTCCTCATCACCGGCCGCACTCCCGACGAAAATTACGTTGAAATCATCGAAGCTCCCGATCACCCGTGGTTCCTCGGCTGCCAATTCCACCCCGAATTCAAATCCAAGCCTTTGGAACCACATCCGTTATTTGCCGCCTTCATAGGCGCCGCACTCGAACACAAAAAAGCGCGCTCGCGCCCTGCTGCGGAAGCACCGCGCGTCCAAGCCGCCACCATAGCCCCACACGCCAACGCCTAGCTCTTGTAGGGGCACGATTCATCGTGCCCGCTTGTGCTGCAAGTTCACCCGTGCTCGCCCTCTGAAACAAATGAAGCTTCGAAGGGCCTTCCCACTCTTTATTTGCGACAACGCGCCCCTGAGCTCACCTCTCTGGTACTGATGGACGTAGACCTGACGAGTATCCTAACTGCCGACCACCACGCTCTTTTCGCCATCACAAAAAGTCTGCATCTCAATTCAAAACCAATTCATCTATCTGGTACGAATCGAGCAGTAGCATTTCCTGGACATCGATTCTTCGCGAGGGCCCCTTAACCGGAATTTCCAATTTGACTGAGCTTCGTGCTGCCTCCAGCCATCTATGCTCAGCCGAGGCGAAGTCGGCAAGTGTTCTTCAACCTTAACCAAATCCATGGGAGGAGTTCATGAAACGGTTAGCTTTTTTGCTGGTTGCACTTGCAACCTTCGGCGCAATTGTCGCCTACATGCCGCGCGCATCGGGACAGTCCGATGGAGACTCCTCCCCAATCTACGGAGTCAAAATCCCCGCCGGATACCGCGATTGGAAAATGATCGCCGTTGACCAACTGCTTGTACCAGGCAAGACCGACCAGTTGCGCGCTCAATTTGGCAACGATATTGCGATCAAAGCCTTTAAGGAACGGAAGCTCCCCTTCCCGGACGGCAGCATCATCGCCGCGATTCATTGGACTCGTGTCCCATCTGAAGACAACAACGAAGCCCTGGCCGCAGAATTCCCCGGCGCTCAATCTTTCCTTGTCGGGTCTATCGTAAATGTTCAATTCATGGCCAAGGATTCAAAGAAATACGCCGCGTCGGGCGGCTGGGGGTTCGCCGACTTCAAAGACGGAAAGCCCGGCGACAAAGCGCTGCACGAAACCTGCTTCCCCTGCCACACGCCCGCGAAAGATCGCGACTACGTCTTCACCTATTACGCGCCTTGAGCCGAGAATTCACACCGCTCAATCACAAACGAGACAATGAAGCGACACAACCCAGGAGGCAACCATGAGCACCAAGCCAGTTCGTACGAATGACCAGACCAGCGACGCGGGCGTCGCGAGAGTGGCCACGAAGCTCGAGGTGGTGGTCGTCCCTGTCTCGGATGTCGACCGCGCGAAGGAGTTCTACAAAAAGCTCGGCTGGCGGCTCGACGCCGACTTCCCTTTCGATAACGGCTTCCGTATCGTCCAGTTCACGCCGCCCGGCTCCGGCTGCTCGATCCAATTCGGCACGAAGATCACCTCAGCCCCGCCCGGCTCGGCCCAGGGCCTCTACTTGATCGTTAACGACATCGAGGCCGCCCACGACGAGATCACCGCCCGCGGTGTCGCGATCAGCGAAGTGTTCCACTCCGTGACGCCTGGAGCTCAGTTCCAGCCCGACGCCACAAGCGGTCGCGTCAACGGGCCAGCACCCAATCACGCCACCTACAGCTCCTTCGCCACCTTCAACGACCCGGATGGCAATAGTTGGCTGTTGCAGGAAGTCACAGCGCGGCTTCCCGGGCGCATCGACCCCGTCTCGACTTCGTTCGGCTCAGTCAGCGATGTAGCAAACGCGCTTCGCCGTGCCTCGGCCGCCCACGGCCAGCACGAAAAGCGCATCGGCGCCGCAGATCCCAACTGGCCCGACTGGTACGCCGAGTACATCGTCGCGGAACAAGCCGGAACCAAGCTCCCGACCTGAGCGCCAGCGACATTTTCGTTATCGATCTCGCGCCGCACGCGCCCCGATCGGTCAACGCACGACATTCCGTGTCGCTTAGGCGTGCCCAGCCGTGACCTTGCCAAAAACGCGGCAGTAATTTCCGCCGCCCACTTTCCCAATATCGTCAGACGTAAATCCCTGGCGAAGCATCTCGCCTACTACCGCGTAGAATCCTCCGGTCAGGCCCTGCCAAGCCTTATTGGTGCCCTGCCCAACACGCGAAGAGAGCAGGTCCGTGTCGCTGCCGATACCGACGTGGTCGATGCCCACCGCGTCCACCATCGCCTTGATGCTTTCCACGAACTCGCGCAGCGAGTCCGCCAAATGAGTCCATACGCCGATCACGCCACCAGCGTCGGCTACCACCTTTGCATGTTCTTTGCTGATCAGCCGTGGCCTCATCATCTCCACCATTTTCGGGTTCCCGCCCGTCCGGCTGTCGAGGCTCGTGTGCGACACAATAAACGGCTGCTTGGTCACCTTCAACACGCCCAGCACGGTCTCGTGACTGGCGTGCGCCATATCCACCAGCATCCCCAGTCGATTGCATTCCTTTATCACTTCTGCGCCGAACGCCGTCAACCCACCAAGATGAGCGGTGCCGGTGTTCGTGTCGCCCAGCGGGGACACCATGTCATCTCGCTCATGAAGCAATTGAAGGTGCCGCACACCGCGCTTGTACACTTCTGCCACGCGGTCGAGGTGCCCTTCGATAAAGTGCGAGCCTTCCACCGACTGGACGATAGCGGGCCGCCCTTGGTCGTGCGCCGTCTGCAGATCTTTCAGATCCAGCGCGCGATGTATGTGTCCCTTTTCCAACTGCGCGTCGATCGCCGTAAGCCAGCGAAGGAAGTTGTCTCGTGCATCGCCCGGCTTGTCATTTTGCGCGAAATCCAACACGTAGCTAGCACAGACGGCGGTTAGCCCTGACTGTGCAAGCTCTTCTCCAATGAAAAGGACGGGAGTCTTTTGCTGCTCCTCCGGCCGCGGCGGCTGACCGCGCGGATGCGGTTCAGTCCCCGCCGGATAAACATGGTTGTGCATGTCGATGCCGATAGTCTTGGACACAACCTGCGCAACGCGCGGATCAACTCCATCGCCCGACGCATTTAGCCACGGCGCGAGCATCATCGCACCGCCAACACCCGCCGCAGTGCTCAGGAATTCTCGTCGCGCAACCCGAGCATAATTATTCTTCAACTCATCGCTCCTTCAACTAGCGTTGCTCCTTCAAACAGCCATAGCGGTGCGCCAGACTAAGTATTGCGTTGTGACGGATAGACGAACACGCTTCGTCAGGGAATGACTACTTCGCGATTTGCTGCGCCCATCTGGGCCCCTTCGGAATCTCGCACTACGGTGCGAACCAGAAACGTTCCTGGTTGGAGATCAAAGCTCAGTTTCACATTCAAGCCCGTTTTGTTCACTCGCTCCAGAGTTTCATCTTTCAAGCGCATGTCGAGGACTCGCTGCAGCCCGGTTAGCATGCTCCCGTTCTCATCAAAAATAGCAGTGGTGATCGTCAACGTATCCTGGTTGCGTCCATCCACCTTACGAAGTTTGAGTTCTTCGGTCCCCACATGCGTAACTACGGTGAGGTGCACTCCGTCCGCGCCCTTGAAGAATTGCGCCTTGCATTCGACGGGTAGCTCGCGCAATTCCTCCTGAGAGAAGACCGCCTGCTGAATCTCCTCTCTGGCCGCAGCTTCGGGGTTGGATTCGCCGCGCGGGGCGAAATATCCATGGCGGGCCTGCAGCGCCCATTTCTGCTTATTCACGAGCGTCACTTTCAGGTTGTGATATTTGCCATCGAGCTTCAAGTTTTGTGGCGTAAATCCGAGTACATAAGAAACTTCCGGCTCGGTCGCGGCGTGCAGCAGGCCTTGATCAATGTCATTCCGGTCGTGAAAGAAAACCCCTCCGGTGCCGTCTGCCAGCTCCGCAAGCGAGATGTAGTGCGATTCTTCTTCCCTCATTGTGTATTGTGTCTTCAAAGGACTAACAGAGGGGACGGCAGTGCCAGAGCTGGATGCATCATAGACGGAAGAAACGTACAGGCCCCGCGCATCAATCGTATTGATCACGACATTTTCTTTCGTGGCCCTGTCGATAACTTCCCCTTCAAACTGATGCATGGATCGAAGCACAAAAAATCCCGGTGACATCATCACGATGACGCGCTGTCCGGGCAGCACGCTCATCCTTCGAATTAAAGCCCCCAGAGTTTGATACGTACGCTGTTCCTCCGCTTCCGCGAGATTCAATACTGTCTCTGCCGCTGCCGCCACGATAGGATTCGGTTCAGTAGAAGTCGGGCCTGGAAGCGGCGAATTCCCGCTGCAATTCATATAGTCCTGGTTCGCCACCTGTATCGACGCGGGGTCGGTTGCCTCTACGATCATATACGCTTCTTGCAAGTTCATCGGCGGACAGTCCGCGGGAGTGTTCTGCGCAAGTGAATGCGGCAGGATTCGCTGGACCGCCTCCTCGAGTTTCCCTCGGTCCCCCGTAAAATCCTGTTCCACTTGACCGGAGGTGGTGAAAATGGAGAAGCGATCACGAGGCCCCATGGCCGCGAAGAGCTTCGCAGTGGCCTGCCGCGAAAACATGACGTCTTGAAGCGAGAGATGGAGATCGTCGAAGAATAACGTGACGAACCTTTGCGGCAAATCTGCCGCTTTCACCGATGTTCCTTCCGAAGTTGCCTCCCCAGGACCGGCCGCAGGCGCGTGGGAAGCAGGAGTCTCCACGGAAAAACTAGAAATGATCTGTGGTTTGCGCTCGTCGGCAAGCTGAAAGTCTTCTTTCTTCAAATTCGTGACCACTTTGCCGTCGTTGTCGCGCACCACGACGCGCACAAGGACGACGTTGACGCGCACCTTAAACGTCGCAGGAGAATCGTGCGAGACGATTTCATCGTTGGGTGCCTTCGTATCGGGTTTGGGCGCGTTTTGAGGTGCGTCAGCCGGTGGGGCTTGAGGAGTTGCAGCTGGAGCCTGAGCTCGGGCAACTGGCAAACCGGCGAAAAGAAGAATGCCACCGAGAAAAGCTAACCAAACGGTTCTTGGTGGGATGCGCGCAGACCGACTGAGCGGAACTGTCAATGGAATCCCTCCACTCCGTCGGACTCCCTCAACCCAATGTTGGTGGGACTAATTGTAACTGTCATTAGAGTTGCCAAGACCGTCGAAAGGGCCGGCACATGGTCGTTCACTTCTGAAAGTATGACGAGTAACTTGAGCTTGAGGTTACAGACTGAATGAGTTCCTAGCTGTGTGAGAAGTGAGTTGACCTTCCAACTCCTGGCAACTCGCATCATCGGAAACTCCCCTCGCGACGGTCATCGAGCAATTCTCCAAATCAAACCCGCGTATGCTATCTTCGTTAACTTCGATGATACCCGCTCACGACATTGCTCTCGGCTCGCTGCGCCTCGGACTTGGCAACCCCCTGTTTCTGATAGCTGGGCCTTGCGTGATTGAAAACGAAGCCCACGCCAGAAAAATGGCGGAAAGAGTCGCCAAAATTGCCGCCGACTGTGGCGTCCCCTACATTTTCAAAGCATCGTACGACAAAGCCAACCGCTCTTCCGTGAAAGCCTTTCGCGGACCAGGCCTCGCCGAAGGCCTGCGCATTCTTGGCAAAATTAAGGCGGATTTGAAGGTCCCCATCCTAACCGACATTCACGAACCTTCCCACGCTCAGCTCGCCGCCGAAGTTTGCGACGTCCTGCAAATTCCGGCTTTCCTCGCCCGCCAGACCGACCTCTTGCTCGCCGCGGGCAAAACCGGCCGCATCGTCAACGTCAAAAAAGCTCAATTCCTTTCCCCTTGGGACATGGCCAACGTCGTCGAAAAAATTGCCAGCACCGGCAACACCGATATCATCATTACGGAGCGCGGCGCGTCCTTCGGCTATCAGAATCTCGTCGTCGACATGCGCTCTTTTCCGACCCTCCAGAAGTTCGGCTATCCGGTAGTCTTTGACGTCACTCACTCAGTCCAGCTCCCCGGTGGCCAGGGCCACGCCAGTGGCGGCCAGCCCGAATTCATCGAGCCGCTAGCCCGCGCCGGGGTCGCCGCAGGCGTCGACGGCGTCTTCCTCGAAACTCACGATAATCCGGCCGAAGCCCTCTCCGACGGCGCCAACGCCCTCCCGCTCTCCCAACTCCCCGCCCTCCTAAAACGCCTAAAAGAACTCTCCACAGTCGTCCGCCGCTGGAGCGTCCAATGATCGCCGGCCCCCGCCCTCGCGGCATGTTTTTCTTTGTAGGGGCACGATACATCGTGCCCGCCTTACGAATTCCTAGCGCTAGACTCCATCCTCCTCTGGAGCATCCTGCGAGCGATCGTGCCTCGCACCTTAAGCGCGCCCCTAAAGTGCACTTAACTCCCTTATCCGCAACGCTTACAAAAAACGAGGGGGTGCTGCCTAACGCGCGCCGCTCTTCCACCTCCTTTGTAGGGGCGCAATTCATTGCGCCCACTTCGCCCAGGCTTCCAAAACTGTCATGTCCAACAAACGCCTCCCTCCCGCGCAGCGAAGCTACCCCCACAATGAGGCTAAACCCTTTAAACGCAACGTTTACAAAAACGAGGGGGCTGCTCGTTGAGCCTTGACACCGCCCACCGCGTCTCCAAGGCTTTTGTAGGGGCGCAATTCATTGCGCCCTCTTCGCCCAAGCATCCAACACTGCCATTCCCAAAAAACGCCTCCCGCCCGCGCAGCGAGGCTAAAGCCCACAGTGACGCTAACTCCTTTATACGCAACGGTTACAGAAACGAGGGGGGTGTTCGTTGAGCCTTGACACCCCCGCCCGCGCGTCGGCATCCTTTGTAGGGGCGCAATTCATTGCGCCCTCATCGCCTAGGCTTCCAACACTGCCATGCTCGACAAACGCCTCCCACCCGCGTGGAGAATCTACCCCCACAGTAAGCCTAACCCCTTTATACGCATCGTTTACAAAAACAAGGGGGTGCTAGTTGAGCCTTGACACCGCCCGCCGCGTCCTAAAAATCGAGGCCCAAGCCATCGAGGACGTCTTCGCTCGACTCGATGCCTCCTTCGAGAAAGCCGTCGACATCCTGTTCGCCTGCAAAGGCCGAGTAGTCGTCACCGGTATGGGTAAATCCGGGCTCGTGGGACGCAAAA
>Ga0206849_1115_pt1 | contig 10591 bp, 9 predicted proteins | sample Alteio_BWOrgCont_15_FD_152892 | JGI IMG/M metagenome (GOLD analysis project Ga0206849, IMG submission 152892) | Enriched cells from forest soil in Barre Woods Harvard Forest LTER site, Petersham, Massachusetts, United States -... | ecosystem: Environmental > Terrestrial > Soil > Temperate forest > O...
AAATAATATATAATACCCTATTTATCCGGTAGTGCAATAAATATGCAGTCAGCTTGCAACGGCCTGCATTTTAAGTTGAGCCGGGTACCCCGTAATGTCGTTTTTTTAAATTCTTTTCAGCTAACGACAAAATATTCTTTTTATGATAAGGAAATAAGGATTAATAAATCATATATGGATTTTTATCCCGGTTCTTGATTCTTGCTTCCTGGTTCTCCCGGGACGGACGCATTAAAATAGTTTTAAGCTTATTTGAATTGATTGGAAGTAAAGGAACTCAAAAAAAACGTAGATTTTTAACCACTAAGAGCACTAAGATTTCACAAAGAAAAGCGCTTTGCAATCTTTGTGGTTTTCACTTTGTGATCTTTGTAGTTAAAATTATTGATCATAAAAGTGAACAACGTTAGTTCAACTACTATATGAGATAATCTTATTCAAAATAATTTTAATGCGTCTACCCTGCTGGTTCTCCTAAAATAGCTTACTTTTATTGTGCTAACCACCCCGTTAAACCTGGATATATGGCTATTTTCAATCGCTTAACTTTTGTTTTGTGCCTGCTTGTCTCTGCAAATTCTTTTGCAAAAAAGATTATCACAATTACATCGCCCGATGCTAAAATTAAGTTTTGGCTAAGTACTGATAAAGACAGATTGTATTACCGCGTAGCTTATAAAGGTGTTTTAATGGTTGATAATTCAAGGCTGAATGTCAGCTTTAAAGAAGGCGGCCCGTTTAATAATAACCTTTCAATGACAAATGCTGTTTCAGAAAGATTAACTGATGATTACGACCTTACAATCGGCAAAACCAGCAAAGTGCACAGCGAGTGCAACCGAATTATTATACCGGTTGCCGAGCAAGACGGCCCAAAACGAAGGATGGAGATAGAAATCCGCGTATTTAATGATGGCGCGGCTTTCAGGTATGTTATCCCAAAGCAGGACCAGTGGGCCGCTAATGTTAATATTACCGATGAAACCGACTCTTTTAACCTCACACAAAATCCCATGGTAACAGCCATGTATCGCGTTAACTACACTACCTCGCACGAAGGGTTATACACCAAAATAGACCTCGGCCATTTGAAACCCGATACTTTAATGGATATGCCGGTTTTGTTTGAATATCCGGGTAACCTTTACCTGGCAATTACAGAGGCAAATTTGCACGATTACGCAGGCATGTACCTGGTGAAACATAACGGCGTAATTGAAAGCCGCCTGTCGCCCCTGCCCCATCAAACCGAAATAAAAGTAAAAGCAACGCTGCCTCACAGCAGCCCCTGGCGGGTAATGATGATCAGCGACAGGGCCGGGGCATTTCTGGAATCCAATATCCTTACTAACCTAAACGAACCCTGCAAAATAAAGGATGTATCGTGGTTAAAACCCGGCAAAACAACTTTCCCCTGGTGGAATGGTGATGTGGTACCCGACACAATAAATGCACCGGGGAATAACTATGTAACTAATATGTACTATGTGGATTTTTGTGCTAAATATGGCATAGAATATCACTCGGTTGTGGAATATGGCCTGCACGAATGGTATGTAAATGATGGCGCAGGGTTCCAGCCCGGGCCGCATGCCGATCCTTCGAAAGCGGTGCCGGGTTTGGATATGCAGCAAATATGCGATTCGGCGGCAAAAAAAGGTGTCGGCATACGCGTATGGGTGCATTTTTATGCCTTATATCCAAAACTTGATGAAACATTCGCCCAGTACGAAAAATGGGGCATTAAAGGCCTGATGTGCGATTTTATGGACCGCGATGACCAGCAAATGGTAAACATGCAGGAAGAAATACTGCAAAAAGCCGCGCAGCACCATTTACATATCCAATTTCACGGCGCTTATAAGCCAACCGGCGAAAGCAGGACATACCCCAATGAGTTTACCCGCGAAGGCACCTTAAATTACGAAAATGATAAATGGAGCGATTGGGTAACCCCGGATGCCGACGTGAATGTTGCGTTTACCCGTTTGCTGGCCGGCTCCACCGATTATCATTTGGGCGGTTTCAGGGCTGCATCTCCCCAACAGTTTAAAATCCATTATACGCGCCCGTTTGTAATGGGCACCCGCTGCCATATGCTGGCCATGTATGTGGTGCTTGAAAATGCAATCGGCATGGTGTGCGATGACCCAACTGCCTATATTGGCGAACCCGGATTTGAATTTATACAGCAGGTACCCACAACCTGGGACGAAACCCGCGTAATTGATGCCAAACCAGGTGAATATTTAGCTATTGCCCGGCGCAAAGGCAACGACTGGTATGTAGGCGCAATTACCAATCATAGTTCCCGAACGATAACCGGAAATCTTAATTTTCTACCGGAAGGCAACTATACAGCTGAGATTTGGAGCGACGCGCCGGCAAGTGATCCGAACCTGAACCATTTGGTTAAGGTTGTTCAAAATGTCACGAAAGAAACGGTAATGAATATGTTGCTGGCATCCGGCGGCGGGCAGGTGATGCATTTGTATTCTGGCCCGCGCTAAACCCGCGTTTATTTCGGATTTCGGATGTTCGATTTCGGATTTATTTTTTTTGGGTTTATCGCGCTAACTGAAACCGGGCAATTCCCTTAAATCCGAAATCGAACATCCGAAATCACAAATCAGTAACCCTTTTATGTCCGCGCTTTACATAATTGCGGATATCGAGCACAATGCCGGCGCAAACGTAAAATATAAGCGGGAAGCCTACCGCCAGTAAAGACGAGTAAATAAAAAACAACCTGATCTTGGCAATTGAAATATTAAATTTTTCGCCAAGATAGGTGCATACACCAAATGAGTATCTTTCAAAAAAAGTTATTATCCTTTGCAACATTTTAATTTAATTTTAATATTTTGTTACCAATGCCGCAATTAAGGCATTTTTTATAATTGCAGTAGTTGTTTTTTAACTCCAGCAAGGCCTGCGATTCAAAAGCTGTTTTTATTTTCACCCCTAAGATAGTAAAATCTTCAACAATTTTATTTTTTTCGCCGGGTAAATATTCTAACAACTGCAAACTTCGGTTAATATAATGCTGAATTTGGTTATGCCTGCCATAACTGAATAAAAATAATGCCAGCGTATTTAACAGCAAAACATCAATAGACGCCTGCCCCAGGTTTTTTGCCGAAGGCGCTGATTCCGCGTCAAAACGATAGTGGTTTTCCCAATATTGGTTAACTTTTATCTCGGTAAACAAGTCCCTTAATCCTTTTACGTCTTTTATCTCTAATAGTTTCGAAAACAGATGATTGGAGCGCACTACCAGGGCCGCGAATTGCGCCAGCCTGATGGTGGGGAAATTTTGGGGCCGCAGCCGCATAAACTTCCATAAATGATTTTCGACAGGTATTAGCTGATACTTTTTTTGCAGAAATTCATATTCTTTTTTCAGCTTCTGCGGGTATTCATCAGCCATATCATCTTTCAAAAAACCGGCCTGGCCAAATATCAGCGCCTCTATTTGCATGGGATTATTCTTATGCTTTGCAAGGATAGTCTGCGGCAATGATTTGGCAAGCAGTTCAAAAGGTAGTGCGTTTGTTTTAAAGCCAAAGTTTGCCGCTAAAAACTGGTAAAAGGTTTCTTCCCAGTCCCCGCGGTTTTTATTAAGTGCGGTTATTACTGCTGCCGACCGTTTTTCAAGCCGCTCAACCAATACCCTTGTCAGCCAGTTATGAAGGGTAAGTTCGTCTACCGAACCAATATTTGCCTCGCAGGGGATAATGGTTTGGTTGCCGAAAATAAGGGTATGGTAACGATTATAAAGATCGGCGGGAATACGATTTTGCAGCTCGAGCGTGGGCACATGGCGGCCGTCAGCTAATATTAAGGGCTCGTCATCGCGGTAAACCACATGCAGTATTACATTGTCGTATGCATTGTCAGTAGTATGGCCATGTTTTTTCCAGTCGGACGAAGAAAGGTGCACTTCCACATTCCCAGCCCAAACGGTATCGCCTATCCGAATCCTTGCATTTTGAAAATCGGGCCCGGAGTCCGAATTATGCAGACCTGCCGAATAAACTTCCAGTTCTTCGCCGCTATTCGTTCGCAAATCAGCCCGGTCAAACAACCGGAATTTCCAAACATAATGGAGAAAGTCTTCGGGGAAAAGCATGTTGCAGTGATTAGAGGTTTGTTGATTAGAAATTAGTTAAACATAAAAACACCTTTAAATTAGCGGTCAGAAATTAAAAAGTAGCTTTAAGACAAGTCAAAGTTAACTAATCTCTGGCCTCTAATCTCTGCAGCTATCAAATTTTAACACAAAGCGAAGACACCAAGTGTGCTAAGTTTTAATGGTTCTCCATTTTTTTAAAAGCTGACAAATCTTATAACTTTGATTTTAAAGCTTAATATCATATAATGAAACGTAACGATATACTTTGGAAAGCTGCATTAGAGGATTTTTTTGATGATTTTCTGCGCTTTTTCTATCCTGATGCTGATAAGCTATTCGCTCTCGATAAGGACTTTGAATACTTAGACAAGGAATTGGAGCAGCTTTTTCCGCCTGAAGCGGATAATTATTCGCCGCGATATGTGGATAAGCTGGTAAAAGTATTTACCCTCCAGGGTAATGAAGAATGGATCCTGATCCATGTGGAAGTGCAGGGCTACACCGACAACGATTTTGCAAAACGCATGTTCCAGTATTATTACCGGATATTAGATAAATACGATAAGCCTATTACCGCTTTTGCCATCCTTGCAGACGCCAACAAAAATTTCCATCCCAAACATTACGAAAGGGACTTTTTAGGCACTAAAATATACTATTCGTTTAATACCTATAAAATTATAGAGCAAAATGAAGCGGAATTGGAAGCAAGTAATAATCCATTTGCCATGGCCGTACTTACAGCTAAGCTGGCCCTCTCACGTCCGAAACTGGAAGAACAACAGTTTTTTGACCTGGCCTATAATCTGGCCAAACGTCTGTTAGCTAAACAAATGCCTAAGGCAAAAATCCGCCAGCTGATGAACTTTTTGCGGCATTATATGCACTTTGAAAATACAGAAATGATAGCTAAATTTGAAAAAGAGATTTCTATTTTAACAGAAAGGAGTACGACCATGGGTATTGAAGAATTTTTATTGGATAGCGCCAAAAAAGAAGGCCGGAAAGAAGGCATTGAAGAAGGCATGACTCAAAAAGAGTTAGAGAAGAACGTTGCTTTTACCCGTAATCTTTTAACTTCAACTGATTTTAGCATATCAAAGATTGCCCAACTGGTGGGCGTAAATGAGGAATTTGTATTGAACGTAAAAAGTGAGTTGGATAAATAAGAGATATTGATATCCCTATAACAATTCTACCAACTCCCCAAAAGTACTTATAGTAGCTATCTGCCCTGTTTCAACCTTGCCAAACCCATAATCAGCAAAAATAAACGGAACGCCGGCTTTTGCAGCAGCGTCATAATCGCCGATGGTATCGCCAACATAAACCGGTGCGGCGAGGTTATGATCTTTAACAATATCCTTTATGTTTTCAGATTTTGGGTTGCCTTTAGTCCCGTAACATTGATGGCCCATAAAGTAATGTTCCATCTGGCTTATATGCAAAAACACTTCAATATAACCGCTCTGGCAATTGCTAACAATAAACAATTTGTATTTGCCGGCCAGATAGCTCAATGTTTCATCAAGCGCGGGATAAAGTTCCCCGCCTTTGGTATGCAATATTTCAAGCTCGCTTTTGGCGCATATGCCCATTAATTCAGTGCGTTTTTCGGTATCAAGGTAGGGAAACAGTTTGTCGAATATTACATTGTAGGCCATACCGGTAATGGAACGTACTTTTTCACGTGTCATTACTTCATCTACATAGTCCACCTGGGCTATAGCGTCCTGCCAGGCTAAGGCAACGTTGCCGGTACTGTCCCATAGCGTACCGTCGAGGTCAAAAATTATACTGTCGAATTTGTTTTTTAATGTTGCCATTGCTTATTTCCAGGCGGCAAAAGTAGATGATTTTTATCTATAATTAAACCTGAAGTGACATAAGTATACTGAATTATGTTTTCCACACTGGTTTGTCATCATTCTTTCACAAAACCTCAACTGGCTCTGGCCAGCACTTAAATTTCTTAGTTTTACATATAATTTAAATCAAAAAGGATACCTTTTGAATACCCGCCCGCCAAAAAATGTACGTACCGAGAGCTTAACTTTAAAAGAACGCCTGGCCGCCCTGAATAACCTGCCCGCTTTTTTTAAACTTGTATGGGAAACCAGCCCGTGGCTAACCGTTGTAAACTCCGTGCTGCGTATTGCACGCTCGGCTACGCCGGTAGCATTGCTGTACGTAGGCAAGCTCATCATCGACCAGGTAATTACGCTAAGCCATAAACATGGCGCCAGTACGCACTATTTGTGGCAACTGGTTGCTTTTGAATTTGCATTAGCCATATTAACCGACGGCCTTAGCCGGGCCATAACTTTGGTCGATGCCTTGCTGGGCGATCTGTTCAGCAACCATACCTCGGTAAAAATAATGAGGCATGCCGCCACGCTTGACCTCGACCAATTTGAAGACGCCGAGTTTTACGATAAGCTTGAGCGCGCCCGCCAGCAAACCGTAGGGCGTACGTTACTGCTCTCGCAGGTAATGAGCCAGGTGCAGGACCTGATTACTATGGGATTTTTGGCCGCCGGATTGATGGTTTTTAATCCCTGGCTTATTATTTTGCTGTTTATTGCTATTATACCGGCTTTTTTAGGGGAATCGTATTTTAACGACCAAAGCTATGCCTTAACGCGCGGCCAAACACCTGAGCGTCGTGAGCTTGACTATATACGCTATCTCGGCGCGAGCGACGAGACTGCCAAGGAAGTAAAAATATTTGATCTTTCGGCCTTTATCATCGAACGTTTCAGGCAATTATCTACCAAGTTTTACCTGGATAACAAGCGGCTGTCCATAAAACGATCACTATGGGGAACTCTCTTTGCCATGCTGGGCAGTATTGGCTACTATGCCGCATACGCGGTCATCATTATCAGAACAGTTGATGGCAGCGTTACTATAGGCGGTTTGGCCTTTTTAGCCGGTTCATTCAGGCAATTACGTACTTTGCTCGAAGGTATTTTGAGCAGGTTTACTTCTGTTTCGCAGGGCGCCATCTATCTTCGCGATTTTTTTGAATTTTTCGATATCAAACCCAAAATAACACTGGCGCCGGATGCGCTGCCCTTTCCTAAAACCATAAAGCATGGTTTTACTTTTGAAGATGTGGGTTTCAGCTATGCAAATTCGGAAAATTGGGCCAACCGCCATTTAAGTTTCACCCTGCATCCGGGCGAAAAATTGGCCCTTGTGGGTGAAAACGGCGCGGGTAAAACTACGCTGGTAAAATTGCTGGCAAGATTATACGATCCAACCGAAGGGAGGATATTATTAGATGGAATTGATCTTCGCGAATATGACCTTGCCGATCTTCGCCTGAATGTTGGCATTATATTCCAGGACTATTTACGTTACCAGATGACGTTCGCGCAAAATATAGCTGTCGGCAATATCAGCCAGCAGCATAACCGTCCGTTGATAGAAGCATCGGCCAAACAGAGCCTCGCCGATGCGCTGGCCGCCAAATTACCGGGCGCTTATGACCAGCAATTGGGTAAACGCTTTGCACAGGGTGTCGAGCTGTCGGGCGGCGAATGGCAAAAAGTAGCGCTCGCACGGGCTTACATGCGCGATGCCCAGTTGCTGATACTTGACGAACCAACTTCGGCCCTTGATGCGCGGGCAGAGTACACTGTTTTTGAACGCTTTGCCGAACTAACTAAAGGCAAATCGGCCGTGCTCATTTCACACCGCTTTAGTACTGTACGCATGGCCGACAGGATATTGGTGCTGGAAAACGGCGAACTTGTGGAAATTGGAAGCCACCAGGAACTGATACAAAAGGGCGGGCGGTACGCTGAACTGTTTAACCTCCAGGCGTTGGGATACCGATAAAATATTTTTTAAAACATAATTCATCTGTGTTTGTTGGTATGGTAAAAAGGAAGGCAGATTGAAGCCATTTTGTATAACAATAATACCGTAGACTATGCAAAAATTATTACACATGAACCGCTATCCCTAAACCAGAAAAATCGCGTAAAACTACGCGGACAAGTCACGTACAATTCCCGGTTGCTTTCGGGGCTGAAATATTTATCTTTGAGTCAATAATTTAATCCAATGAATCCTTTTTGTTGAATACTTTTAATTGAGCTAACATGAAACTACTATTACTTAATTTCCTGTTTTTTGTTGGGTCGGCAATCGTTTTTATACAGTGCGCCAAAATGTTTCCAACAACCGATAAATCGTCAAAGCATCAACCAGCAGGGCAAACAATAATTAACCGTGCTAACGTCAATAAGCCAAATGATGCTGCGCTGGGCATAAATAATACATCAACATTTAAATTCAATATTAAGAACAGGGTGATTACACCTTTTTTTAATAATTCGGGTTTCCCTTATAATATGATGGCCTATTTTAATTACCATTCATTGTTTTATAACCCGTATATAAGCTTTAATTATTACGGGTTTGCCCGCAAACACAGGGGCAAACCACAGCACGATAAATGATTAATAATCAGGTTAGTTAATTAGTTTAGTTTGGGGCAGACAGTTGTTACAGAAATGTAGCAACTGCCTTGCTTTTACTTATTATCCTAATTATAAAATACGCGGCTGTTATTATTTTATGATATGTACCGCTACCATAAAAATAATCATTGCAGGAATAGCCATAACAACAAATACTCTTGTCATTTGAAGATTGTTTGCATCGCCTTTAACAAATACGTTGTACAGGTCAGTTTTGAGGGTGTTTAATTTGTGTTCCATGATTTGGGTTGAGTTTAATTTATCAAATACTTTAACAATAATATAATTTATCAAATTATGTCATGTTTTACGCATATTAATTTCGTAGGGTTACATATATGACATAAAAAAAATAAAAAAATTACTTATTAAAAAAAAATAAGCAGGAAATAGTTAATTTCCTGCTTAAAATGGCTGTTTTATTCAACTTTTAATAGCAATCCGGATACCTGGAAATATATATTTTACTCGTCACGCCGGCTCATGTGAACGCCTCTGAAATTACCCTCGTTTCCATAACTAAAATTACCCGACGCCCACCTGCTGTATTTTTCCTTATACCGCGCAAAAACATCATCCGGCTGTTTTTTATCATTAACAGTCATTTCGGTGGAGTTAAGAGTAACTGATACCAGGCTTTTTTCATCGGGCACAATGCCATCCTTTACCAGGTCGCTGATCATCTCTTTCATTAGCCTTTGATCTTCCTCTGCCTGTTTCTGGTCCAATTTTGCTTGTTCCTGGTCTTTTACTGCTTGTTCCTGGTCAAGTTTTGCCTGTGCCTGGTCTCGTACGGCTTGTTCCTGATCCTTAAGGGCCTGTACCCGGTCTTTTTCAGCCTGTTCCTGGTCAAGCCTGGCCTGCGCCTGGTCCTTCAGCGCGTCAGCCTGTTCAATTTTTGCCTGCGACTGATCTTTCAACGCTTGTTGCTGGTCGAGCCTTGCCTGTGCCTGGTCTTTCATGGCCTGCTGCTGGTCTTTTTTTGCCTGTATTTTATCAAGCCTTATCTGTTCTTTTATCCGGTTGATCACATCTGCATATTCGGTATATTTATCCGCTGCAATTTTTTCCTCATCCACATACAAATTGTTTATTTTACCATTCACAAGCTCGAATTTATACTCGTGGTCTTTGTAAAAAGTATGAACCGTTTCTTTTACTCTGCCGGCGGCATCTTTTTTAACAACATCATAGTTATTATACCGTTCCTGTTGATTATCTGCAGTTTGCTGTGCTTTTACAGCAATTACAGATACCATAGCAGCTATTGAAAGCACACCATATTTTAAAAATTTCGTTTTCATTTTGTTTGATTTTATTAGTTATTAATTTTTTTTAACATTCTGATAGCATCGGAGTTCTGCGGATCAATGCTCAATGATTCATTAAAACTCTCCGTGGCCAGTTGCTTATCACCCCTTTTAAGATATGCTTCTCCTAAACTCTCATGTGCATTTGACGACCCGGGATAGGCCGTTACGTTTAACTTAAAAATTTCAATAGCCTCGTCTATTTTTTTAACCGACCAAAGTTTGTAGCCTAATAAGTTTAATTCCTGCTCGCTGAAATCATAAGTGCCCTTATTCCGCAGCTTATTGAAATTGTAAAAGTTTATCGCAGAATCAATCCCATTTTCGTTCCTGATCTTATACATTTCTGTTGCTATGGAGATTTTAGGAAGCGTATAAGGCTTGTTCGCCAGGATATTTACAATCGCGTTCCTTATTTCTGTGCGGGGAGAGTTTTCTATATTGGTTAAAACGATGATGGTGTTGTGATGGGTTAATTGGCGTTCAATAAATGTCCTGAAGCCCCCCGATCCGCCGGTATGGTAAGCAATTTGTTCTCCATTTTCGTTTTTTAACATCCAGCCAAAACCATATTGCGATAATTTACCATTATTCAGTATCGCCGGGTTAAATGCTTTACTTAGTGCAGCTTGGCTGACCAGCGTTTCACCGTA
>Ga0206849_1116_pt2 | contig 10182 bp, 4 predicted proteins | sample Alteio_BWOrgCont_15_FD_152892 | JGI IMG/M metagenome (GOLD analysis project Ga0206849, IMG submission 152892) | Enriched cells from forest soil in Barre Woods Harvard Forest LTER site, Petersham, Massachusetts, United States -... | ecosystem: Environmental > Terrestrial > Soil > Temperate forest > O...
CGCCTGGCTGCGCAGAAAGATTGGCGCGCAAATGAAGAGCGCCGCAGACGCGGCGAGAGCAAGCCGGGCGCGAGAAAAAAACTTCATCAAAACCTCCGAGAAAAAATAGCGATACTTGTAATCTGAAAAACGGCTGGTACTATAGCACGGCCGTTAACGTACACGGCGAATCTTTCGGTGCCGTGTTGAGTAATCCGAGATTTCGCCACGGCCGCACACTCAAGGCGGCCGCGCAGTTGGAATGCTATAGACTGGCAATCCCATGCACCGTTTCCTGCACATAACGATCTGCGGCGCGCTGCTGTTCTGCGGGTTTGGGGCGACATGCGCGCGCGCCGAAACCGGAGCTGACGCGTGGCTGCGCTATGCGCCGCTGGAGAGGCTTGCCGCGGGGATGTACTCGGACCTGCCTGTGACCGTGGTGGTTCTCGGTGATTCTCCCGTGCTCAATTCCGCGAAAACCGAATTGCTTCGCGGTGTTCATGGGATGCTGGGGCGAAGCCTGCACGAAGTCATGAGCCTTCCGCAAGAGAGGGCCATCGTCATCGGCACGCTCTCCGCACTACGAGGGGAGTCTCCAAGTTTTCTCGCAAGCGCCGAACTAAAGGATGATGGCTTCCTGCTTTCCACGGAAAAATTTCACGGCGTCGATTGCCTGATCGTCGCAGCGAAAACGGAGCGCGGCGTTCTTTATGGAGTGTTTGCATTGCTCAGCAAAATCGCGCGAGAAGAAAGCGTTTCCGCTTTGCACGAAACGCAGCAACCCTCCGCGCCGATTCGCTGGGTGGATCAGTGGGACAATCTCGACGGGCGAATCGAGCGGGGCTACGCCGGGCCATCGATCTTTTTTGAAAACGGGAATGTGCGGGCCGATTTAACGCGCGCCAGTGAGTACGCGCGGCTGCTCGCTTCGATTGGGATCAACGGGTGCGCGATCAACAATGTGAACGCCAATCCGCGCGTTCTTGAAAATGATTTTCTGCCGCAACTCGCGCGCGTCGCCGATGTATTTCGTCCATGGGGAGTGCGCCTTTCCATTTCTGTAGACCTCAGCAGTCCAAAAGTGATTGGCGGCCTCGACACATTCGATCCGGAGGACACGCGCGTTGCCGAATGGTGGAAGAAAAAGTTTGACGACATCTATCGACTGATTCCCGATTTTGCAGGAGTTGTAGTGAAGGCGGATTCGGAGGGGCGCCTCGGTCCTGCGACGTATGGGCGGACGCCTGCTGATGCCGCCAATGTGATCGCGCGCGCCCTCGCGCCGCACCACGGAATCGTTTTTTATCGCGCGTTTGTCTATAACCATCATCTCGATTGGACCAATCCCAAGAACGATCGCGCGAAGGCTGCCTACGACAACTTCCATCCGCTCGACGGCAAATTTGACGACAATGTAATCATCCAGATCAAACACGGACCGATTGATTTCCAGGTTCGCGAACCCGTGTCTCCGCTTTTCAGCGGCCTGGAGAAAACAAACGAAGCGATCGAGCTGCAAGTCACGCAGGAATATACGGGCCAGCAGCGTCATTTGTGTTTTCTTCCACCGATGTGGAAAGAAGTTCTCGATTTCGATATGCACGCAGGCGAGCAACCTTCGCCTGTTAAAGATATTGTGGTGGGCAAGACTTTTCATCGCTCCATTGGCGGATTCGTTGGGGTAGTGAATGTCGGGATGGATGCCAACTGGCTAGGCCACCCACTGGCGATGGCGAATCTTTATGGCTATGGCAGGCTCGCGTGGAATCCGAATCTCGACTCCAAGACAATTGCGGACGAGTGGACACGTCTCAGCTTTGGAAACGTTCCAGCCGTTGTGCAAACGATTTCAGGAATGCTGCTTGCTTCCTGGCCGATCTATGAAAGCTACACCGGTCCCTTGGGTGCAGGCACACTCACGGATATTGTGGGCGCACACTTCGGGCCGGGAGTCGAGTCTTCTGAACGAAACGGCTGGGGACAGTGGCACCGCGCCGACCACGATGGCGTCGGAATGGACCGCACGGCGGCCACGGGCACGGGATATGTCGATCAATATCGCGCGCCAGTGGCCAAGATGTACGAATCATTGTCTACCACGCCCGACGAACTGCTGCTTTTCTTTCACCACGTGCCATACACCTACGTCTTGCATTCGGGAAAGAACGTCATCCAGCACATCTACGATTCGCATTATTCAGGCGCGGAGCAGGCGGCAAATCTTGTGCAGCAATGGAGAACGATGAAAGGCCGCGTGGATGATAAGCGTTACGGGGAAGTGTTGAAGCGCCTCGAATATCAAGCGGGGCATGCGATCGTCTGGCGCGATGCTGTGTGCAATTGGTTTTTTCAGATTTCTGGAATTCCCGACAAGCTCGGCCGAGTGGGCCACTATCCAAATCGCATTGAGGCCGAAGCCATGCAGTTGCAAGGATACGTGCCCTTTGAGGTTGTTCCACGTGAAACCGCTTCGGGTGGAAAGGCGATTGAGTGCGCCTCTCCCGAGCAAAAATGTTCCGCCACGTTCCCTTTCGAGGGTGCTGCTGGTAAATATGAAGTCGATGTCGAGTATTTTGACCAAAACAACGGCAAGTCAAAGTTTCGCGTGCTGATCGGCGATCGAGTTGTGGATGAATGGGTCGCTGACGATCACTTGCCGGCAACAAAGCCGGGAGGAGATTCTTCCACACGTCGACGAATTCCCAATCTATTGCTTCGTCCCGGCGACACCATCCGCATCGAGGGCATTCCCGACGGCGAAGAGCACGCAGCACTGGACTATGTCGAAATTCACTCTTCGCCTTAGTTCTGAACCCTTAACACGATTGCACCGGATGAGTCGTCCTGAACTTACAGATTTCATTTACAGCTAACATGGTAGAATTTCTCTAGAGACATGCCGCGCTGCCCTGTCTGCCAACACGAACTTCAAAAACCGCCAGATGACGTACGCGACTGGTTCCGCTGTGAACAATGCGGCACTCCGCTTCAAATCCCCTCTGTCCTTGGCAAAATCCTCTTTGGCATTAGTACAGCCGTCCTTCTCGTGGCTTGCTGGATGCTTCCCGTCATTCTGCGAAGGTATTTCCGGCTACCAGACCTCCCGATCTACCTAGTGCTCGGTTCCGTCGCTGCGATATATGGATTCCTGGGTCGAATCGTTTGGAAGACGAAACTGACACGCCCACGCCCCTACGACCCTTACAGTTCGCTGAATCTGAGCGATGAGCGGAAAAAACTACGCGGACACGGTTGAAAGCAATTCCATCTTAGATGTGTTCCGCGAACCTGGCGCGCGCAGCACGCGATTAGGCGTGTAGGCAACTCCTGGACGGATTGCTTAGGCTTGCAAGACGCTGCGGCTCTTGAGAACGGGCTCGCTCGGCTTGGCGTCTGCCTGCCGCATTTCACGGAAGAGGTGCAGGTTTGTGGACATCACGACTCCGGGGCTGAGATGCGCTGCCGGAGGGAGGTGCACTTTGTTGGTGAGGTTATCGGCGAGGAGACGCACGGCGATTTGACCTTGGCGGTAGGGATGCTGGTAGATCGACGCGGTGATGATTCCCTTTTGGAAGTACGGAGCCATCTCGGCGAAAAGATCCGTGGTGATTAGCTTTACCTTTCCTTCGAAGCCGCGCGCGCCAAGAGCGCGGCAAACCGGAAGGCAATTGACCGTATTCACATAAAGACCGTCGAGCGTCGGGAAACGACGAATCAGATCGGATGTTTTTCGAAAGCTTTCCTCTTCATCCTCGTGGCCTTCGACCACGCTGATGATTTTCCCATCGGGGCAGTATCGAAGAAATCCTTCAGTAAAACCGTCCGTTTTCTTACGATGATCTTCGGTCGAGAGCATCCCTGCGACGACAGCCACTTTGGAACCGGGCGGAACACACTTGCCCATCAATTCGCCAGCGAGGCAACCGTTCAAGCGCGGCTCGACGCAAACGATGCTCGATCGGTGACTCTCCGGAGCATCCGTGGAAACACAAATGACGCGTACGCCTTTTTCCTCCGCTTCGTTGATCAACGGCGTTAGTTCTTTTGGGTTTCCGGCGGTGAGAACGATTCCATCGACGCGGTTTTCCACGAGTTCATTGAAAACTTCGAGGTCGCCTTCTCCCAGAGTTTGCACGGGACGATTGTCGAACTCGACGCCGAGTTGTTCCAGATGATGCTCTTCATCCAGAACTCCGCCCCAGAGCTGGTCATAGAAAAAATGAATTTCCTTAGGGATGCAGACACCGATGCGCACATGAGCTTTCGCCCCCGAAAGGGCGCGAGCCGCAAGATTCGGCGAGTACCCGATCTGTTCGGCGATTTGCAGAATGCGCTTGCGCGTGGCTTCCTTGATGCCGCCGCGTCCGTGCAATGCGCGATCCACGGTACCGATAGAGACGTTTGCCATTTCGGCGATTCGGTGGATTCCGTGCTTTTCCTTACTCATCTACCGCGCTCCGCCATTCCGCGCCCCACTTGCTGCGCGAATTTATGCGTGGTCCCGCGCTGCCACGCAAGATCAAACGTTGGATACTCCACAAATGGCCGATTAGTTTCAGCAGTTCCGTGCACCCACCCTAAGTCTCCACCCCTGGAAAGCTTAGGATGCAGGACGCGCGGACCGCGTACGTTAACACGATTTAATGAGGTAGAGGAAAAGAACAATCGGTTTGCGTGATTTGCGGCGTAGAATCGCGAGCTTGTGCTATTCGTTGACTTGGGGAGTACAATCGCCGCCGGCTTGTTCGCCAAGTTAGGCATCGCCCAGGATTAGACGTGTCCGGGTCTTTTATGGTTCGAGCCGGAAGCGAACCGCTTGCGGCCCCAATCTAAGTTTTCTGAGGAGCTTTCTAAATGCGTTCTGTCTCGCGGCGGAATTTCTTGCAAGACGCGTCTAAAACTGGAATCGCACTGGGCGCGAACCTGGCATTCGGTGACCATTTGTTTGGCCAATCGGCGGCGGGGAACGCGGGCCAGCCGACACGAATCTACGCCGATTCCCGCCGCATGATCGCTCCCCTGCATCGCGACGTGTTTGGTTCCTTTCTCGAGCATCTCGGCCGCGCCATTTACGAGGGCATCTACGACCCGCAGTCCAAGCTTTCGGACTCCAACGGTTTTCGCAAGGACGTTCTCGACGAAATAAAGAAACTTGGAGTTCCCATCATCCGGTATCCCGGCGGAAATTTCGTTTCCGGGTACAACTGGCTCGACGGCATCGGGCCGAAAGCAAGCCGCCCGGCGGTGCTGGACAAGGCGTGGAATTCCATGAACTCGAACGAGTTTGGAACGGATGAGTTTCTCTCCTGGTGCCGTCTCGCGGGGACGGAACCTCTGTTGGGCTTGAATCTGGGCACGGGGACTGCCGAGCAAGCTGCTGCACTGGTGGAATACTGCAATTTGGAGAAAGGAACGCGCTGGAGCGACCTGCGGCGAAAGAACGGAATTGCTGAACCGTACAAAGTTCAAAAATGGTGTCTCGGCAATGAAATGGACGGTCCTTGGCAAATCGGCCACATGACGGCGACCGAATACGGTATGAAGGCGGAAGACGCCGCGCGACAGATGCGCTACGTCGATCCTTCGCTAAAGCTCATAGCGTGCGGGTCAAGCGGCCCCGGCATGCCGACCTACCTGGAGTGGGACCGCGAAGTTTTGGAGCAGTGCTACGACTATGTCGATGCCATTTCCTTGCATCGTTACTTCGGCAATACAAAGGACGAAACGGGCGGAGATAGCTCGAAATTCTTGGCCTTGAACCTAAGCATGGAACGGCAAATTGAAGAAGTGGCTGCGGTGTGCGATGTCGTTCGAGGTCATAAACGCTCGCCGAAAAAATTGTGGCTGAGCTTCGACGAATGGAATGTGTGGTACCGGGAACGTAACGGCGACGCAACGAACGGCCACAGGCAAAACGCCGCGCACTTGCTAGAAGAAGTTTACAACCTGGAGGATGCCCTGCTGGTCGGTGGGCTCATCAACACGCTGATTCGCAAGGCAGACCGAGTGCAGCTCGCGTGCCTGGCGCAGCTCGTCAACGTAATCGCGCCGATCATGACCAATGCGAATGGTTTGCTGAGGCAGACGATTTATTATCCATATAGTTGGGCTCTGGAGTTTGCTCGCGGCGCTGCGCTGGAGCTCTTGGTTGAATCGCCGACTTATGATGTTTCCGGGATGGGAACGGTCGGCTACGTGGACGCGGCTGCTACGCAGCAAGCGGACACTGGAAAAATCGCGCTCTTCCTGTTGAATCGAGACCTAGCGAAACCTCATCAAGTGGAAATCATCTGGGAAAGCTCTTCGCCGCGCGCCGGAGATGCTGTGGTTCTCACTGGCAGCGACCTGAAAGCGACAAACACATTCGATGCGCCAGCGAGAGTGACGCCGCAGAAGGCTGAAAAACCTTCGACGTCAGGGAGCCGCACGACGGTCGAACTGCCGCCTCGTTCCTACACTGCCGTCCAATGGAGTGTCTAGCCAAAGCGGAGGACTGTCATTTTTCCCCCTAGACTACCGTGGTGCTATGCGTATCCTACTGCTATCATCTCGGCAGGCAATCGGCTTATGCAGCGACGGTACGCACGCGTGTTGTTCTCTCTGTTTCTCTTGGCCCCAACCTCATCCTTTGGGCAAGGGCAGATACCCGAGAAAAAGATCCTCTCCGGCTATATCCGAGACGAGGCCTCAGGCCATATCCTCGGCGAGGCTCGCATAGAACTGCAAAATGCCATGGGTACGCCAATCTCGTTCGCCTACTCGGACGGAAACGGCACGTACGAATTCGATGATATTCCCGGCGATTGTTACGTATCAGTTCAGCACGATGGTTACGAGACTTTGCGCGAGTATATTCGGCCCGATGGCTCGGGACATGTCTACAAAGACATCCTTTTGCGGCCCGTGGTCGGCGCGTCCGGATCAAAGTCTGTAAATCCAATATCCCAGCACGAGCTCAGCGTTCCGCCCAAAGCGCGAGAATTCTTCGCCAAGGGCGTTCAGCTCATTGTGGATAAGTCCGACTATCGCGGCGCCGTCGCTGAATTCGCGCGCGCCATCGCCAAATATCCAACCTACTATGAAGCCTACGCGGCGATGGGGCTGGCGCAAAACAGGATGGGCGATGCAGCTGCGGCGGAGACGGCGCTCCGAAAGTCCATTGAGCTGAGCGCGGAGAAATATCCCCAGGCGATGGTTGACCTCGCCGCGATGTTCAACGTCCAGAAACGCTTCTCCGACGCCGAGCCCCTGCTGCGCAAAGTGATTGCCGTCGATGCTTCATCGTGGCGAGGCCAATTCGAATTGGCTGTTGCGCTTGCCGGCCAGCACCGTTTTAAGGAAGCCGTAACCAGCGCATCTGCGGCGCGCGATCTGAAACCGGAAAATCCCTCAATCTACCTGCTGCTCTATAATCTCCACATCCGCACCGAGGATTTTCCAGGAGCTTTGCGCGATACAGAAAGCTACCTGAAGCTGACGCCGGATGGCGCCACTGCTGACCGCGTCCGCAGAATGCAGGAGCAAGTCCAGAAAGAAGTGAAAGCCTCCGGCGGCGATCTAGGTCCATCCTCGGATGCCAAGCCCGCCGGGGGACCGGCTAACATCCGCCCTGCCGCCGCCGCAGCCCCCGCGTCTGATTCCAATTTTACTCCGGTTGACGGGCTTACCGTGGAGACTACTGCCGTGCCCGGGACCGCGCCTGCCACGACGCCCACCACCGCTGCGCCATCTATGGCGGCACCGGAGACAGCTCCCGCTCCTGCTACACCTATGGCCTCGCCTACCGCGGTTCCCTCAGCTCCCGCAGTTGCCTCATCCCCCGCGCCTAACCCGCCTTTGGCCGTGCCCCCAGCGGCAACTGCCGCAGGGACAGTCGAAGCGCCCACTGTTTCCTCACCGAAGCCCGATTCCCCTGCCGGACCAAAATCCGTGATCCCTATGCGCGTGGACGAAACCGTTCCCGAGGTTGCGGTCGACGTGCCGTGCTCACTCCCGACAGTTTTGCACGGCGCTGGCCAGCGCGCTGAGCAGCTCCTGAGCACTCTTCAAAAATTCAACGCCTCGGAGCGCGTGGAACATTACAAACTAAACGCAGCGGGAGTTCCGGGCCCCGCGGATGTCCGCTCGTTTGATTACATTGTTTCCGTCTCCCACGATGCGCAGGGCGGTTTCCAGATGCAGGAATATCGCAATGGCGGCATCGTCCATTCTCAGCAATTCCCATCGGGAATTCGCACTGCAAACTTGTCGGAGCACGGTTTGATCTTTCATCCTCTGCTTGCGCCGGGATTCCATTTCACCTGCGAAGGTCTCGGCGAATGGAAGGGTCACCCAACTTGGCTGGTCCAATTCGAGGAAAAAAAGAACGACCTCAATCCCTTTCGTTCTTACGTCATCAACGGCTTCAGCTATCCGCTTCAACTAACGGGCCGCGCATGGATCGACGCCGGCACGTATCAAGTGCTCCGCCTTGAATCGGACTTGCTCAAGCCTGTGGAGAAGATCCGCCTCACGCGCGAGCATATTGCCATCGAGTTCGCTTCCGTCCGGTTCCGCACCGGCAATCAGGAGCTGTGGCTCCCGCAAACGGCGGATCTTTACGTCGAGTGGAACGGACACCGCTTCTATCGCCGCCACTCCTTCAGCAATTTCAAGGTTTTTTCGACGGACAGCACCGAGGAAGTCCACGCTCCGAAAGAGTCCTACTGTTTTACGAACACAACCGACTTACTGATCACCGGAGTTTTAAACGCAACTCCTGTCCCGGGAAAAGCGCTCCAACCGGCATCCATCACGCTGTCCATCCCGGCGAAAGGAACTGTTTGTGAGAGCGTTGGGGCTGGCAAGGATGTGAACATTCCCGCGGAAGCACTGAGTTTTACGACCTTCACTCACGATGGCCCGGAGGGGTCTGTCGAGGCTGATGCCTACCTGCTGGATCGCAGCGCTCTGGCAGTCATACCCAGCCGCAATGTTCCGGTGAATCAGAATCCCTGAGGGATTTGCACGTCAGGCAAGCCGAGTCTCCGTTTCGCAACTATTGCTTGCTCGCTCCGGCCCCACTCTTTCCCTCTTGGACGGTAATGATACGGTCTATCCCCGGTGCCGTAACTTTCTCTTTCGCTCCGCTCGGCCAATAAATCTCAATCGAATCCACGGCGCTCGCCGTCCCCAATCCAAAATGGATTCGCTGATCGGAGCTCGAGCTATAGGACCCTCCACTGTAGACATCTCCCCGTTGCCGGACTCCGCCTATCGTCAAAAAAATCTTTGCCCCATTGGCATCGCGCGGGCTCTTGGGTCCGCCGACAAGTTTCAGCTCCAGCCAATGATTCCCCGTCTTCAGCACATTGCGCAGAAGCGTGGGCTTCGAATCGATGTTGTTGATCACCACATCGATCGCGCCATCATTGAAAATATCGCCGAAAGCCGCGCCCCGGGCCGGGATGACGTCCGCCAGCCCGCTCCCCGTTGCCGGCGGCACTTCCTCGAATTTCTTTCCGTCCAGATTCCGGAATAGTTGCGGCCGTTCCGCCCAGGTCGTGCCCCAATCTTGCTTATCAACCTCCGGATAAACGTGCCCGTTGGCGATAAAGATGTCGAGCAGGCCGTCATTGTCAAAATCGAGGAAGCCCGTTCCCCACGATAGAAAGGGAATGGTGGGACCAGCCAGCCCTGCCTGGTACGTGACATCCGAAAAATTGCCCTGCCCATCATTTCGATAGAGCGTTTTGTAGTCATCCGAAAACGTTGTCGTGAAAAGATCGATTCTTCCATTCCTCTGGTAATCACCTATGCCGATCCCCATGGAGGCCTGCTCGCGTCCGTCCTCGCTCAATGCAAATCCCGATGCGTAACTCACATCCTCAAAAGTGCCATTGTGCTTGTTGCGATAGAGATAGTTCGGAGTGGAATCGTTGGCTACAACGAGGTCCACCCAGCCGTCATCATCCACGTCCACGAAAGCAGCGGCCAGACCGTAATAACCGCTTGGATCGGAAACGCCAGCTTTGACGCTGACATCCGTGAACGTGCCGTTGCCATTGTTATGGAATAAGTGGTCGCTCTCGCCCGGCAACCCTCGCGGCCCGCACATCACGGCGATTCCCCGGAACTGGCAAAAATTGGCAGGAATGCGCCCTTGTCCCGCGATCGGTGGATTGTCGATATCGAACTTCACATAGCCAGGAACAAACAAAT
>Ga0206849_1056_pt2 | contig 10085 bp, 12 predicted proteins | sample Alteio_BWOrgCont_15_FD_152892 | JGI IMG/M metagenome (GOLD analysis project Ga0206849, IMG submission 152892) | Enriched cells from forest soil in Barre Woods Harvard Forest LTER site, Petersham, Massachusetts, United States -... | ecosystem: Environmental > Terrestrial > Soil > Temperate forest >...
CTCCTGCCCCGCTGACAGGTAATGAGCTGTGCAAGTGATGGTATGCAAGGCTCAACCAAAATTATCTCAATTAACAGTTAAATGTACATCAGTAAACCATGTAAAGCAAAACTCAACAGCATAGTTGGCTATCTGTCAGCGGAGCACGAGTCGCCTGGTCGCGCCTGGCTAACGCGTCAGACCCGCGCTTGAGAAGGGGAACACCAGCGGGTCACTTCTTTTGATTTGCGCCGCTAACTGGCGTTAGAAAATAGGCTTAAAGTATATCGACGATTTTAAAAAAAAATAATTTACAAATATCTTTATCCTATATTAGACAAAATAACCCTGGACAAAATCTTATTAATAACTGACTGCTCAATTGAATTTTCTAAAACCTGTCAGTATATTATCTTATAATGTTTTTAATAATTAGTCGAATGCTTCTTGCTATCAGTAATCCATTTAGTGCAGATTGGCTGAAATATGGTTTTTCAGGCTTGGTCGCAATTGTAATAATAGCCACGTTTTATTTAATTCGGCATCTAATAGCGCATGATAGTCGGAAGAAAATGTGGATAATTATTTTTCTAATAGCTGCCGTAGTCTTTTTATTACTTGGAGCAGCATCTTCTTATTACAGCAGTAAAATGCAAATCAACAAAATTCATTATAACGATTCACTGCTTTGTTCGAACAATACCCTTAACACCAAAGTCGATATCTTATCGGACACTAGTGCCCAAGCCAAAACAATAAGGGCGAAAATTGAAAGAAATAAAATTGTAATAGACTCCCTAAATAAAATAAACGCACTTTTGAATAGGGATATTACCATAAAAGATTCAAGTCTCACTTATGTTGCATATAATTACATAGATGCTTCAATTGAAGCTGATTTAAAAGCTACCGGTTCAAAACCAAAATCAATACCTGAACTAAACTTTAAACGCCTGAGACGAGCTGTTTTTTTTAGTATACTTGATTTCGGAGGCGATCCAGCAGTTTTGAAAAAAGCTCTTAAAATATACCAAAAAGAGTATAACGATTTAGAAATGACTGATAAGGACATTAGCGCAATCGTAAGAGAATTACCCAACCTAATGAGAATAAAAAAACAATGGCTAAAGGATGAAGTGATTCCTGCGCTAGAATCTGCTATTAACGATGCACAAAAACGAAGCGAGCAAGTGTTACCTAACGGGCAACGAAATCAAGAGCAACAACAACAACCTATAGAGGTTGAAGTACTCCTCCCAACTTCAATAGTGATAATTCACAATGATAGACCATCATTAAAGTTTAATGACACACAATTAAGTAATTTAAAGCGAGAAGTAGATCTAATAGAGCGATTATTGAGCAAAATATAGGGTTTTCTCCGCACCGCTTGGCACGAGTCCGCGAAGGGCTACAGCGCCGATATTGACGGGGTGGCCCCTCGCGTGAGAACCCGTGTAAAGGCCCAAACGTTGAGCTTCCGGTGTGCCGCTGATAGGCAAAAGCTATCAAGATAAATTTGGACTAAACACGCACACTTCATATTTTCTTTTCTCGCGACAATGAAGCGTAAGATAGGGCGTATAAACATTTTAACATTTTATTTTTAAACAGTTTCTTATCATGAAAAAAAAATCCTCCATCATCATTTTGACTTGTGTGCTCTTTTGCTTTGGCGGGTCATACGCCCAGACCAAGCCCGATCTTACCCGCTTTGGAAAATCCTATGGCATGGTTTTGATCAGCAATATGCCCTATTTAAAGCTGACATTAGGCAAGGCTGACGGCTTCTTTGTGCTTGATTTCGGGACAAACGGCAGTTCACTGGATACCAACGGATTCGACTGCCATGCTATTCCGCAGGGAACCATAGATGCCACGCACTCGAAACTGACGATCGATCCCTTCGAAATGTATGGCGGGTCTTTTTATTTTTGGTTTCGTGCCAGCACTGTAAACCTGCCCAATGTTAAACAGGCCGGGATACTTGGAACCGACCTTTTTATGCAAAAGGTTTACACGCTCGATTATATGGGCCAGTTTTTATACGAGTCGGATAAATCTATGTTCCCTTCCGATGGTGACCTTCAAAAAGCCGGTTTTAAGGCATCGTCTACAAAGCTGCATTATTCGTCTGATTTTAATAAACTCGAAGACCCGGCACACACTTTCAATATCCCGGCTGTCCCGGTAAAGATTGGCAGCATATCCGCATTAGCGGAGATAGATCCCGGGTACGATGACGGAGCGTTCTACCACACGGTTAACATCAACAACGCCCTCTATCAGGCGCTACTGAACGCAAATATTAAGCTTATATCCGTACCTGGCGTCAAGCCTATAACCAGCTATGGCGGGAACGAGCCTGTTAAAGCATTCCGGCTAGCACCGGGCTTTACCTTTTCGGTTATCGCAATCGATGGAACCCCTATCATTTTAACCTCGGACGTCTTTTTATTTCTCAAACAGGGTTCGCCGGAAGTGATAAAGGCGGCCGGTGGGATCGGCGCCTGGAATGTGCCCGGTGCGCAATTCGGTGCGTCATTCCTTAAAGAATCAAAGGTCATTGTATTCGACCCCTTCAGTTCACAGGTATGGTTCTACACCAAATAATTCAGGGTTGAAGCCCCACCAGCCTGGCTGGTGTCCCAGTCGGGAAAAGCCGTCGGGCTACCAGTGCCCTGCCTTATGCCTGATCGGAGATTCCCAACACCCCAGTTGAAATCAGCAGCCATTAGCATAACAGTTCGATGCCTGTCAGCAGAACACGAGCGCGCTGCCTCTCTTGCACCGCGCGGCACAGTCGGGCGCGCTTTAAAATACCCGTAAAATACTGGTTGATAATTTAATATATTATTTGTAGGTTCAAATATCGATCTGTTTTGGTCCTTATTTCACCACTATAAAACCTTTATAATGGATAAACTATCGCAACTTCCCAAAGACACTAAACAGGATATGGTTGTGTCATTTTTAACCATTTGGAGGACCCTTGGCTACCTGGGATTTTCGTACCTTTGCCAAATAAAGTTGCCTTCAATTTTCGGCAAGACACGTAAAAACGCCCTAAAACGAAAGGGCGGGTTACTTTCCATACCAACCGGTATTAATAATTAATATTGGTTGTAAATGAGAAATTACTGGATAGCATTTATTTTGATCGTTTCAATTGGCTTTTTCGGACTGGGCATGATCATTTTTAAATCTTTCATCCAAAAGTCACAACCGCAACTATTTTATCTGAATGTGGATAGCATGCAAATGGCTGCCGGCCATGTAACAGATTCGACTGCTCAACGGCCTGAAGTTGTTTCCGTATTTCCGTGTGATAAAAAAAATGCCGGCAATGAAGTAATACCCTGGGCTGATTTATATGTCTGCAAGAGCTATAACAAAAGCGATTCGTTATCCGGTGATACAGCGTTGGTATTTATTGATATACATACCAAACTTGGTTTGCACGGTATAAAAAATAGCGACCATTATGGCGCCGGGATCAAAACCGAGCAAAGCTTCAAAAAGTGCAGGGTAATGGTTCCGGCCAATCAAATAGATAACATCAGGGAATATCGGTACAAGTTTGCGCAGGTTACCCTTATTGATGATTGGTTGTACGATTAAAATCCACGGTGGGCTGCACGCTTACTCCCACGGTGTAAAATAAATTCCGGAACAAATACATGGCGATGCGCCGGGTGCTGTTTACTTAATACCCCTAATTAATTTTTATTGTCCTACTTTTGCAGGCATTAAGTTATGAAATTTAAACTATTTATAATAGCCCTGCTTTGCGCTGGAGTTAACACCATTGCCTTCGCCCGGCCGTTGGCCGATTCGGCCGTTACTATCAGTACGGCAAGCGAAGCTTATGAGTTTGTTTACAATTCCAAAAGCAATTCGGTACAGGTAAAAGAAAAACTTTCAACCACTTATACAGCAAACGTTTACCAGGCCAATATACAGGTGGCCGAAATGTTTAACAACCAGGTGAGTATCAATGACGTAGATTGCAGGATCGACGGCCGTACGCCGCGGGACTTTAAACCCCTTTACACTTACTACGGCAGTGATGATATATTTTATTCTGATGAACAGGTATGCTATTTCCCAATAAACATTCCTAAAATCGGCGGCGCCGGTGTAGTAAAGTTTGAGGAAACAGTTGCCGATCCCCGCTACTTTACTTCCATCATGTTTCCGGAGTCGTACGCGGTTAAGCACAAGGAAGTAAGCATAAAAATACCGCGCTGGATGAAGGTGGAGCTGAAGGAGTATAACTTCGAAGCCTTTAATATCAAAAAGTCGGTACAATATATTACAGGCGATGATGCCGACGTATATACCTACACTATTGATAACCTGCCGGCTACTGTAAAAGAAAGCAATAGCCCTGGTCCTACTTATATCTATCCTCATTTGCTGGTGCTCTGTAAATCGGCCGCAACCGGCGGGCACAATTTCACCTACTTTAATACAGTGGACGATTTGTACAGCTGGTGCCACGGCCTGGCTAAAAATGCCGTCACCAACCAGGATGTTATTAATGCCAAAGCAAAAGAGTTAACAGCGGGCCTAAGCGGTGATATCGACAAAATAAAGGCGATTTTTTATTATGTACAGGATAATACCCGGTATATCGCCTTCGAGGATGGTATTGCAGGTTTTAAGCCCGAAGCTGCCGACGAGGTGCTGCGCAAAAAGTACGGCGACTGCAAGGGCATGGCCAACCTTACCCGGGCGCTGCTGGCTGCGGCCGGTTACGATGCACGATTTTGCTGGCTGGGGACAGATTATATCGCCTATGACTACCAAACACCTTCGCTGGCCATCGGCAATCACATGATTTGCGCGCTTAATTTCCAGGGTAAAACTTATTTCCTGGATGCCACGGAAAGTTATATCGGCTTTAATGAATATGCTGAACGCATACAAGGGCGCCAGGTGCTGGTTGACAATGGTGATAAATACATGCTTACCCATGTGCCGGTGGCCAACATCGACCAAAACCGCGATATCGAAACAGGCAAATTCAGCATCAACGGCGAAAATTTTACCGGCGATGTGGGCCATGTTTGGAAGGGCGAGGATAAAGAAGATGTGCTGAGCGGCTTAAACAGCATTAAAAAGGAAAAAACGGAAACTGCCATGATCACCTTTTTGTCGGTGGGTAACCCGGCTTATGTTATAAGCGGCTTGAAGATTTCGGGTACCGAAACTCCTGATAAAGACGTGTCGGTAAATTACGGTGTAATATATAAAGACGGCCTTTCGGCATTTGGAAAGGACTATTACGTGGACCTGGACCGCAAAAAGGATTTGCAGGATGGGGCCATTAAAATTGGCGAGAGAAAGCATGACTTCTGGTTCGGCCATAAAATAAATCTAACGCTGGATAACGAATTGACCCTGCCTGCCGGTTACAAAATTTCGTACCTGCCGGCGCCGCTTGATGTAGTTAACCCCGCCTACGAATTTCATGTGCAATACACCGATGGCCATGGAAAACTCCTCTACAAAAAAAACATCCTGATTAAAAACACCCACCTTGCAAGCGCGAATTTTGCGCAGTGGAACAAGGACATTGAACAATTAACAAAAGCTTACAACGAGACCGTCGTTTTAAAACCCGTATCCGAATGAAAAGGACATTATTTATTTTGATCTTAACTGCCACTTCCAGCTTTGCCTTTTCGCAGGCATCGTATAACGACCAGGCGGCAGAAATTCAAAAATCTGTTTGGGCAGATAACGCCCCTGAGTTTAGCCTGAAGGATGTTCCGGCTAAGTATGCCAATGAAAGTGCGGTTATATTGGCCCGCTCCTATAAAGTACAGCGTTCATCAGCCACTAAATTTAAATTTGCGCTAATTGGGGTGGGTGTTACCCAACGGCTCACTACAATTTCGACATTGCACGAAAGGGTAAAAATAAACGACAAATCGGCCCTTGATGCTTTTTCGACAATTGAATACCAAAAAACACTTGATAACAGCAGCCGGATGTTGACAGCGAAAGTTTGGGATATTCACGAAACCTTTGTAGGCGCAAAGATAGTGAAGCCCGATGGCAAGGAAACCATCATCAATACCGGCGAAGAGGTTTTATTAAAAGACGCCGGCAACGACAAACGGGGCAAACTCGCTATCCCTGGCCTGCAGGTTGGCGATATACTTGACTATTACATCAGCGCGAATGACCTTACCGAAAAAGCGGCGCAAGATTCGTACAAAAAAAATGATGCGGTTTTCCTGCTGGTAAATGAATACCCAATACTTAACTACTCGCTTGATTTTCAGCTCAGCAAGAAACTGGATATTCAAAACCTGTCGGCAAATGGAGCGCCTGACCTGGTTGAGGAAGAGCCTACAAACGACGACCGGATATTTAGCCTCCGGCTAAAAAACCTGGCCAAATACGAAGGCACAATCTGGAGCTCGCTTTACAGGCAATATCCATATATCGAGATCAGCAATGTATATAGCAGCAGCTATGGCAGCTTTTCGCGGCACAGGGACGAAACCTCGTCGCGGCTTGAGGGGCTGAAAGAAAGTTTCGAGAAATTGTTTAACGAGCAGCTCTTTACAGGCTTCGATGCTCCCGAAAAAAAATTAAAAGAGCTGTTTAATGGTCGCAAGGGTTTAAAAAACGAACCGGTTGATACCGTTATGAAAACTTTATACGATATATGGAAGTACAATACCTTTTGCAGTTATAACGGGGTAGATGCCGATGATTTAAACACGCTGAACTATCGCACAGCCAACAGCAAGGTGAACGCCATTTATATGAGCCTTTTGCTCACCAGCATGAAAATTGACCACGACATACTGCTGGTAAGCTCAAGGAATACAAGCACTGTGCAAAATGCATTTAATGCCGAGGACATTGAGTTTATAATAAGGATAAACGGCGGTACTAACCCGATTTATTTTTGTTTTAATGATGAGGTGACTCATTTTAATGAAATACCTGCAGAATTTCAGGGCGAAACCGCTATTGTGCTGATGCCAAACCGCCAAAACTCGGTAAAGTATACTTTCACCGAAGCCACCGCGGAACTGCCGGTTACCGAAAGCAGCGAAAACACGGTAGAGGAAAAGCTGAATGTGTCGCTTGCCGGCGAAAATATGCAAAGGCTTAAAGTTGACCGCCAGGTAAAACAAACCGGAAACATGCGGCACGAGGGGCAGAAGTTTTTATTGCCTCCGGCCGATATAGATAAAGCCTATACCGACGGGATAAAAGGCGAGGAAGTGGAGAAACGTTTAAATAAAAACTCCGGAACAAAGAAAATGGCCGATGCAATATTAGCCAGCCTGGCTAAATCCGACGTTCAAACCAAAAAAGACTTTACCCAGGAAGTCAAAGACAAATATGAACAAGAGCCGCAACTGATCAGCAATTACAAAATCACCGGTACCGGTCTCGACGATTCGGCGCCGGCTTTTGAGTACAGCTCTTCATTTGTGCTGGATAATATGGTTAAAAAAGCGGGTAACAACTATATTGTTGATGCCGCGAAACTTGCCGGCGTGTTTTTAAAGATTGAAGACAAAGACCGCAAAAGAACCACCGACGTTTACATGCCTTGTGCGCGCAGTTTTAGCTATAATATTAACATCAATATTCCAAAAGGCTATAATGTTAAGGGGATTGAAGATTTTAACAGGCAAAAAACCAATAAAACCGGTTCGTTTACTTCAAAGGCTATATTGAACGGCAGTGTACTGAACATTACTGTAACGCGTATTTACAACAATGCTTTTGAAAAAGCTGCCGACTGGCACCTGGTTACCGATATTATTGATGCTGCTTCGAACTTCAGCAGCCAAAAAATACTGCTCGAAAAGGCAGGGTAATATTTACAAATTGTCAATTGCAGTATTTGACAGGTTGGGCATAGGCTCGGAGGCATAGTCGTTTGCAGTTTTGAAACTACGGACAGCGCGGTCAGTCACGGCGGAGAAACACTACGTCTATTGGGCAAAGCGTTCCATTTTTTTACGCGGAACACCCGGAACGGTGTGAAACACGCTGATTATCAGCTGGTTTACTTCTTGACAAATTATCAAATTTAGCTAAGTGACTGATGCTCAATGGTTATAAAATCAGCTTTCCCGGCAATATTCATGCAAGGTGCTGATAATCAATTGTTTCATTTGTCAGGACAAGACATTTAAAAATGCGCAGCAGCCGACTTCGGGCGTTTGGTACGCTTTGCCGGGCTATCTGCCGCATTTTTAACGCTTACCGGCTTTTTCCCGGTCTCTTTATAGTGGGCAATAGCCAGGGCGATCTTATTCTTGGTATCGTCCGTTAAAATTGATGGGCCTACCACCAGGTCAACATTTTTTGGTTCTCCGACAAATTTTATGTTTATCATCTGATCACATTTTCCTTTTGATGATAGATTGATTTGATCTCTATCGTCAAATCATCACACGAGTAAAACACGTAGTACTGGTCCCAAACCAATAGCAACACATTTTCTTCATCGGTTGTAACACCAGTTAAAGGATGCTTTTGCAATAGCTTCAGGCGTTTATGGAGTTTGATTAAAAACTTTCGTGAATAGGTATCGAATTGGTTGCGGCGATTATTAAATTCGATAATGCGGTCAATGTCGAGGAACGCTTTTCTCGAAAAGACTATTCTTTTAGCCATTCCCCGTATTTTTTTTCAAAATCAGCCATTGTGTAAATATCTCCGTTTTTAATATCTGCTGTACCCTGCCTTATCCCTTCTTTCATATGTTCCGGGATAGCAAAAACCTTATCTTTGGTATAAAGCATAGTATTTAACATATCCAGGTAATCCGGGTCGTCTAAATGATCGATCTTCTCGTGAATGGATTTTTTTAGCGCTGCTAATGTCATAATATAAAGTTAGTGAGTTTTTGTAAATAAAAAGAATTCCGTGGTGGAAAACAGTTGAAACAGTCTCCGGGCTTAGTCGTCCGTAGTTTGGAAACTCCGGACAGCGGGACGGGTTATGCCGGGCCGGCAAAGGCTTGTGCCTCATACGGAGTAAATTTTAGCAGCAGGCGATAATATTTATCATTAAATTTGTTTTAAACATTTCGATTATGACAACTACGGCAATCAGGGAAAAATTATATGATTATATCAGGGTGGCTGATGATGAAAAGATAAAAAATATATACCTGCTATTTGAAGATCAAATGGCTCCGGCGGTTGACTGGTCCGAAGATGAGGAGTTTGTGGCAGAACTTGACGAGCGGGTGAGGCGCCGGGAAGAGGGGATAGATAAAGGTGTTTCGATGGAGGAAGTTGAAGCAGAGCTGGAACGTTTAAGGAACGAACGTTCAAAATAGTTCTCTAAAATGACCTATACCATCGAAATGTCTCCGAAGGCTGAAAAGGAATTATACAAGGCCTGGGCATGGTATGAAGAAGAGCAGCCTGGGTTGGGCGACCGACTTAAAAAGGAGTTTTTTAGAAAAATCGGACTTATACAAAGCAATCCGCTGCATTATCCATAAAAAAAGGGGTTGCGGGAAGCAATGACCGATACTGGAGAACGTCAAACAAACCGCTTAGGATTACGGCTGGTATGAAACACCGAGTTGACAACGACCAAAGCTTTTTTTATTTTGAAAACAACCACAAAAGGAAAATCGTGCACCTTTGCGAACCTGAATTTTTTTGAAAATCTTTCCTGGTAATGTAAAGGGTTGGTCTCAATAAATCTAAAGGTGCTAATAACTTCTGATAAAAACCTGTCGCCCAGGCCGGATTGATGCTTATCGTACCAGTTAGCAGATTTTTGCATATCTTCCCTCGCTTTGCGAAGAACCTGCAATTGATACATTATTTTTCTTTGATGTTAAAGTGAGCGATGATCTCATCAATGGAATAGGTTTCGGCTTCTCCGGCTTCATACTCCCTGTCGCGTTCCAAAATTTCATTTTGCTGGGCTTCGGATAAAATAAAAATTTCATCCTCCTGGCTATAGTCATACTTCATGCTGTCCAAAAATGCCAGCAGGGCTTTTTCTTCCTGCGAATTATGGGGATTAACTACAATGGTCATAAAGCAAATTTAAGCAATTTTTTAAGGAATGAAAAAGGTGAAATTGTAATGATG
>Ga0206849_1118_pt1 | contig 10070 bp, 9 predicted proteins | sample Alteio_BWOrgCont_15_FD_152892 | JGI IMG/M metagenome (GOLD analysis project Ga0206849, IMG submission 152892) | Enriched cells from forest soil in Barre Woods Harvard Forest LTER site, Petersham, Massachusetts, United States -... | ecosystem: Environmental > Terrestrial > Soil > Temperate forest > O...
CGAAGAAATCCCACAAGTCCCCCTGCAAGGCCGCACCATCCTGGCCGGCATGGAATTCAACTGGTCGCGACCTTACTAGCACCACGCGAGTATCGCCCCGGTCAAAAATCTTTCTTCTCAAAAATCCTCTTCGCGGATACTCTGTCTTGGCCCATGTACGGTCCCGCTGCAGAGTCTTCTGTCCATCCAAGTCGCGAAACAGTCACATCCAAAATAAAATCTGGAATAACCTGCGCCGGTCTCGTAGCAAGCGCCGCGATCTCTCTCGCGGGCTCCGCCCAGGCCGCAACTTTCAAGTGGATTCAACCTACGGCTTCAGAACTCGCCATGACCTCCTACGCCAAGGCGCCTGACGCTCCAGCCGTCGTCCTGCTTTACGACGAAAGCGAAGGCGCCACTTCCGCCGAAGTGACCGTACACGTTCGCGTCAAGGTCCTCAAGGAAAGCGGACTCAGTGCCGGAACTGTCGACCTTCCGTTCCTCTCCACTGACCCATTCGATCAGGAGGTCTACGCCAGAACCATCCACCCCGATGGCGCCATCATTCCCTACTCCGGAAAACCGCTGGACCAAATGGACAGTATCGGACAAAAGACAAAGGTCCTCGCCCTGCCCGACGTCACCGTCGGAAGCATTCTCGAGTACGGCTACCACTTCAGAGGCCTGACTTCCTTCTACACCTATCTTGAACACAACTTCGCTCCTCACTGGGTCGTGCAGGAGAAATACTTCGTTTGCACAGCGCACTTCCACCTGGACACTTCTGACATCGATCCAGCTTCCGTTCTATGGGTCGGCAAATTACCCGAGGGTGCGGAGGTCAAGCGAATCAAGAACGGCGCGGAGTTGAACCTTACCGATGTGCCCGCGCTTCCTGGCGAAGACTACATGCCGCCCCCCGCCGTGCGTAATTACCACGTCAGGTTTTTCTATTGGAGCGGAACTCGCAACAGCTACTGGGGGACGACCGCGAACGACGTCGATGATCACTGGATGAACTTCTACAAACCCAGCAAGTCACTCACCGCCGACGTCAACCAGATAATCGCCCCCGGCGACAACGACGAACAGAAGTTGCGCAAACTCTACGACGCGGTCATGACGCTGGAAAATACCGACCTCACGCGAGAGCGCTCAAAACGTGAAGATAAGACTGCCGGCCTCAAGGAAGCTCATAACAGCGAAGACGTCTGGCTGCGCAAGCGAGGCACATCGAACAAGCTCGCCCTGCTCTATGTTGCACTCGCCCGAGCCGCTGGCTATCCGGCTTATCCCATGGCCGTCACCTCACGCAATTGGGGCGCCTTCAATCAGGACGTGCTCAGTTGGTCACAGCTGGACGACATGATCGCAATCGTTTCCCTCAACGGACACGAATTTTTCTTCGATCCGGGCACACGCGACTGTCCTTTCGGACATCTCGCCTGGTGGCATTCCAACGTGGGCGGCATCTCGTTCGAGGGCAAGCAGCTCAAGTTCCGCCTCACGCCCGCAGAATCCGTCGGAGCACAGACGCAACGCCTCGCAGAACTCAAGCTCAACCCAGATGGCGATGTGGAAGGTACATTAACGATCACCTGGAACTACATCGCCGCGCTCTCCAACCGTCGCCAGTTTCTTCGCGAAGACCAGCAAGCCGTGGAGAACACCATAGCCAACAACCTTCAAGCAAGGATTCCAGTCGGTGTTCAACTCAAACTAATCAGCCTCAAAGGTCTGGATACCTATAATGGTCCTCTCGTCGCTACCTTCAGCGTCTCAGGAAAACTTGCGACCGTGACTGGCAAACGACTTATCGTCCCCGCTGAGTTCTTTGCGAGCCGCGAGAAACCTATCTTCTCCTCACAAACCCGCACCCAGGACATCGCCTTTCCTGAGATCTTCGCGCTGCAGGATACGGTGCGACTGACGCTCCCGCCCTCCATCGCAGTCGAGGCGCTCCCCGAAACAAAGACACTGCTAATCGACAAAGACGTGGGGTATCAAGTGCGCGCGTCCGCATCTGGGAACCAAATTTTGATTCAGCGCGGCTACTCTTGAAACGGCTCGACTTCAAGGTCTTGGACTACGGAGCGCTTCACAAATACTTCGGAGAGCTTGCGAACTACGATCAGAGCACGCTTGTACTCCACCCTGCCGCCCAGTAGTATCGCGCGGCAAGCGCCATACTACTTCGCCAGTTCCGCCCTCACAAGCTCGCTCACAACCTTCCCGTCCGCACGCAACCCATCCGCAAAGATCCTCTGCTGCACCACCTTCATCAGAGCCCCCATATCCTTCGGCCCCGGTCTCGTCCCGCCGCTGTCCTGCGTCAGCGTATCGATCGCGCCGCGCACCACCTCGCGAATCACATCCTCCCCTGCGGCTTTCGGCAGATAACCCTCGATCATCCCGATCTCCGCCTGCTCCTTCGCCGCCAACTCCGGCCGCCCACCCTTCGTAAACGACTCCACCGACTCCTTCCGCTGCTTGATCAGCGTCGTCAAAATCTGCTGCTCTTCCGCATCCGTCAACTTCTCGCGCTTATCAATCTCCTTGCTCTTCAGCGAAGACTTCACCATCCGCAGCGTCGTCAGCTTGTGCTCATCCTTCGCCTTCATCGCCACCACAATATCCGCTTGAATCTTCTCGCCAATCGTCATCGTTCTTCTCCATGCAATCAGCCACTCATTATAAGTGTCCCGCCACACAGGGCCGCGGCGAGCGGAGCGCGAACACCCGCGCAGCCGCACCCGTGACTCACCTCTGCTAACGTAAGACTGCATCTCGCCGGAGACCTCCGCGTGTTCCTGACGAAAGAACGAATACGTCTCTACCTCGGCGGTCTTCTTCTCCTTCAAATCCTGTTATGCGTCAGGCTCTACCCATTCGCGCGCGAGGGAAAGAGCGACTTCCGCACCTTCTACACAGCCGGACACATGCTTCGCACCGGCGACCCCCTCTACAACTACCGGGCAGAGCTATCCGCGCAAAGCGCCCTCGTCAGTCCCAACCTCTACGCTCTGCCCTTCATGTCCCCGCCATTCACCGCGCTGGTCTTCGTTCCTCTCTCCTTAGGCAGCTACTGGTCAGGCTACCTGCTCTTCTTCGCTTTGAATCTCTGTTTCGCCGCCCTGGCAGCATCCATCCTGCGTCCACACCTGGGATCGCTCCACGCACGATGGCGGCCACTAACACTGCTACTCTTCCTCTCCTTCATGCCGCTCGGAATCGCCCTCACCCTCGGCCAACTCTCGATCATTCTCCTCTTCCTGTACTGCGCCACCTTCGCCGCAATCCAATCTGAAAAACCATTCCTCGCCGGAATCTTCCTCTCTCTCGCTCTGATCAAGTTCCAGATCGCTCTTCCCGTCGCTCTGCTATTTCTCCTCTGGCGTCAATGGCAATTCATCGCTGGCTTCCTCACCGGAGCCTCCGTTCTCACCCTGATCTCCGTTCTCATCACAGGACCCACAGCCTTCGCAACCTATCTGCGTTCGCTCCTCTTCATGTCTCACGCCTCATCCAGCGCAGCCGGAGACTCGAGATACGGAATCTTCCCCGAGCAGATGCCGAACCTCTACGGTCTCGTCCACACCATCTCTCACGGAGCAACCTGGGGCCTTACCCTGACAATCCTCTGTTCCCTCGTCGTGATCCTGTGGGCCGCCACGCGAAAACCGTCCCTGCCTCTGGCCCTCCTCGCAGGACTCCTCGTCAGCTACCACCTCTACCTCTATGACCTCACTCTTCTGCTCCTCCCCATAAGCCTTGTCTTCAACCGAAACACCGAGTCAGCCCAGCCCGGCCGCGAAAAATCCGCCCTCTATGCGAGCCTGTTCTTCGTGCTCGCCTCTCTCTGGGGCAGCGCCATCCGTTTCGACTACCACTACCTCGTCGCAATTCCCGTCGCAATCCTGTTCGCATCTTTCAGCACATCAACCCCACAGCCATCCGCCTGGCACCCGGCTCCGCAATAGAGAAAACCCAAGGAAGATCTCTCATCCTCCTACCCAGCTGCCGCTGCGTTCGCCAATCGAGCCAGCCCAAAACCGAACGCCCACCCGTTACAGCTCTCACCGTAACGAGCGGGCGATACTGAGAAAACAACCCTACTGCACTGCCGGCAGATCGATCCGCAGAATCTGTCCCGCAGCTCCCCCCACAATGCCCAGATTCGACACATACAGCCGCTGATCCGGCCCGAAGGTCATGCCCGTCGGAAAGGACAGGCCTGTCACCACATCCTGAAGGTCGCCCGAGCGCTTCACCCGCACAACCTTGCCCATCCCCGGCGTCGGACCATCGGCCGCAAAATCCGAGAGCTCCAGCACATACAGCAGCCCATCCGGCCCGATCTTCATACTCACAATCGTCGTAAACCCGGCCTTCGAGCTCACAATATTCCACTGTCCAAATCCGCCGAACAGGTTACCGAATCCCGGCAGCGGATTCGGAACATACGCGTTATTGGCAATCGTCTGCACCCTCGCCCACTGCGGATCGATGGGAAACAGATTCAAATTACCAACGTAGAGCACACCCTCCGTGAACACCAGTGACGTCGGAACGATGTGACCCTGCGATGCAGATATGTCGATCACCTGCTGCACCTGACCCCACGGTGTGACGGAGAACACCTGCCCATGGTTCGGCTCGACGGTGTAGAGGGAACCTTGATAGCTGATCATTCCGTACCACGTCCCGTCCGGCTCATAGTCGTCCGAACTCGTGTACTTCGCCGGAAACGTCAACAGGGCCTGGCTCATATTCGCCACGTTCGTGTAATTCCCCGTCTTCGTGTTCACTTTGATCACTGCGTTAGGGAACGCCGTGTTTCCGTGCGAACACCCTCCCCCAGCCAGTACCGCATACAGATCCCCGTTCAGAAACGTAACGTCCGCGACCCCTAAAACAGCTCCCGTAGCACCCACTGCCGAAGGCAGCCCAGAGGTCAGAGTCGTTACGTTTTGTTTCGTATCGACCTTCGAGATCCGCGCAGTCAGGCCGCCTGTGTAAGGCCCGATCGGCGGAATCACCTGCACGCAGTTGCCGACAGTCTTCCCGCCCAGCCCCGCTTCGGCAACATACAGAGTGCCATCCGGCCCGAATGCCAATCCCCTCGGACCTTCCAGCCCCGAGGCATACAGTGTTGCATTGGCCGGCAGTTGTGCCAGCATCCGAACTCCCGACGCGCCGCTTGCAAGAACCGCGGCACACAAAAACGACGAGGTAAATCTAATTCGCTTCATGGAATCTCTCCTGGGTGCAATCGCGAACAAAGGATCATGCCAGGGCCTGCTTTCAGGCCTTGGGTCGTCAGTCACAAATGGATGGGGGCCCGCGAAAGGGTGCAGAATACCTGCCCCAGGCATCTGCGCTTCGAGGCAAAACGGTCGAACGGGCCTAAATCAGAGGCCGTCCGCCTATCAGCGAGGTAATCCTATACCTCGCCTCTGTTCCTGTCATCAAGCGACCCAGGTCGTGATTCGCGTAAAAACATCAAACTCGAGACATTTCCCTTGAAAACCATCCTTAAACCCATCGCCGTCATTCTGCTCTCCCTCATCTCCTTCATCGACAACCTCAAGCAACATTGGCTCGAACGGTTCTGAATATCCTTCCAGTCCAAGAGCGCAACTGATACCCTTCTCACGACCCCCGTCATGAAGCGCTCCACCCAAGTTACCGCCCCGCTGCTCGCGGCCACTGCCCTCTCACTCCTCACCGGCTGCCGCCAGATGCAGCGCTGCGTAGATGAGAACAACAAAGTAGTCGACGACAGCTTCTGCCAGGATAGCCAGTCCCAGCAGCGTCCTGACGGCCACGGCGGCTTCATCTTCGTTCCCTCGCCCTATCGCTACTACTACGGCGGATCAGGCGGTTACGGTCTCGGCACACCAGCCAGCGGAGGCTCCTTCACCCCAAGCCCCGGAATCAGCTACGTCTCCCGCGGAGGCTTCGGCAGCTCCTTCGCCGAAGGCGGCAGCCACTCAAGCGGCAGCGGCGGCGGCCACGCCGGAGGCTCCGGCGAATAATGAAGCGCATCTCGCTAACCCCGCGCGAAAACTGGCAGCAGACCGTCGAGTCCCAGGGCCTCACCTTCCACACCCTCGAAAACGGCACCCCCTACTGGGACGAATCCGCCGCCTATCAGTTCACCACCGCCGAGATCGACACCCTCGAAGCCGCCGGCAATCAACTACAAGAGATGTGCCTCAACGCAGCCCAGCACATCATCGACGAAAAACGATACGCCGAGCTCGACATCCCCGAAGCCGCCATCCCCACGATCGAGTGGGCCTGGAACAACGAGCCGCCCGCCATCTACGGCCGCTTCGACATCAGCTGGGCCGGCGCCACCAGCGGCCACCCGCCCAAACTCCTCGAGTACAACGCCGACACCCCCACCTCGCTCCTCGAGGCCGCCGTCATCCAGTGGAACTGGCTCAAAGCCATGCCCCACTCCCTCGTCTCGGCCAAACCCGACCAGTTCAACTCCATCCACGAAAAGCTTATAGCCAAGTGGCAAGACGTCGACGGCTATCTCTCCAAACCCGTCTACTTCGCCGCCATCGAAAACGCCAACAACCCAGAAGACCACCTCACCGTAACCTATCTTCGCGACACCGCCCAGCAAGCCGGCCTCGACACCCGCCAACTCGCCATGGCCGACATAGGCTGGGACGCCCAGCACCAATCCTTCGTCGACCTCGACGACCACGCCATCTTCTCCATCTTCAAGCTCTACCCCTGGGAGGCCATGCTCAACGAAGAGTTCGGCCCCCACGCCCTCGACACCTACACCGCCGTCCGCTGGATCGAGCCCATCTGGAAGATGCTCCTCTCCAACAAAGGCATACTCCCCATCCTCTGGCAGCTCTACCCGAACCACGACCTCCTGCTCGAGTCCCACTTCGCCGACGACCCCGCCGCAAAGAATCTCACCAACTACGTCCTCAAACCCCTTATATCCCGAGAAGGAGCCAACATCACCCTGGTCCGCGACAACGCCGCCGTCGCCACCACCGAAGGCCCCTACCGAGGCCCGCAAATCGTCCAGGCGCTGGCCCCCGAAGCCATCTTCGATCACCGCCACACCGTCCTCGGCCTATGGATGATCGATCAGGACTGCTGCGGCATGGGCGTACGCGAATCCTTCAATCCCATCACCAACAACCTAAGCTCCTTCGTCCCCCACTTCTTTACCTGAGCGCGATCGTGCCCGACCTGACATCTGATCCGTCGCCTGAACCCGTCCCCACTTCGACGCCCATCGCACCTGCGCCCGCAACCGAACTCGTCGCTCCTTTCGAATCCCCCGCTCGAACCGAGGAACCCACCCCCATGCTCGACGTCCACCCAGCCCACCACGCCGCCACCACCTGGCGCGACTTCTTCGTTCACATAGCAACGATCGTCCTAGGCCTCATCATCGCTGTTGGCCTCGAACAAACTGTCGAATTCTTCCACCACCGTCATCAAATCGCCGAAACTCGCGAACTCCTCCGTAACGAACGCGAAGTCAACAAGCAGACCTTTGCCAGGGAGACAAAGTCTTTTCGAATAGTGACGGTCGAGCTGCAAAACAATCTGCAGGTTCTCGCTTATCTCCAGTATCACCCCGGCACACCGGACGAAAAACTTCCAGGTGCTCTCTTGTGGTTACACGGAGGCCCGCTCTACGAAAGTGCGGCCTGGGACGCGGCCCAGAGCTCCGGCGTCACCAGTCTCATGCCCCGCGAAGAAGCCGCGGAGAATGCAAGCTTGTACGCTCAGTTCCGCAAGATCAGCGAATCGAACCGCGAAACATGGCTCGCGATCAACGACGCCGAACGCTACAGCCTTATCGACAGTCGGCTCTCAAACCTGACACCGGCTCAGATCGCCGAAATCACCACTCTCACTCAGATAGCCCTGACCAAGCATTTTATTAATGGGCTGGACCTCCAAAACTTGGCCGATAAATTCAAGGACTTCCCGCCGTCCGTCACCTTAGCCGAACTCTTTCAGCTGCATCACAACCCAACCCAGGCTGAACTCCTCCAAAACCCCGCCTACCTCCAGACCCTCTCCCGCCTTGAGGCAGTGGGCTTCAAAGATCCCTTAGCCCAACCCACACCCCAACAAACTCCACCCGTCTCAGACAAAAACCCAGACAAAAACCCGGACAGAAAGTAACTTCGGAACCCCTCCGCCTTCCTCCGCACTTTTTTCTAGCCAACTTCCGCGGCCGCGTTAGACTTGTCGCCAAGCCATACATGCCTGACCTCGACTCCACCACACCGGAGATACCTCCGTCTGCACCCGTCCCCGAAGCCCCGAAGGACCCTGCCTCCATGCTCGACGTCCACCCAGCTCCACACGCCGCCACAACCTGGCGCGACTTCTTCATCCACATCGCCACCATCGTCATCGGCCTCCTCATCGCCGTAGCCCTCGAGCAGACCGTCGAGCTCATCCATCACCGCCACCAGCGTCATCAACTCCAGGAAGACCTCCACAACGAAGCGGAGCAGAATCTCCAGGTCATCGACCGCGACCTTAAAATGCAGAACCTCGAGCCCTGGTTTGAGCAGGCCATGCACGAAGCAACTCCCACTTCTACTCATCAGGACAAGATCCGCCTCACGCTACCACCCGCGCCATGCCTGCCCGGCTCCGTCGGCACAGCCCAATTTCGCTACTTTGCTCCCTCGCAGGCTGTGTGGACTACCGCCAAAGAAGGCGGCCTCGTCTCGCTCCTCCCAGTCGAACAATCGCGCATGCAAGCCCGCCTCGCCCACAACTACGACCTGCTCGGTGTCGCGCGAGACCACGTCTTCGACGGATGCCAATCCATCGTAGCAATGCGCCGCCGCTTCGCCCAACCAGCCGCTGGCCCGACCGAACTCTGGATCATGACCCCCGACCAGGCCGAACGCCTCGCCGCCACTGCCGCCGACACAAAAATTGCCATCCAGGGCCTGCTCTTCCGCCTACGCTGGTCCAAGGTCTACGAGCAAGGCATCGTCAACGGCGAATCCGCAGCCGACGTCAAGATGATGACCATCAACCAGGAGATCTTCGAAGACCCGCCCACTCCCTAATCCGCAGAAACGCAAAGTCGACGTCAAAAGTTCGTCCCCTAGATGCCCCTGTCTTTCTCGATATTTAAGCAAATCGTGAGTCTGAGCAGCGATTGATCGACATTGATAGATACGATATCGACAGCATCCATGGGGGCCGCTCGGATGGCCCAAATCGCTTCAAAGGAGAGACCAATATGTCGAACAGCATTTCAACCTTGCTGGTACGGAACCTTCGTGACGTCTTCGGTGAAAACGACCCGAAGCGGAGACGCGCAGCGATCGACGAGCTCTACACCGAAGATGTGGTTTTCTACGATCCTAGCAAGGGTGCCTACCGTGGCCGCGACGAGATCGATCGCATCGCAGGCGCTATCAAGGCGACGCATCCCGAATTTACCTATCAGCCGATTGCCGAGCCCGAGGAGGTTGGCGACGGCGGGCGGGTCCCATGGGTATCGGGCCGCCCTGGCGATGCGCCGGAATACGCTGGAACCGATTTCATCATCGCCCGGGACGGCCGGATTGCCGCAATCTATCTCTTCTTCGACAAGCTGTCCTGAGCCAGCCCCGCTCAAATCTTCTTCACTTGACAAAACCACCTCGCTGGATTGGCTACAATAGTGGGGTCGGAGCCAAAACACGACGATCGATTCAACTTAAACCAAGCATTTCCAGGACTTTGTCTATAACCACACTCGTATTTATAGGACTTTGGCGTCCGGGTAGCCACGAAGTCCACAACTAAGCTTTGTAATTGGAATACTTTAGCAGCTTCTACGGGGAGGGTACCCCCCGAAGCATTCGAGGTCAACTTTGAAGATCGTTCTCGCCGAAAAAGTCTCACCCGCCACCCTCGCCGTCTTCCAACAGGAACCCGGATGGCAGATCGTCTCGCCAGATCAAATCAAAAACGGTCTCGCCGCCGAACTAGCCGATGCCGACGCCCTCGTCGTCCGCTCCGCCGTCCAGGTCGACGCCAAACTCCTCGAAGCCGCACCCAAACGCCGCGTCATCGGCCGC
>Ga0206849_1120_pt1 | contig 9950 bp, 9 predicted proteins | sample Alteio_BWOrgCont_15_FD_152892 | JGI IMG/M metagenome (GOLD analysis project Ga0206849, IMG submission 152892) | Enriched cells from forest soil in Barre Woods Harvard Forest LTER site, Petersham, Massachusetts, United States -... | ecosystem: Environmental > Terrestrial > Soil > Temperate forest > O...
ATTGCGGTCGTGGGTGTTTTCGGTGCCGATGATTTTGCGGGTGGGTTTGTCGGCGTGGGCTTTGAGGATTTCGTTTTCGCGATAGTTCTGTCCGACTACATCGAGGAGGTCGGCGAGGCCGTTGTCGTAGTCGTGGGAGACGTTGGGTCGGAATAGGGCTTGCGTGACGGGGCGAGTTGGGTCGTTGGCGTGGAAGGTGTCAACGAGCGATTTGAGGATGGGAATGGCGATGTCGGGTTTTGGTGTGTCGTGAATCTCATTGCCGGCGGACCAGAGGATGATGCTGGGGTGGTTGCGGTCGCGCTGGACTGTGTCGGCGGTGTCGCGGAGGGACCACTCTTTGAAGTAGAGGTGGTAGTCGTAGGGGTTTTTGGCGACGGTCCAGCAGTCGAACATCTCGTCCATAACGAGGAAGCCCATGCGATCGGCGAGGTCCAGGAACTCAGGCGCGGGCGGGTTGTGGGCCGTTCGGATGGCGTTGACGCCGAGAGCGCGCAGGGCGGTGAGGCGTCGTTGCCAGGCGGCTAGGGGAACAGCGGTGCCGAGGGCTCCGGCGTCGGTGTGGAGGGCTGCGCCGTAGATTTTGTGGTGGACTCCGTTGAGGAAGAAACCCTTGTTGGGGTCGAAGCGAAATTCGCGGATGCCGAAGCGGACGTCTTCGTCGTCGATTGGTTTGCCGTTGCGGAGGACGGTGACGTGGGCGGTGTAGAGGGCGGGGTGATCGAGGTCCCAGCGATCAGGGTTGGTGACGCGAAGGGAGTCTTCGACGTCGGCGGTACTGTGGGCGGCGATGACCTTGGCAATGTGACCGAGGGATGGGGTGATGTGGACGTTGTTGGGTGTGTCGATGGTTACGGCGAGGGTGACTTCGGCGGTAGCGTCGGAGTCGTTGAAGATGGTGGAGCGTACGTTGACCGTCGCGTAGGCATTGTTTACCTCAGGAGTCGTGACGAAGGTTCCCCAGGGGACGATGTGGGTGTCGTTGGTGGTGATGAGGCGAACCTGGCGGTTGATGCCGGCTCCGGGATACCAGCGGGAGGCGGGTTGCTGGGAGTTGTCGACCCGGACTGCGATGATGTTTTTGCCAGCGTGCAGGTGGGGGGTGAGGTCGTAGTTGAAGCTGACGTAGCCGTAGGGGCGATGGCCGAGGAGTTCGCCGTTGCAGTAGACGTCGGAGTTGGCCATGATGCCGTCGAAGGCGATGAAGGTGTAACGAGTGGGATCGATTTTGTTGATCGTGAGGGTGTGGCGGTACCAGCCGATGCCGGTGGGGAAGAAGCCTCCGGCTGCGCGGCTTGGGGCGTTTTCTTCGACGGGGCCTGCGATGGCCCAGTCGTGCGGGAGGATGACGGGTTTCCAGGCGGAGTCGTCGAAGGTGGGCGATTCGGCTCCCGGGGCATCGGATTGGAGAAAGCGCCAATCGGTGGTGAACTGCTGGATCAGGCGTGGATTATTCCGCTGCTCGGCTGCGAGGAGCGTTGTGGAGAGCAGGGCAGTGATCAGAATCGTACGGCGCATGAAGGTCCTTGAAAGGGGGCTGGGTGAGATTTTACTTCCCGCCATCTCCGATGCAGCTGATCGATGATCGGGCAGCCGCTCATTGTGGTCTTGTCGATAGGACGAAGCGGTTCGCGCTTTCACGCGAATAACCCACCCTTTTCGATAAGGCCGAAAAGGATGGGCCACCCAGATTTGTGGCTCGAGGCTTCATTTTTCTGTCGTGGTTGGTGTGGGTTCGACGGGGTTGTATTTGCGGGCAAGGTCGGGCGTGGATTGGATGTCGGATGCGGGTGGGTTGATGGCCTTTGCAACTTCGACGCCGAAGATGTAGCTGGGGCCGAACATGTTGCTGGTGAAGAAGACCAGTCCCCTCACACTGAAAATATCGAAATCTACACCAACGCCGAAGAGGTCGAGCTCCTCCTCAACGGCAAATCCCTCGGCACGCAAAAACTCCACGCCGACGCCAGTCCCATCACATTCGTCGTTCCCTTCGAACCCGGCACCCTCAAGGCCGTCGCACGCATCAACGGAAAAGTTGTCGCACAGGACGAACTCCGCACCGCGGGAAAACCCGCTCGCCTGATCCTCACCACGGGCCTCACTGCGGCGGAACTCACCAATCCACCAGCCGCCGAAGCCGCACCCACCCTCACCTCCAACTGGAACAACGTAACCTACGTCACCGTAACCCTGGTCGACGCAAATAACACCGTCATTCCCGACAGCGAAACCCGCATTCACTTCGCCGCAACGGGCCCCGGCACAATCGTCGCCGTCGACAACGGAAACCTCCTCGACCACGACCCCTTCGAAGCAACAGACCGCAAACTCTATGAAGGCCATGCCATCGCGATCCTCCGCGCAACCGCGCAGTCCGGCAGCATCACGTTCACTGCAACAGCGGAAGGCTTACCTCAAGCCACAATGACGCTCCACGTCGCCCGTTCCAGACCCGATCCGGACGAACGCAGCTTTTAGATTCCTGCTCCACGCGCCCTCAGGCATAAAATCCCTATCGTGAATCGACGCCGCTTTCTCTCCGCATCCGCTGCACAAGCCGTAGCTCTCACCTTTGCAACGCGAAGCCTGTTCGCCATCTCGCAAACGCCTCCTCAGCCAATCCTCATCGACTCGCACGTCCACGTCTTCAAACACGATCCCGCATTTCCCTTCGCTCCCGGCGCTCACCCGCCCCCCGAAGACGCCTCCGTCGAGACCCTCCTCTCCCTCATGCAAGCCAACGGAGTCGCCCGCACCGTCATCATCCAGGTCATCCACTACAAGTGGGACAACAGTTATCTCGCCGCAGTCCTCAAACGCCATCCCAAACAATTTCATGGCGTCTGCCGAGTCAATCCCGAAGATCCCGCTTCACCTGACCACCTCACTCGCCTCACCCAAGAACAAGGCTTCCACGGCGTCCGCATCAGTCCCTCCGCAGGCCCCGACGGCGACTGGATCCGCGCTCCACTCACGTCAACATTATGGCGACGCTGCGCTCAACTCAAAGTCCCCATGACCATCCTCGCCCCCGTCACCCGCATGCCCGATCTCGTCCCTCTCATCGAGCAGAACTCGGACCTGACCGTAGTCATCGACCATATGGCCGACTCACCACTCGACGAGCCGCTACAACTCGATCTCCTCCTCGCGCTCGCCCGCTATCCCCGCGTCTTCGTCAAAATCTCGCACATGTGGTCGCTCTCAAAGCAGCCCTATCCTTATCCCGACGCGCAGGCACAGATAAAACGCCTTCACCAAGCCTTCACAGCCAAACGCCTCATGTGGGGAACCGACTGGCCTGTCTCGCTCAAAGAGCTCACCTACGCCCAGGCTGTCGCACTCTACCGCGACCACCTCGACTTCCTCTCACCCGAGGACCACACCCAGATCCTCTACAAAACCGTGCAGCAAGTCTGGCCCTTCGGAATCAACTAGCCGCGGCTCGGCTTACTCCCAAGCAACTCCCGAGCAATCACCATCCGCTGAATCTCGCTCGTCCCCTCGCCAATAGGACACAGCCTCACATCTCTATAAAACTTCTCCGCCGGAAAATCCTTGATGAACCCATACCCACCATGAATCTGCACGCCCTCATCGCAGATTCTGCAAGCCACCTCACTCGCATACAGCTTCGCCATCGCCGACTCCAGAGTCACCTTCTTCCCATCATCCTTCATCTGTGCCGCGCGCATCGTCAGCAACTGTGCGGCATCCCACTGCGTCGCCATATCTGCCAGCTTGAACTGAATCGCCTGAAACTCGCTGATCGATTTGCCAAACTGCCGCCGCTCCTGCGCATACTTCATCGCCGCATCCAGAGCGCCGCGCGCCATCCCCAGGCTCAGCGCAGCAATCGAAATTCTTCCTCCATCCAGCACCCGCATCGCATCCTTGAACCCATCACCTTCCTTGCCCATCATATTCTCCGCAGGAATCTCACAGTCCTCGAAGATCAGCTCTGCCGTGTCACTCGCACGCAGCCCCAGTTTGTTCTCCTTCTTGCCCGATCGAAAACCCTTCGTCCCCTTCTCCACTACAAACCCCGAAACCCCGCCGCGAGTTCCCTTCTCCCGATCCGTCACCGCCATCACCACCGCGCAGTCGGCATAGGTGCCGTTTGTAATAAACGTCTTCGACCCATTCAGCACCCACTTGTCGCCGCGTTTCACCGCAGTCGTCCGCATCCCGCCTGCATCCGACCCCGAACCCGGCTCCGTCAAACCCCACGCGCCCAGCCACTGCCCACTAGCCAGCTTCGAAATCCATCGCTTCCGCTGCTCATCATTCCCTACCAGCATGATGTGATTCGTGCACAGCGAATTGTGCGCCGCCACAATAATCCCCACGCTGCCATCCACGCGCGACAACTCCTCCACCGCCAGCACGTACTCGACATACCCCATTCCCGCCCCGCCCAATTCCTCCGGGAAGATCACACCCAGCAGCCCCATCTCGCCAAGCTTCTTCACCACCGCAGACGGAAACTCGCTCTTCTCATCCCACTCCGACACATGCGGAGCAATTTCCCCCTCGGCAAACGCCCGCACCGCGCTCTGCAACTGCTTCTGCTCCTCGGTCAATCCAAACATTCCACGCTCCTGCGATCCATAATCAACACTTATACATCTATCACAATAACGCATACTCTGGCCCGCACAAACCTACTCCACCGAGCAACGCGAGGCCCCAAACCTCGCCCCAACCAAGACAAGGTATACCCGTCACGAAGTGACCGCCCCACGCAGTGGCCCGTCCGGCAGGACAAGTCTTTTAAATCCCACCCAAAGCCTGATCCAAATCCGCCACAATATCCTCCACGTCCTCAATACCAACCGAAATCCGCATCAATCCATCCGTAATTCCCAGCTTCGCCCGGCCCTCCGCGCCAACCGCCGCATGAGTCATCGTCGCCGGATGACAAATCAGCGTCTCCACCCCACCTAGCGACTCCGCCAGATACCCCAGCTTCAACCGCTTCGCAAACGTATTCGCATTCTCAAGCGAACCAAGCTCAATCGAGATCATCGACCCGAAGCCATGCTGCTGCCGCTTCGCCAACTCATGATGTGGATGCTCCGCCAGCCCCGGATAAAACACCCGCTGCACCTTGCTGTGCCCATGCAGAAAATTCGCAACCGCGCGTCCATTCGCATCGTGTTGTTTCATCCGAACCGCCAGCGTCTTCACTCCACGCAGCAGCAGATAGCTCTCAAACGGCGACAGAATCCCTCCCGTACACTTCTGCACAAACCGGAACCGCTCCGCCTGCTCAGGCTTCGTGCAAACCAGCACACCGCCCAGACCATCCGAGTGCCCATTCAAAAACTTCGTCGTCGAATGCATCACAATATCCGCGCCCAGAGCAATCGGTTGCTGCAGATAAGGCGACAAAAACGTATTGTCGACACTTAGTTCCACGCCCTTCGCCCGACAGATCCGCGCCACCGCCGCAATATCTGTAATCGACATCATCGGATTCGTCGGCGTCTCAATATGCACCAGCTTCGTCGCCGGAGTAATTGCCCCCGCCACATTCTCCGCCACGCTCGTATCGACATAGGTAAAGGTGAGCCCATAGTTCGCCATCACCTTGTCGAACAAACGCCCCGTCCCGCCATACATGTTGTCAGTGCAAACCACATGGTCGCCGGACTTCATCATCGTGCACAGCGCAGTAATCGCAGCCATCCCGCTGCCGAAGCAATGCGCGCTCGTCCCACCCTCAAGCGACCTCAGGCTCTCCTCCAGCGCATCCCGCGTAGGATTCGTCAGCCGCGCATACTCATGCCCCTTGTTCTGCCCAATCGCCTCCTGTTGATACGTCGACGTCAGGTAGATCGGCACATTCACCGCACCCGTCTCCGCATCAGGCTCTTGCCCATCATGAATCGCCCGCGTCGCAAACCCTAACTTCTTGTTCGACTCCATCTATCCCTCACTCTTCTTGCGCTGCATTGCTTTTTTCGGTTTCGCCTTCGCCGGCGCAGGCCGTCTCGGTCTCTGCTTCGCCGAAACCGATTTAATAATCAACTCATACTCCGTCTTCTCATCAAACGGAACCTTCGCCATCTTCATCGCCGTCGTCATCATTGCCTTCACGTCCGGCCGGTCCAGCGTCTTCTCATCGATCTTCGCAATATGCCGCACCACAGAACCCGCTCCCTGCAATAAACCTTCCGGATCGGGTAGCTTCGCACCCTGCAAAAAGAAAAAATTGATGTGCTCCGGATACAACGCAATCGAAAAAACACCCTCGCTCGACCGCTCGCTAGGCGAGAACCCAATCGCCAGCGCGTTGTAGTTGTCGTAGACCAGCTCTTTCGCATAAGGCAAACGCTTCCGAAGCGTAGCCAGAGTTTTTCGCGCAAGCCCAGCAACCTCCGGAGCGAAGGCATCCAGAAAGCGTTCAAGCTGCTTCTCAGCACTCTCCGTCTCCGCCCTCTTCACCGCCGTCACGTTCATTCTCCCGCCCTCTAGCCCCTGGCCTCTACTCCCTGCCTTTAGTCCAGCAGCCCCTTCGACAGATAACGCTCCGCCGAATCAGGAATCACCGTCACCACTCTCTTCCCCGCTCCAAGTTCTTTCCCCAGATCCACCGCCGCGCACAACACAGCTCCTGCGCTCGATCCCGCGAAGACACCCTCTTCCACTGCAAGCCGCTTCACCATGGCCAGCGCCGGATCATCCATCACCTTCATCACGCGATCGCAAACCCTGCGGTCAAATGTGTCCGGAATAAACGAAACCCCAATCCCCTCCACCTTATGCGGCCCCGGCTCGCCGCCTTCGAGCACGCTGCCCTGCGGTTCCACCGCCACTGTCAAAATATCGACGCACTTCTTCTTCAAAAACCGCGCCACTCCAGTAAAAGTCCCCGCCGAACCCACACCCGAAACCCACGCATCCACGCGGCCCTGCATCTGCTCCCATATCTCCACCGCAGTCGTCTCCTCATGAAAATCCGGGTTCGCCGGATTCTCAAACTGTAGTGCAGCGAACGCTCCTGGCGTCTCCATCTCAAACTGCAACGCCTCCCGGATCGCCCCAGCCATGCCGCCAGCCTCAGGCGTGCGCACAACGGTCGCTCCGAGCCCCCGCATCAGCTTCACCTTCTCCTCAGCAAATTGCTCCGGCACATACAACATGACCTTGTATCCGCGATTCACGCCGATCAGCGCCAGGCCCACGCCCGTATTTCCCGCCGTAGCTTCGACGATCGTGCCGCCAGACTTCAAAACGCCCCGTCGTTCAGCATCCAGTACCAGGCCGAGCGCGGCGCGGTCTTTCACGCTTCCGCCCGGATTCAGAAACTCCAGTTTGGTCCAGATCTCGGCACACGATTCAGCGCCACTTGCCAACTCCAGCCGCCGCATTCGCAACATGGGCGTCCGTCCCACCAACTCCAATACGTTCTCAGCAACCCGCATCAACCAAATCCTCACACACCAATCGTCTTGCCTCCACTGTGCAGCAGGAGACGCACAAATATCTCTGTACTTTTACATCATTCAGGAAACAACTGGCCTTGCCAATCGATCCACCCACAGAACCGGCCGGAATCCCTGCCGTTCCTCAACTCACTGTTGTTTTTTCCCGGCCGCAAAACCCTCGGTTGCTCCCGCGCCATTCGACCCATTCGAGGCATTTTTGATCACCCGGGGATAATACCCGCTTCGTGTCCGCACCGACAACCTGCCAAAGTTCTTCGCCTTCGCCTCCACATGAACCTCTCGATACCCACCCAGCGTAGGCGACTTCGTAGAGTGATACGCAATCGTGTATTGCGTCCGGATGTCCTGCGCAACCTCTGCCGCAATCGCATCGACCTGGCTCAGCGACTTCGGAAAGTAAGCCGCGCCCCCCGTCTGCTCCGCCAATGTCTCCAGAACGCGCCGCGCATGCCGCGACTCCCGCTTATCCGTATCCTCCCCAAACAGCAGCCCAACGCAGTAAATCACCGGCCCATCAAGATCCTGAATCCTCCGGACCGTCTGCTCCAGCGTCGCGCTCGAAGCATTATCCTCGCCATCGGTCACAACCAGCAGCACCTGCTTCGGATGCTTCGCATTCTTCGCCAGATAGTCCGCCGACGCCACCAGCGCGTCATAAATCGCCGTCCCACCGCTCGATTTGATGTATCCCAAACCCTCCCGCAGTTTTTCGATCTTGTTCGTAAAATCCTGATCGATGAAAGCCTCCCACGAGAAGTCCACCAGGAACTCCTCATCCTCCGGGTTCGACAGCTTCACAAAATCCAGCGAAGCCTTGTCCACCGCCTGGCGCTTGTCGTACATCGAACCAGAGCTGTCGATCAGCAATCCAATCGATACCGGCAAATCCTCATGCCGGAACGATGCAATCGTCTGCTGCACCCCATCCTCGTACACCGTGAATGCCGACTTATCCAGCGTCTGAACCGACTTGCCGCTTCCATCCAGCACCGTCGCATTCAACCGGACCTCGTACGCATCCTCACGCAGCGTGTACTTCCCATTCTCACGCTCGATCTTCGCCAGTCCCTGTCCCTGCGACGAACCCGACTGACTCGGCGCTGGCGCATCAGGATCGGGCGAGGGCACCGGATCGTGATCCACAGTCAAAGACGGTTGTCGTACGATCGGAGGCTGTTTCGCTGGCGTCGGCGGAGCAGCAGGCTGCTGAGCCAATCCGCCCATCACACCCGCCACCGCGATCAAACATCCCGCCGCAATCACGCGCGGCCCCCAGCTTTTACTGCGAAGGTGCATAGTACCCCTGGCGATTGTGAACCGTCAGCTGAGGAAGCCCAGGCGGCGGCACCAGCCGTATCTTCAATTTACGCCAGTTCCCATCCTGCTTCACATCCGACGGTCTGTACCCGATCACATATTCGTTCCGGAGCTCCGCGCTGATCCTCGACGCAATGTCTCCCAGGTCGCTCATATCCATCACCCGGAACATCCGCCCGCCCGTCATATCGCAGATATCGGTCAGCAGAATCGGTCCCAACTGCTCTTCCGTCGTCGGCGCATACTGGTCAAAGATCCCGATGGAATAAATCTGCACATCGCTCTCGCGAACAACTTTCCGCAGCTCACCCTCCGTATACCGGCTTCGATTATCACCACCGTCCGAGATAATCAGCAGAGCCTTCCGGTCATACTTCGCCTGCTTCAGCTTGTCAACCCCCAGATAAATCGCATCGATCAGCGCCGTCCGGTTCTCTGGCTTCAACATCACCATCCGCGCCTCAACATCGTCGATGTCCGACGTATAGTCCACAATTACCGCCGGCCGGTCATTGAACCCCACCACAAAAAACTCATCCTGAGGATTCGATGTCCTCATAAACTCGCTCAATGCCTTTCGAGCGCGCAGAAACTTCGACGTCATGCTTCCGCTCAGGTCAAAGATGATCCCGATCGTCACCGGAGAATCCTCCGTCGAGAAGCTCTTGATCACCTGACCGATGTTATTGTCGTAAACCTCGAAGTTTTCCTTCTCCAGTCCCGTCACCAGCCGGTTCATCGGATCCGTTACCGTAGCCGGCACCAGCACCAGATTTACATCCACCCGAATCCGCGCATCCCGCCTCGAAGTCGCAAGCTTCGCGGCATTGTCTGCCCCTTCAATCACCGGCTTGGAATCCTCCGGCGTCTTCGGCGGTGGCGGTGGCGCCGGCGTATGCACCGTACTCAGCGGATTCTCCTGCGCAAAGCCCATCTGCAGCCCAGCCATAGCCCACAGCGTCAGCATCACAAACGCCGCTCGCCGCCACGTCTTCAAAGACCCCGACCTGCCGTCCCTGTTCCCGGTATAGATAGTCATACTGGCACCTGCACCTGTTCCGCCCACTGGGCCGCTCTTCGGCCTCCGCAACAACCGCAAAGGAACCCTAAACCATCCTCCATCAGCAAGTACACTGTCAACTCAGCCAGCCCCATTTCGTCCAGATGCTGATGCAA
>Ga0206849_1121_pt1 | contig 9900 bp, 6 predicted proteins | sample Alteio_BWOrgCont_15_FD_152892 | JGI IMG/M metagenome (GOLD analysis project Ga0206849, IMG submission 152892) | Enriched cells from forest soil in Barre Woods Harvard Forest LTER site, Petersham, Massachusetts, United States -... | ecosystem: Environmental > Terrestrial > Soil > Temperate forest > O...
ATAACTACAGAAAACTCGAAGCTGATTTTTGGCGCATTTTAGTTCATGGTTCATAGTTCATGGTTAATGGTTCATAGCATGAAAATGAGTTGTAACAAAAGTTTAAATGCAGGTACTATGAACTATGAACCATCAACCATCAACTATGAACTAATGAAAACCATGAACTATTAGACCCATGAACCAAATATTGATCATTTATACCGGCGGGACAATTGGTATGATGAGCGACCCTTTAACAAAGGTGCTCAAACCGATCAATTTTGAGCAGATAATGGATAACGTGCCCGAGTTGGAGAAGCTTAATTGCAAGATACAGGTACATTCATTTGACGAGATCATCGATTCATCCAACATGAACCCGGCCATCTGGAGCGAAATTGCCGGCCTGATACAAACAAATTATGATACGGTCGACGGATTTGTCATACTGCATGGCTCGGATACCATGGCGTTTACGGCATCGGCCTTGAGCTATATGCTGGAAAACCTGGGTAAACCGGTAATTTTTACCGGCTCCCAGTTGCCGATCAGCGCCGTGCGTACAGACGCCAAAGAAAATTTAATGACGGCCATTGAAATTGCCAAAGCTAAAAAGAACGACCGCGCCCGCGTTCCAGAGGTTTGCATTTATTTTGATTATAAGTTATTCAGGGGCAACCGCTCGTTTAAATATAACTCATCGAAGTTCGAGGCATTCCGCTCACCCAATTACCCTATACTGGCTGAATCCGGCGTTCATCTTCGTTTCAGTGTAAACGACATAAGGCACCCAAAGGATCATGAAGGGCTTATCGTGCATAAAAACCTTGTAAGCGACGTAGCTGTGCTGAAACTGTACCCGGGTATCAGCCCCAAAGTTGTCGAAACTATTTTATCAGCTGATGTAAGGGGCATAGTAATGGAAACTTTTGGCGCAGGCAATACTACTACCGCCCCATGGTTTATCAGCCTGCTAAAAAATGCAATTGACAATGGTAAGGTGATCCTTGATATTTCGCAATGCAAAGTAGGCACTGTTGAGCTGGGCCGCTACGAAACCAGCCGGCAACTGAAGGACATCGGCGTTGCCAACGGCTATGATATGACTTATGAGTCGGCAGTTACAAAAATGATGTACCTGCTGGGCCATTTTGACGACCCAAAAATTGTTAAAGAATATTTAGAGACCGATTTGAGGGGAGAGATTACGGTATCGTAAACCACGGCGCAGAGACGCAAAATTTTGCATCTCCGCGTATGCTTATTCTGTCCGTAAACTCTTCACCGGATTGGCAACGGATGCTTTTATTGCCTGGAAACTAATCGTTATCAGTGCAATAAAAATAGAAGACAACGCCGCTGCTGCAAATAGCCACCACGACATATCAACCCTGTAGGCAAAGCCCCGGAGCCAATTTTGCATTGCCCACCATGCAACAGGCGATGCAATGACAATAGCAATTAAAATCAACCACAAAAAATCTCTCGATAACAGCGTAAATATTGAACTTACGCTGGCCCCCAAAACTTTACGGATCCCTATTTCCTTGATTCTCGATTCGGCTGTAAAGATAGACAGGCCTAACAGCCCCAGGCAAGCTATTAAAATAGCCAATAACGTGACACTGGAAAAAAGATTTTTGAATTTTACGTCGGCCTGGTAAAGTTTTGCAATTTGCTCATCCTGGAAAGTATATTCAAAGGGTTTATCGGGGTTGTGCCTGGTCCAAACATTTTGAATAGCCGCAATGGCTTTTGGAAGGTTTTCGGTGTGCAGTTTCAGAAAAAATGTACTGCCGTTATTTTCTTCAGCTACAAAACCAAATGGCTTTATAGGCTCGTGCAGCGACGTAAAATGAAAATCTTTAGTTATGCCGATTAAGGTTAGCACGCTGGTTTTGCCCGGCGCTTCATCCCATTCGAGCTGCTGACCGAGGTATGGTTTTTTCAGGCCAAGTTCGGCAACTGCTTTTTCATTCAGGATGATGTTCGAGCTGTCGGCCGCTGATTTAAAGAAGTTTCGTCCTTCCTGCATCTCTATTTGAAGTGTGGGCAAAAACGCATGATCTATCCGCATGAAATTTAGCAATATATGGTTGGTTTTGCCTTTGGCGGCCACGCCGTTTGTCCAGTTTTGGCTGCCTAAAATACCATCTGCCCTGGCAATATTCGTTATATCGGGGATTGTTTTCAGCTCATTAACCATGGCGCCGGGATCGCTGCCGCCTCTAACGTTCGGCAACAGCAGGACATTGTTTTTATTGAAGCCCAAGTTTTTCTGCATCACAAAATCAATCTGTTTGTAGATAGTGAAAAAGCTGATGATGAGCACGATGGAGATTAAAAACTGGAATACTACGAGACCTTTTCGCAGGTAAGCGCCACTGTACGAGCTTATAAATTTTCCTTTGAGTACTTTAATTGGCTGAAACGATGATAAATAAAAAGCCGGATATAAGCCGGCGGCCAGGCCGATAGCAAAGGTTGTTGCAATCAATTCAATCCACAACGGCCATTGATCCTGCGAAAAAAGCACAAGGCTGCTGCTTAGCAACTGGTTTATGAAGGGCAGCAATAATGCGATGGCGAGCACTGCAATAAAAAAAGAGGCAAAGGCGGTACAAACCGATTCGATTAGAAATTGCACAACCAACGATTTTTGTGAAGCGCCGGCTACTTTACGAACACCAACTTCTTTTGCACGTTTAACTGATTGAGCGGTTATGAGGTTTACATAATTAATGCCGGCGATTACAATTACAAAAGCCGATATGATCATCAATATTTTTATGTATGATAAATCGTTATTGGCGCCGAGTTCCCATTTTAAATTTGATTTTAAATGAATATCGGTAAGCCGCTGCGAATAAAATTGGTTCGTGCTTTTGGGCTGATACTTTTTGAAAAAAGGCTGTAATTTACTGTTGAAAACATTTGCATCGGCATTGGGCTTCAGCAAAACGTAAGTATAAAAATTATACCAGTCCCAGTTCCCGCTCACATCATTTTTACTCACCGAAGAAAAAGGAATCAAAAAGTCGAATGTAAAATGTGAGTTTTGCGGGACATCTTTTAAAACACCTGTAACCAGGAAATTAGCGCCGTTGTTAACGTTGATCTTTACTATTTTACCAATCGGGTCGGCATTTCCGAAATATTTTTTGGCTGATGTTTCTGTAAGCAAAATTGCCTTTACCCCGTTAAAAGTATTTGGCTTGCTTCCGCTTATCAATGGAAAATCGAACACATTGAAAAAGTTGTCATCAATAAAAACTACGTTATTTTCGTAAAAACGTTTATCGCCATTTTGGATCAAATATTTCCTTCCCCATGACGGGAATACACGTGTGGCAAAAGCTACTTCGGGCAGGTCTTTTTGCAAAGCGGGTGCAATGGCAGGCGGCGTGGTGGCATCGGGGGTCCTGGTTCCGTCGTTATTTATAAAATCCTTTACCACGCGGTAAATATGCTCGGCATTTTTATGATAGCGGTCAAAACTCAGCTCATTTTTAACGTAAAGTAAAATTACGATGAAACACATCATCCCTGTTGAAAGGCCGACGATGTTGATGATGGAGAAACCTTTAGTTTTCCAAAGATTTCTGAGTGCTATGGTGAAATAGTTTTTTATCATGGCGGTTGATTTATAATTTGTTAATGGCACAAAACTACTATGTTTTTTTTCCAGCCAATGCAATGCCATCGGCTTATTTTATTATAAATCAACCAGTTAATAGGTGTTGATTTCTACAAATGTTCGTTTTTGATACAAAGATTGTTCGCATTTGCAACAATTAACACTGATTTTCACGAATTGATTGGCACGAATTACACGAATTAAGGCGAATTTTCACTAATGTGCTTTGAAATTGATTTGATGGGATTTATGTTATTTGTTTTAATTCGTTAAATTCGTAGATAAAACAAAATTCGTGTTAATTCGTCCTTATTCGTGAAAATTAGTGTAAATATAAAACTCGCCCTGCGCAACTTGTGGAAACGCAAAACAAGCACCGCTATTAATGTTTTAAGTTTATCTGTTGGCCTGGCGGCTTGTGCACTGGTTTTTTTTGTTTTGCCAGCATGAGTTTAGTTTTGATAAAGGATTTGATAATAGCGAGGATATATACAGGGTCACTTCTACATTCAATGATGGCAGCAAAGCCCCGACAACCGCCTTGCCCTTTTATAAATATTTAAAAAGCGAAATACCCGAAATAGAACAGTTGAGCCGCCTGGATGCAGACATAGTGCAGGTAAAGGGTGGCAAACTATCAACTCCTGTTATGGAATATGGGGGCTATTGGGTTGAGCCGGCGTTTTTTAAGATATTTTCCTTCCATTTTTTGCAGGGCGACCGCAAAACAGCGTTTGATGCACCAAATACCGTTGTAATCTCGGAGTCGCTGGCAAAAAAGCTTTTTGGAAACGTGTATCCTATCGGGAAAACTTTAAAAGCCGGAAGCAATACGCTCACCATTACCGGTGTTTTTAGGGAAGATTTTTTAAATCACCTGAAGCCCGATTTTTTTGCCTCCTACAATAGCGACCAGATCAGGGAAAGCGTTGCCAAAGTCAACAATTGGGTTATCGATCCAAACTATTACCTCTATCTGAAACTAAAGCACGGCAGCAACCTGCAGCATGTACTTAAAGAACTGAATACCTATACGCAAAACCATGCGGCCGCCGATATGAAGGCATCCGGCGTACGCATGACCAACTCCTTACAGGCGCTAAGGGATATTCATTTGTATTCTTCGGGATACACAAGCTACATTGAAGGCAAACAGGGCAATATGAAGTACCTGTACCTGCTGGCGGCCATAGCTTTGATCATATTATTATTGGGCTGTATCAATTACATGAATTTAACTACAGCGCAGGCCATCGGTCGTGCCCGTGAGGTTGGCGTGCGCAGGGTATTAGGCGCAGGTAAGGGGTCAATACGCTACCAGTTTTTGATGGAAACCATTGCTATCAGTTTGTTTGCGATGATAGTGGCCATTGGGCTGGCGTTTTTGCTTTTGCCCGAATTTAATAACCTTACAGGCCAGGCCTTATCATTTTTTGCAAAAGAGAACCGCAGTTTGATAGGGTGGGTATTATTGATTACATTGATAACTGGCCTGCTGGCGGGCGCATATCCGGCGTTCTATCTTTCGTCATTTAAAGCTGTGCAGGTGTTAAAAGGAAAAGTGGGCAGCACGAAGGGCGTTTTTAATATCCGCAAGCTGTTAATCGTATCGCAGTTTGTTATTTCAACCTGCCTGGTGTTTGCAACCATTGTGATATGGGACCAGCTGCACTTTATGATCAATGCCGATCCGGGTTTCGACCAGGACCAGCAATTGGTAATAAACCTTGATAACGATCAGGCTAAAAAGCACAGTATTTTACTGATAAGCCAGCTTAAAAACAACCCAAATTTTAAGTCGGTAACCGGGGCGATGGGTGATTTGATCTCCGGTGACATGAACCTGTATCCTGCCGGGAAAACGGTTAGTAATAAACATGATGTCTTCACGGATATGACCGACGAAAATTATATAAAAACGCTTAATCTTAAACTGATATCCGGGAGCAATTTTACGCCGGTAACATTTACCAATACCAATACACAGGAAGAACTGGAGGTGAATGATATTGGCAAACAAGTAATATTAAACGAAGAGGCAGTTAAGGTGCTGGGTTTAGATGTGTACACGGCTCCGGGTAAATATGTTTCGCACCTGCATAATGGCATAGTTTACAACTATAAAATAATGGGGGTGGTAAAAAACTACCACTATTTTTCGTTACACAGCGCTATTGGCCCCTGTGCAATAATGCCGGCAAACCCGTTATGGTTTACAACAATCATAGCGAAAACTAATGGCCGGAATACCACAGCAGCTATTAAATACGCCACCCAAAAATGGAAAGCGCTAAACCCTGAGGCGCCTTTTTCATACAGTTTTTTGAACGATGTTTTTCAATACGATTATGTACAGGACCAGCGTGAACAGCAAATGAGCAGTGTTTTTACTGCCGTGGCTATCTTCATTTCGTGCCTGGGTTTGTTGGGCCTGGTAACGTATTCTGTAACTCAAAAAGCCCGTGAAATAGGCATCCGGAAAGTAGTGGGCGCCGGCGTTGGCAACATCGTTATGCTGTTCTCCAAACAATACCTTAAACTTATATTAATAGCCAACGTGATTGCCTTGCCATTGGCCTGGTATTTTATGAATAACTACTTTCTGCAAAATTTCCCATACCGGGTACAGGTCGGCTGGTGGATGTTTGCTGTTTCCCTGTCAGCGGGTATTGTTATCGCATTTTCGACAATCGCTTTTAAAACCATTAAGGCGGCAATGGCGAACCCGGTGGAAAGTTTGAGGGCGGAATGATTTTAGGTGAAAGGTTAAAGGCGAAAGGTTTTGAAATCGTAATCTTCCACACTTTATTTAAAGGTTTTGAGCGAGAGATTTTGTTATATTTGTATTGCGAATAACAATAATACCATGCTTACTACTATAAAAGGATATTATGACCATGGGCAAATTGTCCTTGAGGAAACTCCGCCGGTAAAAACTAAAACCGAAGTTATGGTTACATTTCTTACGGAAGAGACAACAGAAAAACAACCCGTTAAAAGAAAATTAGGCGGTTTGGAAGGTAAAGTAACAATACCTGACGATTTCAATGAGCCATTGGATGATCTAAAGGACTATATGTAGAATGAATATCCTTATAGATACACAAATTCTTATTTGGTCGTTTGACATTTATTCTCCCCTTTCCAAACAGCACAAAGAATTACTTGAAGACAGTTCAAACAGGATTTTTGTGAGCCAAATCAGCCTGATGGAAATCGCGATAAAGAAAAATATAAAAAAATTGCCGGATTTTGTTCCTGATTTACGAATAGTAGCAGCTCAATTATTGAATAACGGATTTGAAATGCTGAAACTACTTGATGAGCATATTTTTTCGTATCAGACTTTACCGTTGTTCCAGGAACATAAGGACCCTTTCGACCGCTTCTTGGTTGCCATTGCCAAATATGAAAACCTTACAATCGCTACTAAAGACGTTAAATTTCAATTGTATTCGTCCTTAATTCAAATTATCTAATTTACGATTGGTCTTTTCGACTTCCCAGGGCTTTACCGACTTCCTGAAATCAAAAACCATTGTCTCGGGCAGGTGCGGCTTGTGCCGCACCGCCTTCAACAACTAAATATAATACAAGGGGTATTAGTTATTTTGTAGGGGTACTCTGCTCAAAGAACCTGTTTCCGGCAAGTGCAGCTTTCACTGCACTGCCTTCGACAGAGGGATATTAACTAGGGGTATTAATTCATTTTACTCAAATTCTGCTCACAATTCCGCTTTCAACGCGCTTGCGGTATGCCCAGAAAAATACAATAGGAAAAATAAACAGGTTAAATATGGTGTTGGTGATCAGCCCGCCAATTACCACAATTGCCAGCGGCCGGGATGCTTCGGAACCAATACCGTGGGACATCGCAGCGGGGGCTAAACCTATTGCCGCCATCATTGCTGTCATCACCACCGGCCGCAAACGGTCTTCAACGCCTGCTTTTATAGCAACAGCGAACGATGTCCATGCAGTGTGATGCTTTAATTCAGTTATATTGCTCTTAAACTTGGTTATTAATATTACGCCGTTTTGTACACAAATGCCAAATAGTGCTATAAAACCAATACCGGCCGAAATATTAAAATTCACGCCCATTATAAGCAGTGCAAGTATGCCGCCCATAATAGCGAAGGGTACATTGTTGAGCACCAGCAAAGAGTCCCTGAAATTGCCGAACAGGATAAATAATATAAAGAAGATAATGAGCAGGCTGATGGGCACCACCTGGCTGAGCCTTGCGGTTGCGCGCTGCTGGTTTTCAAAGTCACCGGCCCATTGCAGCGAATAACCTTTGGGAAGCTTAATTTGTGCGTTAACCTTATCCTGGGCTTCTTTAATGGTGCTGCCCATATCCCTGCCCCGGATTGAAAACTTGATGGCCCCGTAACGCATGTTATCGTCACGATAGATCATACTAATACCCGTGATTTTTTGAATGCTCGAAATCTCGCGCAGCGGTACAGTGTTATTATTCAGCGTAGGCACCCGAAGGTCGCCGATGGATTCCTCGTTATTTCTGAAATTTTCGGGGTAACGTATCCTCAGGTCGAATTTCCGTTCACCCTCGTATATCTGCGTCGCGGCTTTACCGCCGATAGCCATTTCAATTACGGCGTTCGCATCGGCGGCTGTTACGCCATACTGGGCCATTTTCTGCTGGTTAAGGTCAATCTGCAATTCTGGCTGCCCCATGTTATGCATTATGCCCAGGTCTTCGATGCCTTTAACGCTTTTTAAAATTGTATAAATGCTTTGTTCCCGGTTTTCAATATACTTATAGTCATCGCCAAACATTTTTACCACAATAGAACCTTTAACACCGGATACCGCTTCTTCAACGTTATCGGATATTGGCTGCGAAAAGTTAAGGTCGATGCCCGGGACGTATTTTAGTTTGTCCTGCATGCGCGCAATGAGCTCCTCTTTAGTTTCATGTCCTTTCCATTGGTCCTCGGGATAAATGTCCACGTGGAACTCAATGTTATAAAAGCCCGTTGCATCAGTACCGTCATTTGGCCGGCCGGTTTGCGACATAACCTGTTTTACCTCGGGAAAGCTTAGAAACACCTTTCGCATTTCATTAGCGAGCTTAACCGATTCATTTAATGAAATACTCAGCGGCCCGGTCGCGCGGACATAAATAGCCCCCTCGTTCAATTCGGGCAAAAACTCCGTTCCCAAAAACGTGAATGAAAATAAACTGACAACTAACGCAATGATGGCAATAGGGAAAACAATTTTTCGGCCCCTGAAACATATCGAATAAAAGCGCATGGCATTGCGCGTAATAAAGGCAACAAAAACGTTGTGTCTTTCTTTAACATCCTTGTTAAGCAGCACGCTCGCCAAAGCGGGCACAAAGGTAAATGTTAAAATAACTGCGCCCAATAAGGCGAAACCGAGAGTCCAGGCCAAAGGCGAGAACATTTTGCCTTCCACTTTTTGAAAACTGAATATGGGCAGCAGGCCGGTAATAATGATAAGCTTGGCAAAAAATATACCTTTGCCATTAACCATGCACGCTTTTTTGATCATTCCGAGCTTGCTGAGGCGGTTATAGTGTTCCATACCAACCTCCTTCGCGCGATGGTCAAGCACCACAAATATCCCCTCGACCATTACGACCGCACCGTCAATAATTATCCCGAAGTCGATGGCGCCCATTGATAAAAGATTGGCCGACATGCCTTTTAGCTTTAAGCAAATAAAGGCAAACAACAGCGATAACGGTATGATGAGCGACACGATAAGCGTGGTGCGCCAGTCGGCCATAAACAGGAAAACAATAATCGTAACAAAGATTATACCCTCGGCCATATTGTGGAGCACTGTATGGGTAGCGAAATTTACCAGGTCCTCCCGGTCATAAAAGGGCTTTATTTTTACATCATCCGGTAATATTTTATCATTAAGCTGGGCGATCTTTTGTTTAAGGCTTTTTATAACCTCGCTTGGGTTCCCGCCCTTGCGCATAACAACTATGCCCTCAACAACGTCGGGGTCTCTGTCGCGACCCACCTGGCCAAGCCGGGGTAATCCTGATTCGGTCACAGTTGCTATAGTCTTCACATAAATAGGCGTGCCCTTAATGTTATTAATAACTATGTTATTGATCTCGTCAATGTTATTAAGCAAACCTATGCCCCTTACCGCATAAGCCTGGCCGGCCTGTTCAATAACATCGCCGCCAACGTTTACGTTACTTTTTGATACCGCATCGTATAACTGTAAAGGGGTAACATTATATTGAACTGCTTTTTCGGGGTCCACAG
>Ga0206849_1125_pt1 | contig 9774 bp, 9 predicted proteins | sample Alteio_BWOrgCont_15_FD_152892 | JGI IMG/M metagenome (GOLD analysis project Ga0206849, IMG submission 152892) | Enriched cells from forest soil in Barre Woods Harvard Forest LTER site, Petersham, Massachusetts, United States -... | ecosystem: Environmental > Terrestrial > Soil > Temperate forest > O...
GAAACAGCTTGGACGAGGGTTGCCGGTGCTGTCGATGGGGATGTCGCACGATTTTGAAGTGGCGATTGAGGAAGGGGCGACAGAAGTCCGGGTAGGAACGGCGTTATTTGGGACGCGCGGCACAGTGGGCCCAGCGAAAATTGGGCAATAAATTTCACGGGAGACAGGGATGAGGCTTTTTAGTCCGTTTCGAATGCGCGAGATCGAGTTGAAGAACCGGGTTGTGGTTTCGCCGATGTGCGAATATTCGGCGAAAGACGGACATCCGCAGAGTTGGCACCTGGTGCACTTGGGAAGCAGGGCGATTGGCGGCGCAGCGCTGGTTTTTACTGAGGCGACCGCCGTCGAAGAGCGTGGAAGAATTTCTTCGGCGGATACTGGAATTTACGAAGATGCGCACGTTGAGTCTTGGCGGCCTATTGCCGAATTTATTCGATCGCACGGCGCAATACCGGGGATGCAGCTGGCGCATGCTGGAAGAAAGGCCAGCACGGCGCCGCCGTGGACTGGAGGCAAGCCAGTCTCCGTGCAAGATGGAGGTTGGGAGCCAGTTGGACCTAGCGGCTTGGCATTTGACGCCGGATATACGGTGCCGCGCGAGTTGTCTGCCGCCGAGATAGCAGGAATTGTTGGGGCGTTCCGCAAGGCGGCGGAGCGCGCGTTGGCGGCTGGCTTTGAAGTTATCGAGATTCACGCCGCGCACGGATACCTGCTGCACCAATTTTTGTCGCCGCTCTCGAACACGCGAATGGACGAGTATGGTGGCAAATTTGAAAATCGGATTCACATTGTGAAACAAGTCGTTGGAACGGTTCGGGAAGTTTGGCCGCAGAGGTTGCCGCTTTTTGTTCGTGTCTCCGCGACCGATTGGAAAGAAAGCGGCTGGGATTTGGACCAGACGATCGAACTTGCGCGTCAGTTGAAGCCGCTGGGCGTGGATCTGATTGACGCCTCAAGCGGAGGACTTGTGCCCGGAGTCAAAATTCCTTTAGGTCCCGGCTACCAGACCGGATTTGCGGAAGCTATTCGCAAGGAGGCCGGGATTGCAACGGGGGCCGTCGGAATGATCAGCGAGCCAACCCAAGCTGAGACGATTCTGGCGACCGAGCAGGCGGACCTGGTTTTTCTTGCGCGTGAATTGCTGCGCGATCCGTATTGGCCGCGGCGGGCGGCCAAGGCGCTGGATGTGAAGATCAAGGCTCCCGTGCAATATGAACGGGCTTGGTGAGCGCGCGATGTTTGCGGAGATTGCAGAAAACCTCTCTTCCGCAACGGTTTCGTTCTCGGTTCGCGTTCAACCGCGGGCGAGCAAGGACGAAATCGTTGGCGTGATGGAAGGCGCACTGAAAATCCGTCTACAAGCGCCTGCGGTGGAAAACCGGGCGAACGAGGCACTTGTGGAATTCCTCGCGCATCTTTTGAAAACACCCAAATCGGCTGTTAGAATTCTTGGCGGTGAGCGCAGCCGCACAAAACGCATCGAAATTCGCGGCGTGACGAAACAGCAAGTGCTGGGGCTTCTGGCTCACGACGCATAACTGCCCGCATTTCTGAAACTCGGCGAATAGACTGGACGTCATCAGAACATGAGCGCTGACATCAACGGAATACAGAGTGACCTGCGAGCCGCGAAGCTGGATGGCTGGCTCTTTTACGATTTTCGCGGACGCGACCCCATTGCGCAGGGGATTTTGCAACTCCCTCCAGGTATGCGCACGCGGCGTTGGTATTACTTTATTCCTGCGAAGGGCACGCCTCGCAAATTAGTCCACAAGATTGAGACGGAATCGTTAGCAGCGTTGCCGGGCGAGACGCTTTTTTACGCCGGGCAGGAAGAACTGAGGAAGAATCTCGGGAAACTTTTAGGGCGCGCGAAGAATGTGGCCATGCAATATTCGCCAAAGAATGCCATTCCGTACGTGGCAATGGTGGACGCGGGAACGATTGAGCTCGTGCGCAGCACCGGAGTGAAAGTGCTCAGCTCTGCGGACCTGGTGCAAAAATACGAAGCGTGCTGGAGTCCGGCGCAGCTGGAATCCCACTTGGCGGCAGGCACCGTGATTGACCGAGTGGTGCGCGAAGCTTTTCAGCTTGCAGCAAAAAACGTTCGCGAGAAGAAGACGTTTACGGAATACGATTTGAAACTGTGGATTCTGAAGGAATTTGAAGCGGCCGGGATCGGGTTGGAACAGGGGCCGGATGTAGCTGTCGGACCACATGCCAGCGATCCACACTACGGCCCCACGCTCGAATCGGCTTCGCCGATTCGCGAGGGCGATTTGCTGCTGTTGGATGTCTGGGGAAAAACGAAGGCGGCGGGAAGCGTCTACTACGACATAACCTGGGTCGGATATCTGGGCGCGAAAGTTCCAGAGAAGATGGCGAAAGTGTTTGGAATCGTGCGCGAGGCGCGAGACAAAGCGGTGGAACTGATTCAATCAAGCGTCGCCGCGGGCAAGCCGCTGCAGGGCTGGCAAGTGGATAAGGCTGCGCGCAAGGTGATCGAAAAGGCCGGTTACGGCAAATATTTTTTCCATCGCACCGGCCACAACATCGGGCAAACGGTGCACGGCAACGGCGTCAACATGGACGGACTGGAAACCCACGATGTTCGCCATCTTATTCCGAAGACCTGCAACTCGATCGAGCCGGGAATCTATTTGCCTGAGTTTGGGATTCGCAGCGAAGTGAATGTGTATATCGGCGAAAAAGAAGCGCGTGTAACCGGAGCGATCCAGAAAGAGATTTTGGCATTGCTGGCCTAGCGAAAATCGAGCTCATCCGACGAGAAAATAGGAAGAAAAATGTCTGAAGAAACAGCGGCGGGCACTACAGCGGACCCAATAGCGTCCCAGGCGGATTTCGCAACAACTCCTGTGCATCAGCAGGGGAACGAAGCCTTGGCCATTGCCATTGGAGTGGCAGGATGGCTTGTTCCGGGACTCGGCCATGCCTTGCAAAAAATGTGGGGCCGGGCGCTCGGGTGCTTTCTGACGGTCGGTGCCTTGGTATTTCTTGGCGTCGGAATGCGCGGCAACGTTTTCAGTTCGGATGGCGGCGACGCCTTCGGGATGCTGGGCTACGTCGCCGATCTCGGAACGGGATCGTTTTATTTCGCAGCAAGAGCGCTCGAAACACAAGGGTCGGATGTCGCGCACGCCGAAGGCGACTACGGCACACGGTTTCTTGCGGCGGCTGGGGTGCTGAACCTGCTGGCCGCATTGCACGCTTACGAAGCCGCACGAGGGCGCAAGGCGTGATCGCCACGATCGGGTTTACCCTCACCCATTTTCAGGCAATGACGCTCTTCGCGCTGCTGATTTCCGTTGCGTTCGGATTTTTGAGCCGGCGCCGCACGAGCGACCGCGTAAAATACATCATCTGGTCGTTGTTTTTGTTCCTGCTGATCGGGGTCGGAATCGGTTGGGCAATGTATCCCTTCTCGCGTTAATGGAACGCCGTTCTTGCCGTTCAATTGACAGAAATTTTGCGCTCCAACTGCGGCCACTACAAGCATAAGCATCCAGACGACCACGACTTCCAGTTAGATGAGACGATGGGTTTTTACGTGGAAACATCGGAAACGGAATCACGGGACGCGTTGGACAAACTCATCGGCTTGGTGAAATAATGTTTGCAGGCCAACTTAGCTCAGCTGGTAGAGCACCTCATTCGTAATGAGGGGGTCCCGAGTTCGATTCTCGGAGTTGGCTCCACTTTCCAAGCCTAAATTATTGACTGTGAACAAAGGCGCACAGGGTAGGTGCGACCGTCACAGTTAGATTCTATTTTACTTTTGGGGTAGAAGCATGGGCAGTACTCAGCTATATGGGCGCGTCGCGAGGTAAGAGTCACGCTGACACCAGACCGAGTAGGGAGCGACCGCCCGCCCACGCTAAACCTCTTCTAAGTCCTTTTCTTCCAATTGCGTTGCTCCGTCAGTTCACTGATTTACGCCGCTGGCGAGTATCCCTCCATCTACAACGAGCACTGAGCCGGTCGTGTAGCTGGCGGCGTCGGACGCGAGGTAGATGGCCGCTCCGGCCAGCTCTTCGACTTTTCCAAAGCGTTTCATCGGTGTGCGCATGAGCCATTCGTTGCCGCGTGGGGTGCCTTCGAGCAATTTTTGGTTCAGCGGGGTAGGGAAGACACCGGGGGCTATGGCGTTCACGCAGATTCCATGCGGCGCCCACTCGATCGCGAGCGACTGCGTTAGAGAAGCGACAGCTGCTTTGCTGGCAGAGTACGCGGACACTTGAAGCATCCCGAGAAAAGAGCCAATCGAGGCGATATTGATGATCCTGCCGTAGCGGCGTTCCATCATGTGGGGGCCGAAAATCTGGCAGGCGCGCAGAATACCAGTGAGATTCGTTTCGAGAATGTCGTTCCAGTCTTTTTCGGGAAAATCGATGGTAGGGGCTTTCTTCGTGCGTCCGGCGGAATTCACGAGGATGTCGACTTTGCCGAAGTCCTTCACTGCTGCGTCCAGCACGCCTTGTAGCGAGGCGCGGTCGGTGACGTCCGATGTGGCGCGAAGGGAACGACGGCCCAGCGCTTCGATTTCGCGGGCCGTGGATTCGACTTGATCAAGGCGCCGCGACGTGGGCGCGACGTCGGCGCCAGCTTCCGCCAGGCCGAGCGCGATAGCTCGGCCAATGCCGGAAGTGCCGCCAATGACTACGGCTGATTTGCCATTCAGATCGAGCTTGCTATATCCCATGATTTATTTCTCCGAGTTAAGATTTCTCCGTCGATGATTGCGTTTGGCGCGTAATATCGCGCTTCTTCCTTTGCCCTACCAGTCGAACATCGTGCCGTCCAATTTTCGATTTATGGGCAAATACGCGCGCTCGTAAGGGAATGTCGCCGCGAGCTTTTCGTTGTAATCGATCCCTAAACCCGGCGCGTCGCCCGGATGCAGAAAGCCGTCGCTGAAGGAATAGGAGTGCGGGAAGACTTCGTCGGTTTCCTTCGTGTGCAGCATATACTCCTGGATTCCAAAGTTATTGACGGAGATGTCGAAATGAAGCGCAGCGGCCAGGGACACAGGCGACAAGTCCGTCGCGCCATGGCAGCCGGTAAGAACGTGATACATCTCTGCGAGCGAAGCTACTTTTTTCAGGTGCGTGATGCCGCCGCTGTGCACCGTGGCCATGCGGATGTAGTCGATCAATTGTTCGGTGATGACGGTCTTGGCGTCCCAAATCGTGTTGAAGACTTCGCCGAGCGCGAGCGGCGTGGTGGTGTGTTGCCGAACGATGCGAAAACCTTCCTGCAACTCCGCGGTCACAGCGTCTTCGAGCCAGAAAAGGTGATAGGGCTCGAGGCTCTTGCCCAGGCGGGCCGCTTCGATCGGAGTGAGGCGGTGATGCGCGTCGTGGAGGAGATGAACGTCATCACCGTATTTAACTCGAAGCTGTTCGAAGAGCTTGGGGACATGCAGCAAATATTTTTCGGTGGACCACGTGTTTTCCGGCGGGAGCCCTTTTTCTGCTGGCTCGTAATAAAATTTTCCTTTCGAGACGCCGTAAGTGGAAGGAATGCCCGGGATTCCCGATTGCGCGCGGATGGCGCGGTAACCCAAAGCTGCATACTTGCCGACTTCATCGATGGTCTCTTCAATGTCGCGGCCATTGGCGTGACCGTAGACCATGACGCCGGTGCGGCTCTTTCCCCCCAGAAGGTTGTAAACTGGAGTGTTGAGAGCTTTGCCTTTGATGTCCCAGAGAGCGATGTCGATGGCGCCGATGGCTGCCATGGTCACAGGGCCGCGGCGCCAATAAGCCCCGCGATAGAAATATTGCCAGATATCTTCGGATTGAAAAGGATCGCGGCCGATGAGGCAGGGGACTAGATGCTCGGAGAGATAGGCTGCGACGGCCATCTCGCGGCCATTCAACGTCGCGTCGCCGAGGCCGTAGATTCCCTCGTCTGTGTAGACCTTCAGCGTGACGAAATTCCTACCTGGGGAAGAAATCAATACTTTTGCATCCGTGATCTTCACCGCTCCTCCTCAAGATTTAATCAGTCTTTCCTACTCGGCTTCGCTATCTGCGACCGCGCTTACTAACAGCACGCGCGGATTAGTTCAGATTCGCCGAACCAGACCTTGATCTGTCGCTTTCGTATTGCGAACCAGCAGAAGCACCAAAATCATCCCGATGAACGGAATCACCCCCGCAATGATCATGAGCGGGTCGAACAAATGCGTCCCGGTCGCTATACGCGCATCGGAAAGATGGCCCGCTAATTCGAAAACAACAATTGTGCCGAGCGCTGCTCCCGTTCCGCTAAGTCCGCTGACCGTGGCGACGGATTCGTTTTTGTAAAGGTCAGAAGGTAACACGTTGGCGATGGTCGTGAAAGATGCGTAGGAAAACGTGGCAAGGGCGAAGAGCAGGGTGAGCCAGTAGAGGTTCACCGTGAAAATAGTAGGAATCAGTAGGGCAACGCCGCACCCGCCGAACACCACCAAAGCTTTGCGTGCGTTTCCAACAGACCATCCGCGCTTGATCAAAAGACCCGAAAGCCAGCCGCTGAAAAAATTCCCCAGGTCGGCCGCGATGAACGGAATCCAGACGGCAATCAATCCGCTCTTGAGAGCGATCCCCTTGGCGACGAGGTAGATGGGAAACCAATCGGCGATAAAAAACCAGACAGGGTCCGTGAAGCTCCTGGCAATGATGGTGCCCCACGTTTGCGGCAGCTTGAGAAGATCGCGCCAACGCGCGGGCGTTTTTGCGGGGGGCTCGTCCTCTTTGTGGTCGGCAAGAATCATCTGCCGCTCGGCGACACTGATTCGAGGATGATCCTGTGGCAAGTGATAGAGCCAGCGCCAAACAATCAGCCACAAAAATCCGAGCAGGCCGGGAACAACGAATGCAGGCCGTGTGCCCCAGCGAAAATACAGCCAAAGAACAATAAATGGCGCGACAGCTCCGCCTATAGAGGAACCACTGTCGAAGAGTGCGGTGGCCAAGCCTCGCTCCTGTTTTGGAAACCATTCCGAAACGGCTTTCGTTGCACCCGGCCAGTTGCCCGATTCGCCGAGTCCGAGGAAGAAGCGAAAACCCATGAACGAGTGAAGGCCTCGAGCGAGCGGTGTGAGAACCGAAACAATCGAATACCACAAAACCGTCAGGGTAAGTCCGCGCTTTGTCCCAATATGATCCATCAGCCTTCCATTGAGGGTTTGTCCGATGGAATAAGCTACGCGGAATGCGATCACCAGGTTGGCATAGTCCGTGTTGCTCCAGTGGTAGTCCTGCTTGAGATAGGGAGCTAGCAGGGAGAGCGTTTGGCGATCGATGTAATTGATGACGGTCGAAGCGAATAAGATTCCACCAATCCACCACCGGAGCGAAGGAATGGTGCGGGCGCTGTCGGAGCTCGGTGCTGGATTGCTTGCTTCTCCTTGAATGTCCATTAGGGAGTGGTTTCCGTAGGGCGTTGTCTCAAACGAATCAGAGAGTCTACATCACCATCAATGTCAGTGAAATTGGATTTGGAGGCGCTACTTCTCTCTTCTTACACAAGCGCTTTTTGATATAGTGCGTCCCACGATGCCAGTGGAATCTTCGAACCCATCCACATCTCTCCGCGTCCCTCTCACCGGAAATCAAATTCGTGGATTTTGGGCTGCTTGGGGTGGATGGACTCTCGATGGCATGGATTCTTTTATCTACGCGCTCGTCTTGTTGCCCTCGCTTCGCGAGCTTCTCCCTCGTTCCGGCATCGCCGCAACGAAAGGCAACGTCGGCTACTACGGCGGCTTGCTTTTCGCCCTTTTCCTGCTCGGTTGGGGACTCGCCTTCTTGTGGGGACCGGTGGGCGACAAGTTCGGCCGCGTTCGCACTTTAATGCTGACCATCGTGTGGTACTCGGTTTTTACATTTCTTAGCGCTCTCGTCACCAGCGTTTGGCAACTGGCAATCCTCCGCCTACTCGCAGGAATTGGAATCGGCGGCGAGTGGGCTATGGGCGGCACGTTTGTTGCGGAAGAATGGCCGGAGAACCGCCGCCGCGCCGGCGCGGGTTTCATGCACACAGGCTACTACGTCGGGATATTTCTTGCCGCGATCACCAACTACGCGGTCGGCAGCCATTACGGTTGGCGTGCCATGTTTGCCGTTGGAGGTGTACCGGCACTTCTTTTGGCTTGGGTGCGTCACGGCGTCACGGAACCCTCGCGCTGGTCTGCCAGGGCAGATGTTATACGGTCCTGGCAGCTCTACCAGCCATTTGCAGCACTTTTTTCGCCTGCGTTGCGCCGCCGCACGATTCTGAATTCGTTGTTCATGCTTGCGTCGATTAGCGGGCTTTGGGCGGGAACGGTCTATGTACCTGCAGCGGTAACCACTCTTGCGGAGGCTGCAGGCCGCGTTGGACCTCAAGCCGCGCAGCTCGCTTCTCGCGCCACCATGCTGGTGGCGTTCGCTACGATTCTGGGATGTCTGGCGATGCCATGGCTTGCTGAGAGGTTTGGCCGCCGCGGCGCGCTCGGCTTTTTCTTTGGTTTGATGACCATCTTCATCGCGCTTACGTTCGGAAAAGTCTTCTATCTTGGTCCGAGCGCGCTTCCGTGGTTTTTCGTGTGTTTGTTTTTTTTGGGGTTCGGTGGCGCGAATTTCGCGGTCTATACATTGTGGCTGCCGGAGCAATATCCTACTGAATGCCGCGCAAGCGCTTTCGCGTTTTCCACATCCTTTGCCCGTTTCGGCGGAGCAGCAATCACCTTTCTAGTTGGAAGCGGCGTGCAGCGATATGGTTCTCTCGGGATACCTGTCGCGACCACCGCACTGGCGTTTGCCGTTGGCCTTCTTTTGATTCCTTTTGGAGCCGAAACCCATGGACAAACTTTGCCCGCGTAAAATCACAATGAAATCGAGTCAGAGGCAGGGAAAGGGTGGAAGTTTTCGCTTTAATGAGAAGCCATCAACAGCAGATCAGCGAAGGCTTTTCAAGTGCAAATAACGGACCCCTCCGCTAAATCGAAATCGAATGCACGTCACGCGGTTCTCGCCGGCTTTTTTGGTTGGACTCTCGACGCCTTCGATTTTTTTGTCGTCGTCTTTTTGTACGACACCCTTGCTCATCAATTCGGCGTATCGAAGAAAGACATCATCTTCACCACGTTTGCCACGCTCGCCATGCGTCCCGTGGGGGCAGTGATTTTCGGCCTGCTATCCGATCGCTACGGCCGCCGCAAACCGCTGATGGCGAACGTCATCTATTTTTCATTAATAGAGCTGTTGTGCGGTTTTTCGCCCAACTACACTTTTTTTCTTGTCATGCGGGCACTGTTCGGCATCGGCATGGGCGGCGAATGGGGCGTTGGCGCGTCACTCACGATGGAAGCCGCCCCGGTGCGCTGGCGCGGGATTCTCAGCGGGATTTTGCAGAGCGGCTATTCGATCGGCTATTTGCTCGCCGCGCTTGCGGCGCGTTTTCTTTTGCCGGCCTGGGGATGGCGCCCCGTGTTTTGGATTGGCGCATTGCCCGCGCTGCTCGCGCTTTACATCCGCATGAAGGTTCCCGAGTCGGAAGCCTGGAAGCAAAATCGCGCCGCCAGCACGGGGCTAGTCCTGCGCACCGTGATGCACGACTGGAAACGCTTTCTCTATCTGGTTGTGCTGATGACTTTCATGATGTTCATGTCGCACGGCACGCAGGATTTATACCCGGACTTTTTGAAGGAGATTCACCGCTTTTCTGGTGCCGTAGTCGCGAACACCGCGATTATTTACAACATAGGAGCCGTCGTCGGCGCAGTCA
>Ga0206849_1127_pt1 | contig 9625 bp, 9 predicted proteins | sample Alteio_BWOrgCont_15_FD_152892 | JGI IMG/M metagenome (GOLD analysis project Ga0206849, IMG submission 152892) | Enriched cells from forest soil in Barre Woods Harvard Forest LTER site, Petersham, Massachusetts, United States -... | ecosystem: Environmental > Terrestrial > Soil > Temperate forest > O...
CACTGTGCTGTCCTGCTTTTTCAGATCGTAAATACCTGTTTCCTGCAACTGGTCGGCCATGTAAAGCAGTGTACTCCCCTCCTGCTGTTTAATTTCGGGGATGATGCTTTGGCCGGGCTTAACCAGTTTCAGCAATTGTTTTTCATTGGTTTGCACCGGTGGTATTTCAATGGTTTCATCATGCCCCAGGGTATAAAACAAAGGCTGGTCGTGGCCGCTTAATAACGCAATCCTGAACATCACAGGTACAAACAGCGCGTGCCGGGGCAGGTTGCTAAAATCTTCATTCAACGCAACTGCGCATACATACACTTTGCCGCGGCCGCTGGCAAACCCTTCCCAAAATGGCGCCCGTCCGGGCAAAGCCATTAAATTTTCGGCCCTGTTATTGGATGAAGAACTCAGCCGGTAATATTTTTTTACAACGGGCAGATCGGGGTTTTGCGGGAAATCTTCGAAGATATTTTTAAACACCTGGTTTTGCAGGTCTATCGCCGATACTTTGGTATCTTCAGTTGTTAAACTTTCGGGATAAGCGGCGTTTAATGGCTCCAGCAACGAGCGGTAACTGGGCAAATCGGCAGCATCCGATGGAAAAACGAGCAGGGTACCTCCCTTGTTCACATACGTTTTGAGTTGCTGGGCCAGGCCAGTCGAAATGGCGGAGAGGTCGCTCAAAACTATTAAAGGATAGGTATTTAACGATGCGTAATCAATATTCCCATCGGGCACCTGTTTTGCTGCGAAAAAGGGATCGGCGGCAAAAACCGCCTTCAAATACGGGTTCGGAATACCGCCGTCGACCAATAGCACAGGCATCTGCTGTTTTACATTAAATGAAAAATAAAACTGGTTGTCAAAAGTAACCGGGTTGTCCTGCAAGGCTATTTCTGCGCGCTGCCAGCCGGGCAGCAAGCCCGAAAATGTCAGTGTATCATACTGCAACGAACGTGCATTGATGGTATAGCTTCCGAGCGCTTTCTGTATTCCGTTTATCAGCAGCTTAAGCGGCACCTTTTCGGCCGCCTCGCCGGCATAATTGTGCAGTCGTACCACCAATTTTTCGCTTTCACCGGGCCTGTGTATGGCGCTTAACAAAGCAACAGAATCAACCGCCACATTGGGTAATGAATTGGCCGTAAGCTGAACTAAATTGATGCGTATGCCTGTATCAGCCTTAACCGGCTGGTTTCCTGCCATATTTTTTTGAAAATCGGAGATTACATATAGCGATGCTGGTCCTTCCTTGTGCATGGCAAGCAAACCTTGCTGCCTGTTGATGATCTGCTGCAACAGCCTGCTTTGCGGGCTTATCTTTACCGCGTCGACGGCATCATCAAATTCATCGCGGCTTAAAAACCGCTGGTGTTTGCCCTCAAAATCCTGGGTCAATAACTGGAAACTGTCGTTTATGTTGTATGCCGATGCTATTTCTTTGGCCCTTCGCTTTGCCTCGTCAAGCAATGAGCCCTCTCGGTTAAGGGTTTGCATGGAGTAGGAGTTATCAACAAATATGCTTACCGCCTGCTGCTTGCCCGCATTGGCCGCATTTTGGCCGGGTATGTAGGGCTTTGCAAATGCCAGCACCAAAAAAGTAATTGCCAGCATACGTGCTGCCAGTATCAGGCGCTCTTTTAAATTGCGGCGGGACGATTGCTGTTCCTGTATCTCTTTCAGAAACTGCACATTGCTGAAATATACCTTTTGATACCGGCGAAAATTGAAAAGGTGGATCAGTACGGGTATGGCCAGGGATATTAAACCGAAAAGAAAAGCGGGATATAAGAAATGCATTTTTGATGTGCAAATATGTGGATGTGCAAATGTGCAAATTTTGAACCGCTGATTAAACGGATTTAAAAGATTTTTATGATTTTTGATTGTGAATGTTTTATTTGTAATCTATTAAATTTGCCGTATCTTAGGATATAACAAACAATTAAGTTATGAAAGTACTATTGGATATTAAAGATAACAAAGCTGATTTTGTATTGGAATTGCTTAAAAGCCTCGCTTTTGTAAAGGTTGAAACCATTAGTACTCCCAAAGCCCGCTTTTTAAAGGAATTTAAACAAGCTGTTGATGAAGTCAATTTAGCTAAACAGGGGAAAATAAAACTTAAAACTGCTGAACAACTGCTGGATGAGTTATAGCGTTGAAGTGACGGCTCTATTTGAAAAACAACTAAAGCGCCTGTCTAAAAAATTCCCCTCACTTAAAAAAGAATACTCCGACCTTGTCATTTTGCTTAAAAAAAATCCTGTTCAGGGTACTTTTATTGGTAATAATTGTTACAAAATACGCCTTGCAATAGCTTCAAAAGGCAAAGGCAAATCAGGAGGCGCCAGGGTTATAACACACCTACAGGTTGTTAAAGCAAAAATTTTTCTTCTGTCCATTTACGACAAATCTGAACAAAGTGATCTTAATGATAATGAACTAAATGAATGGGTTAAATTGATAACTTAAGTTATCGTAAAAATCTCAAAACTCCGATCATCGTTTATTGTTCCTCCTCACTATGATGCCTTCTCCGCTTCTTTTTATGTTTCTTTTCAGGTGTGTGTTTTTTTGTTTGTTTCGAAGCAGTTTGATTTTCTCCGGAAGATGCATTTTTTGCGGACTGATTTATTAAGGGTTTAACGCCGTTCACATTGGTCGAATCTTTAGTCAGCTGCTTTACAGTGAAATTGCTACCTCTTAAACCATATTGAAACTGCCGCTTTTGTCCTGTGGGTTTTGCATCTTTCCCGCTGCCGCTGTAAATGGGGAATTCCCGTATCAGCATGCCGTCTTTTATATAAAAATAATCGTTACCGCGATAGCCTTCTCTCTGGGACTTCGTCAAGTGGGGAAAATCCAGTTTTTGCGCCTTGTCATTGGTAAACTCAAAGGCGTACATATTGGTATAATTAATAGTGTCTTTACTTTTTGCCTGTATCAATATCTCGGGATTGCCGTCGAGGTCCATGTCTGAATTGTAAACATCCACAATGGCGCCATCCAGATCCCCGGTTGTGGTAACATACTTTTGTGCAGCCGAATCGGAATGTAATATCAGGAATGCCCCGACATTTGATGCTCCCCTGCCCCAGCTCAATACATCAAAATCCTGCCCGGGCGAAACTTCGATCAATTTATGAAACCTGAACGGATCCATCACAACGGGTTTTTTTGGCATAGCCGTAGTGACGCCGGCCGGCTTCTCGTCGTTATTGCACCCAGCCAACACCGCACAGCAGATTATTAAACACAAACAAAAAAGGTATATCCTATTCATAACCTTGTTAGTTAAACATCATGTCAGGCGAAATTTCGCCTTTGGGCTTGCCCGGTATCGTCATCAACACCCGCAAAATACCGCCGCTGCCGGTATCAAAGTATTTTATAGTTATTTTATGATAGCCCTTCAGCAACGGCACATTGCCACCCTGGTCAAATACGCCATGTTTCCCGTCGTTATCAACCACCGGCTGGTCATCAATCAATAATGAAGAGCCATTGGCCGAAACTGTTGAGAACCCGTAATTACCATCGGTATCAATACGAATAAAACCGGCATATATTACACCAAAACCATGCATGTTTTGTTTGAATATAGCTGTATTAAAACTCACGGCAATACCCGTGTCAAGAACAGCAGCGCCCTTTAACTGGTCGATACTTGTAAAAACGCCGGTAAACAATTGATATTTCAATCCTTTTGTGGTACCCTGGTAATTAACCGCAGGCAAAGGTGTTTTGTTGTACATTATTGCCTGTGTTACCTGGCTCCTTTTGCCTGATGGCGTTACCACAATGGTTTTCAATTCGCGGTACTGGTCGGGCGGAACCGTGTAGGCCACCGGCATGGTGTATTCCAAAGTTGTTTCATCAGGCTTGTAGCCATCAATGGTATAATATATTTTAGCCCCGGTAACCGATGGCTTTAAATTAACATTTAATTGAGGACCAAACAAAATGGTGTCCTGCGTGCCTATAGCCGTTGGCACACGATAATCAAAGCCATTTTTATCAAGCCGTGCCAGGTGCGACGGCAGGCGGGAATTGGCAAAATCGTTATAGTTTTTATTTGCCAGCGGCGACCAGGCCACTTCCGACAGCGCCATCAGCCTCGGTAACAGCATGTATTCAACTTTTGGTTCGGTAGTAATATACTCTGTCCATAAATTTGCCTGCACCCCGATAATAAACTTTTGCTGATCGGGTGTTAACACATCGGGCGTTGGGTTATAACTGTATATTTTGCTCAGCGGGTCATAACCGCCAATGCTCAATGGCTCCTGGTTTTGTTTGCCTTGCTGCGCATCTATGTAAAGCCCGCCGCTGCCCGGCGTCATCACCACGTTATGATTTTGTTGTGCCGCCGCAATGCCTCCTTCTTCGCCGCGCCAGCTCATTACGGTGGCATTTGGCGACAGGCCGCCTTCCAGAATTTCGTCCCATCCGATTATGCTCCGGCCCTTTGAATTCACAAATTTTTCAATCCGTTGTATAAAATAGCTTTGCAGCTTATCTTCTTTTGACGATGTTTTATCATCTTTCAGGCCCAAATCCCTAATCAGCTTCTGGCAAAAGTCGGATTTCTTCCAAACGTCTTTTGGCGCTTCATCACCGCCAACGTGTATATACTTGCCTGGGAAAAGATCCATTACCTCCGTCAAAACATCCTGGAGAAAGTTAAATGTTTTATCCGAGGGACAATAAATATCATGAAAAACGCCCCAGGTTTGCGCCACGGTGTAAGTTCTCGACGAATCGCAGCTGAATTCGGGGTAAGCAGCCAATGCAGCTTCCGAATGGCCCGGCATTTCAATTTCGGGCACGATGTTGATGTACCTGTCGGCAGCGTATTTTACCACATCGCGTATCTGGTCCTGCGTATAAAACCCGCCATAGGGGGTGTTATCATATTGCTGCGGCGTGCGGTCGTGATAATTACCGATCACGGTTTGCGCGCGCTGGCTGCCGATTTGGGTTAGTTTGGGATATTTTTTTATTTCGATGCGCCAGCCCTGGTCGTCGGTTAAATGCCAGTGAAAATTATTGAGCTTATAGGCTGCCATCAGGTCGATATATTTTTTAACAAATTCAACTGAAAAAAAATGACGGCAAACATCAAGCATTAAACCGCGATAACCAAAACGGGGATAGTCTTCTATCTGAACGCAAGGAAGCCTGGCTACCGCCCCACCGTCGGCCGGCATTAATTGTATCAGCGTTTGTATACCATAAAACAGGCCTGCACCTTTTCCGGCTATCAATACTTGCTGTGGCGTAATGGTTAGCCGGTAGCCGTCGACGGGCAAATTATCGACACCAACTCCAGTTAGTACAATACTATTAGACGCACCTGAACCATTATTCGTTTTAAGCTGTACATGCAGCATCGCTTTATTTTGCAGGTAATCGACTAAAAAAACAACAGCTTTATTGGTTACTGTATCTGCTAAAATTGTAGTCCGCTGACTTAAAGTAAACTGGCCGGGCGCTTTTTTTATGGAAACCGGGGCCGGAATTATGCCCAGGTTCGGGTCATTATCCTGTGCATTTGCAATAGCGGCAGAAGCAGCCATGAAGACGCATAGCGGTAAAAGGATCTTTTTAAACATAGAATTATTTACGCTGTTAATTATGAGGTGGTGAAGTTAACAGATTTTGAAAAAAATAAACGTTTACAGATGTAAAAATTACGTGCCACAATTAAAAAGCCATCCTTTTTAAGTAAGAATGGCCTTGCATTATTTTTTTTCTTCTTTAGCAACCGCTTCGGCGGGCTTAGCTTTTTTTAAATCATGAGGCCGCTTTTTTCCAAACGAACCTATGGCAATTTTGCCTTTTTTTGTTTTTTTATCGCCTTTTCCCATGGTGTTATTATTTGATTAAATTATTATTAATCAATTATACGAAATTAAGTCCGGAAGTCGGTAAAGTCCGGAAGTCCGGAAGAAAAAAAGTCCATGGTCGATGGTCCATAGTCCATAGTAAGAAGAAATATGCTTCTTTATTTGCTATGGACCATGGACTATGGTCTATGGACATTATTCTCTAACCATCTCACGCCGTCACCTCATGTTCCTTTGCGGCTAAATAACGTTCGGCATCAATGGCGGCCATGCAGCCCGAACCGGCGGCGGTAACGGCCTGGCGGTAAATATGATCCTGCGCATCGCCGCAGCAAAATACGCCTTCTACGTTGGTGGTTGTTGAGCCGGGGGTGGTTTTTATATAGCCGGTTTCGTCCATATGTATCCAGCCCCTGAAAATATCGGTATTGGGATGATGTCCTATCGCTACAAAGAAACCGGTGACGTCCAGTGTTTTTTCTTCGTTTGTTTTATTATTTATTACCGCTACGCCGGTTACGCTTTGGCCGTCGCCAACTATTTCTTTTGTTTCGGTATTGTATAATATTTCAATGTTCGGCGTATTTAAAACGCGGTGAACCATCGCTTTTGATGCCCGGAACTCGTCGCGGCGAACGATCATAAATACTTTACGGCAAAGTTTTGCAAGATAGGTTGCCTCTTCGGCTGCGGTATCACCTGCACCCACTATGGCTACATCATGTCCCTTAAAAAAGAAGCCATCGCATACCGCACATGCCGAAACGCCAAAACCGCTATATTTTTGCTCCGATTCCAAACCGAGCCATTTGGCTGAGGCGCCGGTTGAAATGATCACGGTATCGGCCAAAATGGTCTTGTTTTCATCAACTATCACTTTATGCGGCATACTCGAAAAATCAACCGAGCTCACATAGCCAAAACGAATATCGGTCCCGAGACGTTCTGCCTGTTTGCGAAAATCAGCCATCATCTCGGGGCCCATTATACCGTTTGGATAGCCGGGATAATTTTCAACCTCGGTTGTTTGGGTAAGCTGGCCGCCTTCAAGCAGACCAGTGTACATAACCGGCCTTAAATCAGCGCGCGAAGCATAAATAGCCGCAGTATAACCTGCCGGGCCTGAACCTATGATAAGGCATTTAACGTGTTCTCTTTCTTGTGACATTAGAATTTACAAATTGAACAGCAAATTTAGAAAAAAAGGGATGCTTATCGGTCAGGGTGCAGTAAACTTTAATTGTAGACTGGTTTACCGATCCCTACGTTGTTTAAGCCTCTTCCTATATCATTCGCATGTCGTGATTGAATGATTGTTCTGCCTCTCTCTGCATTATCTGTATCATCAACAGAAGAACCAAACTTGAAATTGTAAAAATACATTTGCCTGACTGGTACTTCGTCAAACAAACCTGGGTTGAAGTTTGGAGATTTTAAAAATGCTGTTTTTATTAAATCCTGAAGATCCTGGTTTAAAGGCTTGTTAAATCCCATAATGCCATCCACTTTTCCTTGTTCTGTTAACGAAAGCTGCACTACTATTCCTTCGCTTTTTAAAAAATCAATATAATCACTAAGCGCATTTTGGATGTATTTATCCAGGTTGACTGCTGGTTTAGCACCTTTTTTATGATAAATGGTTTTTATTAACTTGTCACCAGAGTAAGTTTCTGAATAAACAGGTTTTGAGTAGCCGGTTTTATATGAATTCCATTCACCTTCTTTCTTTTGATCTATGAAATTGCCCTCCTCGCGAATATCTCCGGTATAGAAATCAAACTCCTGATATAGGCCGTCAAGTTTACCATTTTTATAAGTATATAAATACTGCTTTCTGCCCGGACGGAAAAAATCTGTCCACAAACCGTTCATAAGTCCATTTACATAATAACCTGTCGTAACTATATAGTTAATTGTGTCAGTACCGTCTCCTCCAATCATAAAGGCGCCATTTCTTAAATAAAAAGAAAATTCACCATTTGGAATTTTCATCGCCGTGTCCTTGTACGCACCCTTTGTAAGGATGAAGTTTTGCATATTAAACTTACTGATTTGATAGGTTGAATCATTGAGTTTTTCAATTAGAGCATACGCAACGGCTTTCCGGGGATTGTTCGCATATTTATCCCTGGCTGTCAGATAAACTTTTTTAACCTGGCTAAAACCAGTTAACGCGAATAAAAGAGTAAAGATCAGGAAGTAAAATTTCATGATGATAAATTTAGGTTTATAAATTAGGTGCTGACGCATTTATTGACAAATATCCATAAAATTACCTGGTTAATTTGGCGCGGTCATTTAAATATACTGAATTTGGCGTGTGTTAGGAGAACCACAGCTGTTAATTGCCTGTACTTAACCAAACGCTGGTGGAAAATCCTTCGGCAACAGGCAGCTAACCGATAAATCCATTTTGCTTTAAAAGTCTATCGATCAATCTTTTGTATCATATTCAAATGCAAACATTAACCTTTGCTCTATTCGTTTATTGTCCTTTTTCGCCGAAACCCATTTTGGGCTATTTTTTATTCCCTCGAGAATCGCCTTATCTAAATCAGAATTGATACCCATTATTATTTCAGGCTTGGTCAGCATGCCGTCAACTGTAATTGTAAAGGCAACAATTACACTGCCATGGGCCGGCGGTAAGTTTAAATTTCTTAAATACTTAAGCATATAGTAAGTAAAATTAAACCCGGGCCTTGCTTTAAATACCTGATTATTTACACTGAACTGCTCATAAGATACCGTTGAACCATTCGAGTATATTCTATGATCGGCTAATGTACTGTCGCTCCAAAAGGTATACCAGTCGCCTTCTTTGGCACCCTGGATATAGTTACCGCGGACGTATATCCTACCCTGAGAATCATATTCCTGGTATAAACCGTTCAAATAATTATTCTCATAAATTTTATCGGCTCTTTTAACACCATTTGGATAATATTCAACCTGTTTCTTTCACCTTAATTAAAGTGTCAATTGATGAATGATGATCGTCAATTTTATTCTGATTCAAAGCTATTTGGTAATACACAAATTTGCCATGGCGGATGGTCAAATCATCATCAAGATATAATCCCTTTTCGATAGGGATACCACGCATATCCAATTTTACAGTTGACCACAATGAATCAGGCCCTTCTTTTTGATATAATAAATATGCCACTGCTTTTGTTGAATCTTTTGTCTCTTTCCCGTTTTTATTAAAAAACTTTTTATGCACCTGCGCCATCGCTCCAAAGGCAATCGTAATCAACACCCACCCAATTAAGATGATCTTTTTCATTTCCCAGTATTCGCCTTCAAAACCCTCAAAAAATTCCCGCCCAGTATTTTATCAATATCCTTTTCGGTATAACCTATCTTCAAAAGTTCGGCAGTGACTTTGGGATAATCCCTTACATCATCCATACCCAAAGGGTAGGATTCCGCGCCGTCAAAATCTGAGCCTATGCCTACATGGTCAACGCCGATGAGTTTGGCTATGTAATCAATTTGATGGATAAGTTCGCTCAACGGCGGGCGTATCTGGTCCGATTCGGTTTTATAAATGGCATTCAGCCTGATATTGGCCAGGTCGTGATCATGGTAAACTTTTGTGAGTGAATCAAGTTCGGCCTTATGTTCATGCAAAAATTTCGCGGCCTTTTTTGCATAGGTGCTATCTACAAAGCCGCTGTAGAAATTTACAAATACTACGCCGCCGTTTTTTGCAAGGGCTTTCAGCTGGTCGTCCTTTAAATTCCGGTAAACCGGGTTTAGCGAATAAGCACAGC
>Ga0206849_1128_pt1 | contig 9624 bp, 7 predicted proteins | sample Alteio_BWOrgCont_15_FD_152892 | JGI IMG/M metagenome (GOLD analysis project Ga0206849, IMG submission 152892) | Enriched cells from forest soil in Barre Woods Harvard Forest LTER site, Petersham, Massachusetts, United States -... | ecosystem: Environmental > Terrestrial > Soil > Temperate forest > O...
GAAAAGATTAAATCCAAATTCTTGGGTGAGGAACTGCCACAGCGATTACTCTTAGAGGTCTTTGATGAACATAATAAAAAAATGGAAGGCCTGATTGGGAAAGATGTCGTAAAGGCTACACATGCAAAATACGAAACCATTCGCGGTAAGGTATCTGAATTCATTGCCTATAAATTCAAAAGAAATGATATCTATCTTGAAAATATTCAATATTCGTTCATTACTGACTTTGAGCATTTCCTAAAAGTCAACCAAGGCATAAGCCATAACGCGGTAATGAGCTATATCAAGAGAGTAAAGAGAATCATTACAATTTCGGTTAACAATAGATGGATTAGCTACAATCCGTTGGCAGAATTCAAATGTACGACGAAAAAGACATCCCGAACTGAACTCGAAGAAGAGGAAATCTCTCTCCTGGAAGAAAAGGAATTTACCATCAAACGCCTGGAAGAAGTGCGTGATTGTTATTTATTTTCATGTTTCACAGGATATGCTTTTGTCGATGCTTCCAAGCTTGCTCGCGAGCATATTGTAAAAGGAAAAGATGGGGAACTTTGGATCAACACCGACAGGACAAAATCAAAGATTGAAGCAAATGTCCCATTGCTTCCCCAGGCGGAAGCGATTATTAAAAAATATAAAGAACATCCTTATTGCCTTGCGAACAACAAGCTTCTCCCAATGAAGAGCAATCAAAAAATGAATGCTTATTTAAAAGAGATTGCAGATTTGTGTGGCATTACAAAAAACTTAACGACCCATACTGCCCGGCACACATTTGCAACCACTGTAACCCTGGAGAATGATGTTCCTATTGAGTCCGTTAGCAAAATGCTTGGCCATACCAAAATAACCACAACGCAACTATATGCAAGGGTGAAAGAAAAAAAGGTGAGCCGCGATATGAAAAAATTGAAATCAAGAATGACAAAGGAACTCGAAGCAAGATGAAAGATGAAATAACATTAAGCGTACCAGATGAGGTTGTCATGAATAAAATATATTTTGTTCGGGGACAAAAAGTGATGCTGGATTTTGACTTGGCGGAACTTTATCAGGTTGAGACGAAATATTTAAAAAGGCAGGTTAGGCGCAACATCGAAAGGTTTCCGGAAGATTTTATGTTTGAACTAACGCCTGACGAATATTATGTTTCAAGGAGCCAAAATGGCACCTTGAAACAAGGTGAAAATTACAAGTACGCGCCAATGGCTTTTACAGAACAGGGTGTATCGATGCTTTCCAGCGTGTTAAACGGTCAAAAGGCAATATTGGTCAATATTCAGATCATGAGAATATTCACCAAAATCCGGCAAATGCTGATGGATAATACGGAGTTGAGGCTTGAAATAGAAAAGATCAAAAACAAACTCGATAATCAAGATAAAAATATGGAAGTCGTTTTTCAATATCTCGACGAATTGATAAAGTATCAAGCCAATGACAAACCGAGAAAAGTAATTGGCTATAAACCGGATAGGTTCTAGCGTCTGATTCCTCTATGGCAGAAAAGCGCAAGTCTAATAGAGTTTCTCCTCTAAGCCAAAGTATTATATTTTTAGTCGTTACACAAGAAGTAAGAAACAACGGGTTACCAAACCTTTTTCAAGTTTCGCGGCCCAATATGTTCGAGTTAACGGAGTTGAAAATGATTCTTTAAGCTTGTAAAATGTGCCCTTAAAGAAACGGAACATTCGAAGTATCTCACCATGTATTCACCGCTCATTCTTTGCCGATCCAACTTGATTAATGGCCATATTTTAATATCTCATCTATGGCCTCCGTTGCTTTGGATGGCATATCCATTTCGGAAATATGTGCAATATCAGCAAAGCTTTTTCCCGCAGACAACCAGTGCTCAACGACCACCCAACCAGTATAATAGGCTTCGCGTTCAATGCCTAAATAGCTTTTGCCCATCGTATATTGCATAATGTCGTTTTCATCGTTAGAAGAAATATGTTTTCTGATATCTTTTAGTATTTCTGTCTGGTGATCTTTGCACAATTTAAGCCAGCCAGGGGTTATTTCAATAAAACTTCCTTCACTCAATTGCGGATGCAGTTTTTGAGTGAGCCGTGTTGCCAAGCCTTCCGATACAACAATTGCTCCTATTGTCCTTATATAACCGCCTGAAAGATACCCCATGGATATTTGAACAGCGTGAGTAAATTCATGAGTCATTAGCAGTTCTCTTGTTAATTGAGGAGACTCTCTTGGAACTGCTACAACTATTCCATCTTTGGTTACATTGGTAAATGCATTATCTTCAAAACCTCCAACGTAAGATAATAATGTAATTTGAATTTTATTTTGCGGTTTTAATATTTGAGCTATAGATTCTAAAATTTGTGAGGGATCTGGTTTACCGATAAGGTCACCTTTTGTTAATGCTTTAACTAACTCCGGATAACGTGTCCATGATTTGTCAAGTAACCTCCTCGCTATGGAATCACCTTGAGGCGTAGGCGGAACCGCAGCAAAGTCATATTTTTCTTTCCATAGTATCCACCGTTTACTTTCAGAAAGGTTAAGCCTTGTGGCTTCATTATAAAAAGACAGAAATTTTGGGCTTAAGTCTTTAATTTTTACGCTAACGAATGAACTATCATGTTGCTCCTTATTCAGTACTCTTCCATTACCAAACTTAAAATTTAGATTTTCACCTGTTTTTTTCGAAGGATTAAGACTTGCGTGACAAACCAACAAAGCTGAAGTTAGGGCAAAGGCTGCAAAATCGAATGTTCTCATTTTAAAGTTATTAATTTCGTTAATTGCTGCAATGATATACGCTTATAAAGTATTGCTATTCTCAGCTTAACCGCAAAAAAACGTTGTCCATTCGATGCAGGTTTGATCCATAGTGATCGTTATACACTATAAAATGATTACTATTGACTTTGTAGAGCAAGTTGGTCAAACCGGAAATACCCGCTGAAAAAAGTTTTGAAGGGAAGCAAAACCGCCATGTTTAACCTTCAAAAGGTCAATTCAGCAGTTTTTTGCCTGTTAAAAGTTTACCTGCCAGTATTATCGTCCAAATACTGCGGGGCAGAACGGCGAGACGTTCAAACAAGCCGGCCAGACCATGACTTTTGTTGGCTAAACCAAATGCCGTTAAAAATGCCATCATCGCTATTGCCGTGAAAATTGAATAAGCTATCCAGCCTTTCCAGTCAGGGTTCTTGTAAAAAGGGCGCGTGAATAAAAAGAGCAACAGCAGGGAAGAGTTAAAAGTGATCAGGTCGCAGACCATGTGCATCGGTTCATGTATAAAAAAACCGTCACCGATCAATGCTATGCCGCATGACACTTGGAGAAATACAAGGACTGTCGAATACCAATTTGATTTCAGCGCTTTAGCAAGTGCGACGGCAAACCCAATATTTAAAATGCCAAAAAAAATAAAATTGACTTGCTGAATCCATCCGTACCTCACTAATTCCAAACTGCTGATCGTTTCTTTGAACATGTTATAATGAGAGGTCGCTAATCCAAAAACCGTATAAGTTATGAAAAAGATAATGCCGCCGATAAGCCCGCACATTAGAAATAACGCGTCCTGGCCTTGTTTTTTATAAATTGGAGTATTGGGAATTGTAGTCTGCATGATAAGTTTTATTTTCTAAATATACACTTTTTATCTTACCGTTTCTGAATGGGGTCTGTCGATGTTTCCATCCCAGTTGACCAAAGGTGTGCCCAATAAGCATTAATACAGATGCTATCCAAAAAATATTTTTGCTGCCATGTTATTAATGTTGTAGACCAATTTTATTCCCTGCTGAATCCAGGAAAACACCAATATCCACGGCCTTATTAGCTAAAAACATTCTTTTCGTCAGGACGCTTCCCACCCGCTTCCCCAATTGTTGCTTCATGAAAATCGGCATTCAATATTTGTTTAAAAAACCTCATCGCCCGTTCCTTGTCGACTAAAGGGAACTATACCCAATTGATCAAGTGTTTCAATCTTCATTTTGAGTTTTCAAAAATATAGCAAAGACTACGGGCGCCATTGTAAAAAAGGGAAATACAAGATAGGCGGCCTTTTTAATAGGTCAATGAAGATCCGACGTTCTCAAATCCAAAGAAATTATTTAGGGTTTACATCATTTAGCCTTTTAAAAACATCTTCTTTATAAGCCTATTTTTCCCCATCAATATCAGGCCTGGAACGGACGTTAGGCGATTCACAAATAGATGCGGGGTTGACTAAGTCTTTAATGGATAAAAATCTATCTATTAGTTTTAAAGCAAGAGATATCTTTTTCGGGAACCGTTACCGAAGCCTGATTAACTATAATAATGTGAATACTCGCTGGACCAATGAATACGAAAGCCGGCGATTTACATTAGGCCTTACTTATAAGTTCGGTAATAGTAAAATGAAGACTGCCAGGGATCGCGATACTGGCAGTAATTCGGAAGAAAAAAGGATGTAAGTATGCAATCAGAGATAATGGCTTAAAATTATAGCTTGTGATTAGGTTTATTCACCCTTTTATGACGGCTGGCAGGAATAAAAGGATGAAGAATAGGCATTGATGAACATTTTGGAAAATCGCCAAATAGAGACGTTTATCCCATAAATCGTGGCCTTCATCATTAATTGTTGGCCCTTAGTCACATAAAGCGTAAACAGGAGACAAAAAAAGGGGATGTTTGTATACATTTTAAATGAATGGATTTAAAGCGATCTCTTCTGTCATTAAATAACCGGCTTAGCAGGAATATGCTTTTTTGGCTCCTGTTTTCTTTTTTCCATTATTATCCACGGCAAAACATCATTGACTACTTCATCATTCTTGGCCTTTGCCTTGTATTTTATGGTATACCGGTCTATATCAATAACCTGTTTTTGATCAATCGCTTTTTATTGAAAAGGCATTACCTGGCGTATGCTATTTTATTTTCAATACTGTTTTGTTTAACTATTCTTGAAACCTTCTATGTCAATCAACGGGTCGTTAAAATTTTGCCGTTTTTATCTTATACCAATCCTTTCACATCCACAAGCTTGTCTTTTCATATATTTCACATCACCCTTTTATTTAGCTTTTTAGCTTTAGGAAAGTTTATGTCGGATACTTTTCAGACGCAGCGAAACATGGAGCTTCTGCAGCAGGAGCGCCTGGAGAATGAGCTGGAAAGCCTGAAAGCACAGATCAACCCGCATTTTTTATTTAACGCCCTAAATACGATTTATGGAATGGCCAGGCGTACGGATCAAAAAACCGGAAACGCTATCCTTACTTTATCCGACATACTGCGGCACAACCTTTACGAAAGCAGCGAATCTTATATCTCCATGGAGAAAGAAATTCAGTCTATCGAACAATATGTTTCTTTTTCGCAGCTCAGGGTGCACCAGCAGGATGCTATAAGCCTTCATGTCGAATCTAATAATAACACACAACGGATCCGGCCGTTATTGTTACTGCCTTTTATCGAAAACGCCATCAAGCACGGTTTGGAAAAACACCCGGATGCCAGGATCAAAGTGCTTTTAAAATTGAATGGTGATGAACTGATATTTGAATGTACCAACAGCTTTCTTAATAATGCAGTAATAAAAACAACAGCGCGCAAGGGAATAGGGTTGAAAAATGTGAAACGGCGGCTGGAACTTTGCTACCCTGGCCGTCACGATCTCCAGATTAAAAATGACCATAACCGGTTTAGTGTGCTGCTTAAAATCAAGCTATCCTGATGATAAAAGATATGAAGATGAAGTTTAAACTCCAGTGCTCAGCCATCCTTTTAATCGCTGCTGGTTATGGGTGGGCGGGCGGCCATTATATTCCTACTGATGCTAATATATTTGCTTACCTTTTTCAATTGGTCGTATTGGGCGTATTGCTGTTTTTAGCCTTAGCATTTTTAAGCTTGCCGGAAAAGCAACGGCTGAGCCGGTATTGGCCCGTTAAGGGTTTAACGATTTTTTCGATACTTTCATTTGTTATTAATATTGCCAATATAATTCATGGCGCTTATAATTCCCGGCCAAACGCTTTTGGATCGCATAATACTTTCGCCGACTTGGTGCCGATAACATTTTTGATCACCGGGAGTGGGTTATGGTTGTTGACTGTTTTTATAAAAACGAGATGAATTTGAAATGCCTGATAACCGACGATGAACCCATAGCGCTGGAAATAATGGAGGATTACATTAGCCAGGTGCCGGGCCTTATGCTGGCCGGCAAATGCAAAAACGCAATGGAGACCATGTCCTTTTTGAGAAAGGAAACCATTGATGTTCTTTTCCTGGATATACAAATGCCGGGTATAAATGGGATCGATTACATCCGGTCTGTCAAAAATCCACCAGCGGTTATTATGACTACTGCCTTTCCGCAATATGCAATGGATGGGTATGAGCTTGACGTGGTTGACTATCTTTTAAAACCTATTTCCTTTGACAGGTTTTTAAAGGCAATTGATAAACTCTTTAACAGGAATATTTCCGCTTCGCTTCCAGGCAGCCAGGAAAGCCAGCCGCCCAAGCCGACCGCAAACTATTTCTTTATCCGGTCAAACCTCGATTTTATCAAAGTGGCGTATGCCGAAGTATTGTACATTGAGGGCCTGGAAAACTACGTAAGGATTTTTTGCGAAACCCAAACCATAACCTCGCTCGGGACCATGAAACACATGGAAGAAATATTGCCTGTTCAAAGTTTTATACGCATTCACCGATCTTATATCGTCAATTTGGAGAAGGTTAGCGGTATCTACAACTATCTGTTCAGGATAGGAAACAAGGAGTTCAATATCGGCAAAAGTTACCGAAAGGCGGTTTTGGACCGGTTAAAAAACTACTTGAAATAAATTTACACAAATCGCTTAAGCTTTTTAAAACAACGTTAATCAATTTGATCGTGCCCTTCGTCAATTACCGGACCCCTGGATAAAAAAGCCCTCCTACTTTTACCAGCAGCAACTAAATGCTGCAGGTATGCCAGTAATATTTATCAAAATTTTCATCCTTAGTATCCTTGTCTTTTTAACCAGCAACGCGTGTTACGCCCAAAGTCAAATCAGCGGCAAGATAACCGATAATAAAAGCAACCCGGTACAAGGCGCAGACGTGTTCCTGGATCACACGCTTGATGGAACAACAACTGACAGTACTGGTTATTTTACATTTACAACAACCGAAAAGGGCAGCCAGGTGCTGGTCGTGACCAACGTTGGTTATGACAAGGCCTTCTTAACCTTAAACATCAGCGGCGACATTAAAGACCTTTCCTTAAAAATCACGCCCTCTGCCAATTACCTGCAGCAGGTGGTCATTACTGCCGGGGCATATGACGTATCCAACGATGAGAAAACAGTTTTGAAACCGATGGACATTATGAGTACCGCAGGGGCAGGGTCCGATATTTCAAAAGCCATTGAAACCTTACCAGGCGTACAGCAGCCCGGCGCACAAACCGGATTGTTTGTACGCGGCGGGGATGCCGGTGAAACGGCTATTTTAATGGACGGCATGGTTGTTCAAAACGCTTTTTTCAGCAGTTTGCCAGGCGTTTCGCAGTCTACACGCTTTTCACCTTTCCAGTTTAAAGGTATAGCATTCAGCAGCGGAGGTTACAGCGCGCGTTTTGGCCAGGCGCTATCCTCTATTCTTGAGTTAAACACCATCGACCTGGACGAAAAAGATCAGATCAGCATAGGTGCCAATATGACCGGAATTTACACTTCGGGGGATAAAGTATCCGGCAGTTCCTCCCTGGGCTTTGCAGCTTATTATAATAACCTGCGGGTATTTTATGGATTGGCCAATAGTAACGTGAAATTCTATCAACCACCTCTTGGCTATGGCCTGTCGCTGCGGTATGCTTATAAACCAAACAAAAAGGGAATTTTGAAAATATATGCCAGCGGAGCAGCCTACCAGGCGGGGCTCGTAACCCCAGACCCTTTCATCATTAATGACTCGGTAAATTTTCACCTTCAATCAAATACATTGCTGACCAGTATTTCCTACAAGCAGCAATTTAAGGACAAATGGAGCCTGTTCACCTCGGCTTCTTACAGTCATAACCAGGAAAACGCAGGTTGGACGGGAACCAACCTTGGCAGCATCCCATTGACAGACCGGGATTACCGGTTCCAATACCGGCTGGAAGGTACGAGTTACCTGAGTTCTTCGGCTACGGTTATCGCGGGCACGGAAATCCAGCGGTATGGATTTGCAAAGGATTTTGATACCCTATCCGGAAAGTTTGGAGAGACGCTGGTTTCCGCCTATGCGGAGACCAGCCTTACACCCATTTACTGGCTGGCCTTTCGCCCGGGCGTGCGGTATGAATACAGTGCGCTGCTGAACCAAAATGCGATAGAACCACGCCTGTCTGCGGCGGTGAAACTAAGCGATCATGCGCAACTGTCGCTCGCGGGCGGTACGTTTTTCGAAGACCCTGACAGCCGCTATTTACTTTCCGGGAAAAAGCCAAATATGGAAGAAGCTATCCATTATATAGCGGATTGGCAGTGGACAGCTGCAGGATATACCCTAAGGCTGGAGGGATTTTATAAAAACTACAAGGATCTGGTCAGGGAGCTCAATACCGGGTATAACCCAAGCCAATACCCGATTCTCGATCCAAACATCCGCGTCGATAACTCAGGATTCGGCTACTCAAAAGGAGCTGAGCTTTTTTGGCGGGATAAAAAAAGTATCCAAAATTTCGATTACTGGATATCCTATAGCTTTATTGACACGAAAAGGCTCTATAGCGATTTCACATCCGAGGTCACACCAACATTCGTTTCCCAAAACAACCTCAATGTGGTCACTAAATATTTCGTTACCAAGTGGCAGACCAATTTTAGTTTCACTTATACTTATGGCAGCGGGCGGCCATATTATGACCCAGCGGGTAAAGGGTTTTTAAACGAGCACACGCCGCCTTACCAGGACCTGGCGCTTGCCTTCGGACACCTGGCCAGGGTAAAAAACTGGTTTACGGTCATTTACTTAGGAATTGATAATGTCACCAACAACCATAACATTTTCGGTTACCGCTATTCATCCGACGGCACACAGAAATATCCGGTACTGCCCGCGCTTTACAGGTCCGTTATATTGGGTTTCAACTTTTCATTAAGTCAATTTAACAAAAATGAATTATAAATTTTAACAATAAAGAATATGAAAATGAATACGATCAGGTTAAGCTGCATTATTTTCTTAGCTGCCGCCGGAATAAATTTAGGCTATGGACAGCAGGCGGCCGGCAAGGACGACATGAAAACAGTACTAAAAAAGACCTTCGATGATTTTGATACCGCAACCACCCAATTACAGAAAACACAATTAAGCGGGCGACTCAGCCTGATTGCAGCAAAGTGGGATAATGACTGGATAACGCATTATTACCTGGCGTACAGCAAAGTAGTATTGTCGGAAAATGACAAACTGGAGGGCGCCAAACGCGATGCGTTGCTTGATGAGGCAGGGATTGAACTTGATAAAGCCGTAAAAATTCTGGGGAAGGAAAATGATGAGACGAATGTCCTCGGCGCTTTTATAGCGAATTGGCGGATCGCCATCAGCCCTATGACCAGGTACATGATCTACGGTAAAGTGTTTACTGGCCATATGGAAGCC
>Ga0206849_1129_pt1 | contig 9618 bp, 9 predicted proteins | sample Alteio_BWOrgCont_15_FD_152892 | JGI IMG/M metagenome (GOLD analysis project Ga0206849, IMG submission 152892) | Enriched cells from forest soil in Barre Woods Harvard Forest LTER site, Petersham, Massachusetts, United States -... | ecosystem: Environmental > Terrestrial > Soil > Temperate forest > O...
ACTCGACATCCAAACCAAACTTACCTTCAGCCATCGCGGCCGAGCCTTCGCCGCTCTCCTCAAAGAGCTCGAGTCACAATAGTCCCGAAGACCCTACCAAACCGAACCTTGGTGACGACAATCGAGAATCGCCGCAAACATGGTTTTTCGCACAAACCTGACGATAACCGCACAAACCCGTTACTTTCATTGACCTTAGCCATCGACGGCGAAATAATCTCACTGCCGCACTTTTTCCATCCTCAACAAAGAGTGCGTTCATCTCCTTCAAGGAGCCGCCATGGCCACTGCCACGCCGCCAGCACCTCCTGCCACGCCGACACTTCGTGGAGTGCAACCTCTCCGCGCCGGCGAAGGCCACTCCTTCTTCTGGCGCAAGCTTCACTCCCTCACCGGCATCGTCCCCATCGGCGCCTTCCTCGTCGAGCACATCATCTCCAACTTCGAGATCGTCAACGGCCCCCTCGCCTACGCTAAGCAGGTTCTCTTCCTCAACTCCCTCCCGCTCGTCCGCGTGCTCGAGTGGGTCTTCATCTTCATCCCCCTCGCCTACCACGCGCTCTACGGCCTCTTCATCGCCATCCGCGGCCGCTCCAACGTCAACGTCTACCCCTGGGCCGGCAACTGGATGTATCTCTCCCAGCGCATCACCGGCGTCATCGCCTTCCTCTACATCATCCAGCACCTCTACCGCCAGCGCTTCACCGGCGTCTCGCTCCCCGAGCACCCCGGCGCAGCCTTCGCCAAGGTCCAGCACGAACTCGCCAACCCCTGGATGCTCGCCATCTACGTCATCGCCATGATCGCCACCACCTGGCACTTCGCCTACGGCATCTGGCTCTTCGCCGCCAAGTGGGGCATCACTCCCGGCGACAAAGCCCGCAAGAAATTCGGCTGGGTCTGCGGTCTCGGCGGCGCAGCCCTCTGCCTCATGGGCCTCATCAGCATCTACGCCGTCGTCACCGCTCCACCCGCTCCCGAAGACGTAATGCCCGACCAGCCCGGCATCACCCTTCTCAAACCTTCAACACCGCTGCCAAACTCAACAAACCCGTCGCAACCCGGCGAGGTGCGGTAGCCGTGGCCAAAGATCTCATCGGGTTCAAAGCGGGTGAATCCTTGGGATTCCTTCTTGGTGGGATCCTCTATCGAGCCTCTCTGTTGGAGGACAAGCATGGTGATTGCGAACTAATTACACTGTGGTATTCGGACGGACATGGAGTTGCGATCCATTCAGACATGCAGGACATAGCAGATAGGCTTGAGGTGGGGGTTCTAAGCCTAGAACGGACCCAAGAAGAGGCCACAAGCTCTTCGATAGCCTTCCCTCGCCCAGGCACACCCCGGACTATATCGTTCACTGTTCCCGCAACACCGACTCAGGTTTGGAAGTTGAAGATTACAGAAGCAGGAACTACTTGCGAAAGTGGTTTACGAATCGCTCTTGCTGATGCGAGAGAGCTGATGATCCTCCCGTCAGGGCGACCATGTTATTTGTCCATCTTTGTAGACAATCACCTCGTCACTGCAAGCGTGCCGGAATACGACGTCGCCTCTTATGAACAAGAACTAGTCTCCTAAACTTTCGAAAGACTTGGTTAGACACATGGCAACAATACCCAGAATCATCGTAGTAGGCGGAGGCCTAGCAGGCCTAGCCGCCGTAATCAAGATCGCCGAAGCCGGCGGCAAGGTCGACCTCTTCTCCATCGTCCCCGTCAAGCGTTCGCACTCCGTCTGCGCCCAGGGAGGCATCAACTCCGCCAAAAACCTCAAAGGCGAGGGCGACAGCACCTTCAAGCACTTCGACGATACCGTCTACGGCGGCGACTTCCTCGCCAACCAGACCCCCGTCAAGCTCATGTGCGAACAGGGCCCCGCCATCATCGACCTGCTCGACCGCATGGGCGTCCCCTTCAACCGCACCCCCGAAGGTCTCCTCGACTTCCGTCGCTTCGGTGGCACCCTCTATCACCGCACCGCTTTCGCCGGAGCCACCACCGGCCAGCAACTCCTCTATGCCCTCGACGAACAAGTCCGCCGCTACGAAGCCGAAGGCAAAGTCACCAAGTACGAAGGCTGGGAGTTCCTCTCCGCCGTCCTCGACTCCAAAGGCGCCTGCCGCGGCATCACAGCCATGGACCTCCGCAGCATGGAGACCCGCACCTTCCCCGCCGACGCCATCATCGTCTGCACCGGCGGCAACGGAGCCATCTTCGGCAAATCCACCAACTCCGTCGTCTGCACCGGCAGCGCTCAGTCCGCTCTCTACCAGCAGGGCGCCTTCTACGCCAACGGCGAGTTCATCCAGGTCCACCCCACCGCCATCCCCGGCGAAGACAAACTCCGCCTCATGTCCGAGTCAGCCCGAGGCGAAGGCGGCCGCGTCTGGGTCCCCAAGGACAAGAACGACAAGCGCGTCGCTAAATCCATCCCCGAAGGCGAGCGGTGGTACTTCCTCGAAGAGTGGTACCCCAAGTACGGCAACCTCGTCCCCCGCGACGTAGCCACCCGTGCAATATTCAAAGTCGTCTACGAGCACGGCATGGGCATCGACGGCCAACCTATGGTCTACCTCGATCTAACCCACATCGATCGAGCCACATTGGACCGCAAGCTTGAAGGCATTTTAGAAATCTACGAGAAGTTCGTAGGCGACGACCCCCGCGAAGTCCCCATGAAGATCTTCCCCGGCATGCACTACACCATGGGCGGCCTCTGGGTCGACTTTAACCAGCAAACCAACATCCCCGGAGTCTTCGCCGCAGGCGAGGCTGACTACTCAATCCACGGCGCCAACCGCCTCGGAGCCAACTCCCTCCTCTCCTGCATCTACGGAGGCTTCGTAGCCGGCCCGCAAGCCATGCAGTACGCAAAAAATCTCCCTGCCCAGGAAGGCGACGGTGGCCACTCCGCCGAACTCGCCCGCCAGAAGGAGTTCAACCAGCTCCTGCTCAACAACCCCGGCACCGAAAACCCCTTCAAGCTCTGGCGCGAGCTAGGCGAGACCATGACCCAGCACGCGACCATCATCCGTTACAACAAAGGACTCGACGAGGCCGACGCCAAACTCGTCGAACTCCTCGACCGCTATCGCAACGTCAACCTCTCTGACAAGAGCCAGTGGGCCAACACCAGCTTCGCCTTCACCCGCCAACTCTGGAACATGCTCCAGTTAGGCCGCGTCATCGTTCAGGGCGCACGCCTCCGCGACGAGTCCCGCGGCGCCCACTACAAACCCGACTTCCCCGACCGCAACGACGAAAAGTTCCTCAAAACCACCAAAGCCGCTTTTAAAGACGACTCCCCCGCCTTCGAATGGGAGGACGTAGACATCCAGTACATCAAACCGCGCCCACGCCGATACGACGCGACCGCATAGGGGGATTCGTGAGAAGAGCTTTTGTCGCCCTGCCGGTGTTTTGTTGTTGTTCGCTTGCAATGCACGGCCAAAAGGTGCGTTTGGGGCAAGGACTGCCACCTGCTAAACCGGGGGTCGATTACCCGATCAAAATGCATATTTCAGGAATACATTACCGTGACGAATACGTTGGCTCCGGTCAAATCGCAGACGTAGTCTATATAGATGCGGTCATGAACGGAGAAAAGGTCGAATTGAGGGGGGATCGAGAGGTTCCTTTTCAGTTCTACAAATTGCCGCTGGGTGACTATCAAGCTCGACTCTTGAAAGACACTCATAAAACGAGCCACACGCCACTTTTTCAGATATATGAAGTACTTTTCCCAGACAGAACCGTATGCAGCTTCACCGTCATGGGGATCTCGGAGTAACAACTTTTCGGGATTAGCGGTGGGCTTTAGCCCACCGAAACGGAAACGGAAAAGGGGGGCTTTAGCCCCGGAAAACTTAAGAAGAAGATGCAGACAGGTCATCTCAAAACCCGATTCCGCCGTCTAACCAGCCATGGAAGACGCCAAATATGTCTACATCGCTCTTGCCCTCGTATACGCCTGTGTCATGACGTATATGTACCTCTACACCAGGCACCTTCACCCCAACGAGCGGACCATGGCCCTCAAAGGCCGTCGGCCCATCAGCAAAGAAGAAGGCATTGCAGTCGCCACGATCGAGAAAGAGCAAACCCACAAAATAGGCAGGTTCTAGCTCCTTTCGAAGCGACCGCTTTCCTTCGCAACAATCGCCTCCAGTTCCCTTACTCGCTGAAGGTCCAGGAAATCTGTAGTCGCTAAGGAGCAAGCCCGCATGCCGCCAATCAACATCAAGGTCGAGATCAAGCGCCAGTCCACCCCGGACGCCACCCCTGTTACCGAATCCTTCGAAGTCCCCTACCGCCCGGGCATGAACATCACCTCGCTGCTAGGCGAGATCGCGCTCAACCCCGTCGACGTCACCGGCCGTGCGACCACCCCCATCACCTACGACTCCAATTGCCTCGAAGAGATCTGCGGGAGTTGCGCCATGCTCATCAACGGCAAAGCCCGCATGGCCTGCTCCGCCCTCGTCGACAAGCTCCGCGGACCAAACAACGACCAGCCCATCACCCTGGCCCCGCTCAGCAAGTTCCCGGTAGTCCGCGACCTCGCGGTCGACCGCTCCGTCCTCTTCGAAAACCTCAAGAAGGTCAAAGCCTGGGTTCCCATCGACGGCTCGTACGATCTGGGTGCCGGCCCGAAGCAAGCGCCTCAGATTCAAGAGCAACGCTACCCGCTCTCCAATTGCATCTCCTGCACCATCTGCATGGAGGTCTGCCCACAGTTCAACGACGCCACCGGCTTCGTCGGCGCAGCCACCATCGCCCAGGCCAAGCTCTTCAACCTCGACCCCAGCGGCGCCGTTCTCAAAGAAGAGCGGCTTCGCGCCCTGGCCGGAGACGGCGGCATCCAGGAGTGCGGCTTCGCCCAAAACTGCGTACAGGCCTGTCCCAAACAGCTCCCACTCACCGAAGCCATCAGCGACATGGGCCGCGACGTCTTCGTCCAACAAGTCAAAGACCTCTTCGCCCGATAAGGCCTCGGTGTCTGCGTAGCTATTCCCCGGTCTTTTGGGTTGTCATTCCGTAGCGTAGCGGAGGAATCTGCTTTTACGTGCACAGGCGCTAAATCCGCAACGCGTAGTATCCGCACAGCCCGTCCAATCATCAAACAAAGTAGATCTCACATCGGAGAAAAAAGAATGATCAAGCTCGCAGACGCCCGCCGTATCATCGCCGCAGCCGAAAAGAAGGCTGCCGAAATCGGCCAACCCATGAATATCGCAGTAGCCGACGAGGGCGGCAACCTAATCACCCACGTACGCATGGACAACGCCTGGCTCGGCTCCATCGATATTTCGATCAAAAAAGCCTGGACCTCCCGCGCCTTTGATATCGCCACCAAAGACCTCGCAACGCACTCACAATCAGGCAATCAGTTCTTCGGCATCCACGCCTCCAACGACGGCAAGGTTATGATCTTCGCCGGCGGCATCCCACTCAAACAAAACGGAAAAGTCGTCGGCGCCATCGGCGTCAGCGGCGGCTCCGGCGAACAGGATCACGCGGTCGCCGAAGCAGGCGCAGCAGCTCTCTAATATTTTTCTTCGAAAAACAATTCATTAACTAATTAAGGGAGCGCCGAGGCGCTCCCTTTCGCATGCATCGAATGTTCCGCACACGCTATCCAATATTCATAGAGGTAAAAGTATGTCTGAAAATAGCGGTGTAGTATTCCTTGGACAGAACAAGGTGGAAGTTCAGTCCATTGATTTCCCCAAACTGCAGAATCCGGCCGGGAAAAAAATCAATCACGGCGTCATTCTCAAAGTAGTTTCCACAAACATCTGCGGCTCCGATCAGCACATGGTCCGCGGCCGCACCACCGCACCGACCGGCATGGTTCTCGGACACGAGATCACCGGCGAGATCATCGAGAAGGGTTCCGACGTCGAATATCTCTCTGTCGGAGACCTTGTCACCGTACCCTTCAACGTCGCCTGCGGCCGCTGTCAAACCTGTCGCGAGCAGCAAACAGGCGTATGCCTCAACGTCAATCCGGGCCGCGCCGGCGGAGCCTACGGCTATGTCGATATGGGTGGCTGGGTAGGCGGTCAGGCCAACTACGTCATGGTTCCCTACGCCGACTTCAACCTCATTAAATTTCCCGACAAGGCCCAGGCCATGGCGAAGATCAAAGACCTCACCATGCTCTCCGACATCCTGCCAACTGGCTTCCACGGAGCCGTCACTGCCGGCGTTGGCGTTGGCTCTATCGTCTACGTCGCCGGTGCAGGCCCTGTTGGCCTCGCCGCCGCTGCCGCTGCCCAGATCCTTGGCGCTGCCGTCGTCATGATCGGCGACATGAATGCCGAGCGCCTCAAGCACGCCGCCAACGTGGGCTTCACCCCCATCGACCTCACCAAGAGCAACGACCTCGGCGAGCTCATCGCCCAAGTCGTCGGCACACCCGAAGTCGATGCCGCAGTCGATGCGGTAGGCTTCGAAGCCAAAGCACAAGGCAAGGATGGCGCGGAAGCTCCTGCAACCGTACTCAACTCGCTCATGAGCATTGTTCGCGCTGCCGGCGGCATCGGCATCCCAGGCCTTTACGTCACCGAAGACCCGGGCGCACACGAAGAAGGCGCGAAGTTAGGAAATCTAAAGATGCGCTTCGGCCTCGGCTGGGCTAAATCTCATCGCTTCTACACCGGACAGACACCAGTGCTGAAATACAACCGCCAGCTCATGCAAGCCATCCTGCACGATCGTCTGCCCATCGCAAAGATCGTCAATGCAACGGTCATCCCGCTGGGCGAAGCCGCCAAGGGCTACCAGGCCTTCGACTCCGGCGTGGCCAAGAAGTTCGTTCTTGATCCGCACAGTCTCCTTGCCAAAGCCTCCTAATCGCAGACAACGCAAAAGGCCCGCTACTTGGCGGGCCTTTTCGCTTGTATCGGTTTACTTTGTAAACATGCTGTTGCCGGGAGTGTCCTCCTCATTCGAGTGAATCCGATTGGCGGCACGCTTCGCACTCTGCATGCCAACGTCGTCCAGCTTCTTCTCCTTGCTTCGTCCAGCTTCTGTAGCAGGAGCATTCTGTTCAATGGCTTCGTGCGACGGACGTCCCGGAGTCTTTGTTGAATTCAGGCCTTGTGCCATGCATCACCTCTTTCGAGACAGATGACGCATTGCGCACACAAGGTTGCCCACTTACCAACTCGCCTTGATCAGCATAACTCCCTGTCTTTCCAAAGTTACGGGCAACTCGATGCGTCCATTTTTCATCGCCGTTGCCACATCAACGTGCTCAAGTTCAGCAGCCCGCTGCAACTCCCGAAACTGCTTCGCGCTCGGCGCCGCCGGAGATCCCATCTTCTGCCACGCTGCATAAGCATTGCTGTGCTCCGCATCCATAAGGTACTCCCGTACCTTCACCTGAGAGCCAACCGGAACGCCTGTCACCACCAGCCTCACATTTGCCGCCTTGGCCGAAGCATCGTCATCGTGATAGTTCCACAACAACACATCCAGCTCACGCCCATTACGCGTTGCCGCAGCATTCACATCATCAGATCCCCGAACGCTCTCGTCCACTACCTGTTTCAGCGGCAGCGCTCCTGTACTCGACACCGCAACATAATCCCCACCCAGCATCCCCATCATGCGAAACACATTCAGCACCGGCTTATCGACAAGGTACGAAACTCCATTCGCTTTCCCTCCCGTAGCCAATTCGCGAAACCCGGCAAACAAAGGCTGATCCTCAAACTCAAGAGCCCAAGTCACCGCGCCTTGCAACGTGACGCCATACTTCGCCGCCAGTTCATTCTGCCGCGCAATCGCCTCAGCCACACTCACGCCATACAACGGTCCGTTGCGATACCCATTCTGCGGCCCCTTGCACGCCGCGCATCCCTCAGGATCGCTTTCCCCCAAAATGATCGGAGTCTTCTTCCACTCCGGATACGAGGCCACCACCTTCATCCCCAACTCAGTCGCGCGCAACTGATGCCCCATATCCATCCGCACATGTCCATCCACCCACTTCGGCGCCCCCTTCGGATGAAAGCTGATAAACGCCAACGGCGCACCCGTCCCGCCCGTGGCAAAATTTTTTCCACGAGAGCAATGCTCCAGAAACTGCCGCAAAAACGCCTCCGACTTCCCTGGACCAACTCCCGTTGCCTCCGGTCCGCCGATCTTCGCCTCCGGCAACACCTTCTGAATCGCCGCCGCCGTTACGTCATACAACCGGTCATACTCCTCTGGAGTTCCATGCCAGTAGGGAATATCCGGTTCGTTCCAAACCTCCCACAACCACTCACGTTCCGCCGCCTCACCATACCGGTCGCGCAGATGCTTCACCCACTCCGTCACCAGCGCGCTCCACTTGTCGTAGTCCTTCGGCGGATAACTCCACCCGGTAAACACATCGCCATCCGGAAACGAATGCCGGTAAGGCTCAGGATGCGTCGACAGTGCCTCCGGCATAAATCCAACTTCCACCAGCGGCTGCACACCAGCATCCCTCAGCGCATCGAAGATCTTGTCCGTAATCGTCCAGTCATACACCGGCCGTCCCTGCGCATCCTCGCGATATACATTCGTCGAACCCCACTTCAACGACCCCGTCCCATCGCCCGTTGTCAGCTGATTATGCAGCCGCACATAAACCGGAGCAGCGCCGAACCCCGCAAGTTCGTGCAACAGCGTCTTTCCATTCGGCGAATACGTATAGTTAGGCTCATCCGCGCCAAAATAACCCCATACGTTCTTGTACGAACCCATCGTACGTCCCGCATCAACCTCTACATTCACAATCGAAGGCGCAACTGTATCCTGGCCCGCCCCAACCGCGGAGCAACTTACCATCATCGCAACCAACCAGAAGCTTCCAAATCGCATGCAGCAAAGTTATCAGAGCGACGGCAATCACTCTGCATTCTCCGTTCTCTTCCTGCATGAAAGAATAGGGTTCAAGATGACCGATCCCGCCTCCGTTCACAACTCCGCCATCGTCATCGACACCCACGCAGACACCCCGCAACGATTCGCCGACGAGAACTGGAACTTCACAGACCCTCTCAACGGCGGCATGCTCAACTACGACTCCGCAAAGAAGGGAAACCTCACCGCCGAGTTCTTCGCCATGTGGGTCGACCCCGGCCAATATCCCGCCGACGCCTCCGCCCGCCGTACCCTCGCCCTCATCGAAGCCACTCTCGAACAAGTCCGCCGCGCCCCCGAAAAACTCCAGCTCTGCACCTCAGCCGAAGACATCCTAAACGCCCGCGCCCAAGGAAGATTCGCCGTCCTCATGGGAATCGAAGGCGGCCACTCCATCGAAAACTCGCTCGCCCTACTCCGTGACTACTACCGTCTCGGCGTCCGCTACATGACCCTCACCTGGTCCAACTCCAACGACTGGGCCGACTCCTCCGGCGACCTCGACGACACAGCCATCCCCCATCACAACGGCCTCACACCCTTCGGGAAAGATGTCATCCGTGAGATGAACCGCCTCGGCATGATGATCGACATCTCTCACGCCTCCGACAAAACCTTCCAGGACGTCATCGAAACCACCAATGCGCCCATCATCGCCTCACACTCCTCCTCCCGCACCCTCACCGACTCCCTCCGTAACCTCACCGACGAGATG
>Ga0206849_1132_pt1 | contig 9509 bp, 2 predicted proteins | sample Alteio_BWOrgCont_15_FD_152892 | JGI IMG/M metagenome (GOLD analysis project Ga0206849, IMG submission 152892) | Enriched cells from forest soil in Barre Woods Harvard Forest LTER site, Petersham, Massachusetts, United States -... | ecosystem: Environmental > Terrestrial > Soil > Temperate forest > O...
CCCGAGGGCATAGCGGTTGATACTTCCGGCAATGTCTACGTGGCCGATCAGGGCAATAGCCTTGTTAAAAAGATACCTTATGGCTGCGGGACACCGGTGAGCATAGGCTCGGGCTTTACTACCCCATCGGGCATAGCGGTTGACGGCAAAGGCAATGTTTACGTGGCCGACCAGGGGATTAGTTCAATTACCGAAATAACCGTTGGCGGTGCGCAAACAACCATTGGCGCGGGCTTTACTGCGCCCGTAGGTGTGGCTATTGACAGTACAGGCAATGTGTATGTTGCCGACGGCGGTACTAATACGATATACAAATTTGCGCCTAATAACGGCAACCAAACTACTTTAGTTTTCGGGTTTACCAACCTTACCGGTATTGCCGCTGATGCAGCTGGCAACCTTTATGTGACGGACGGGAGCAGCGGCAAGGTTTACAGGATACGCGCGGGCAGTGCAACGCCCGAAAGAATACATGGCTCATTCAATTTCCCGGCTAATGTGGCGGTCGACGCTTCGGGGAATGTATATATTACTGATAGCGGGAATCAATTGGTATATAAAGTCCCAGGCGGCAGGGGCACAGCGGTAAGTATTGGCGGCAGCAGTTTTAGCTCGCCATCGGGTGTGGCTGTTAACGGCGCGGGTGCAGTGTATGTTGCCGATGCCGGCCTTAATGTTCTTGAAAAAATTGTACCACTTGGCGGCTATTATGTTAATCGGTCCTTGCCAACGGGCTTGCGGTTGAAAGATACTACCGGGGTTATAAGCGGTGCGCCCAGGAGAGGCAGCCCGGCAACAAATTACACTATTACAGCCTACAACAGCACCGGCGGCACACCTTCGGTGTTGAATATTACGGTTACAGTTCCGCCGGTACCAATTATTAGTTATGCTACGCCTCAAACGTACACTGCCGGAACTACGATAACCCCGCTTGCACCGGCAAGCATAGGCGGCACTGTGGCTAAGCCTGGCTATAGCATTATTCCAGATACATTAGGGTCAGGTTTTGCAAACCCCGGCGGGGTAGCGGTTGACGGCAAGGGGAATGTGTATGTTGCCGATGCAGCAAATAACCTGGTAAAAAAGATACCTGCAGGCGGCGGCACGCCCATAACCATAGGCGGCGCCTTCACATTCAATAACCCGACCGGCGTAGCAATTGACAGCCTTGGCAATGTGTACGTGGCCGACGAGGGCAACAACACGGTAGAGATGATTACTGCCGCCAGCGGCCTTACATCAACAGCGCCGATAGGCTCGGGCATTGCTGAACCAAATGCAGTAGCCGCGGACGCAGCCGGCGATGTTTTTGTGACCGATGAAGCTACAGAATCAGTATTTGAGATACCGACCGGTTGGGCAAGTACAGTTACGGTAGCTACGGGCTTTAACCAACTTACAGGCATTGCTGCGGATGCAGCCGGCAACATATATGTAGCGGACGGGGGGGCCGAATCGGTGTACAAAAACCCAACCGGTTCTACCGGGGGTACAATTGTCGGGCCGTTGTTTGATTATCCTACCGGGGTAGGTATAGACCCGGCGGGGAATGTCTATGTAGTTGACCAGGGTACTAACTTTTTATACAAATTATCGTCGGGCCGGCGCGACCGGATTACTACGATAGGCACGGGATTCAATAACCCCGGCGGTATAGCGGTTGACGGTTCGGGCAACGTATATATTGCCGATACAGGGAACAACGCAGTTGAAGAAATTACGCCGGTTGGCGGCTATTATGCAAACCGTACATTACCTGCCGGCCTGAGCCTTGATAATACTACGGGAAACATCAGCGGTACACCAACCGCCGCAAGCCCGGGTACAAATTATATGATCACTGCGTATAATGCAGGCGGCAGCGGCCCGGCTAATGTGAATATTACCGTTAATCTTCCGCCGCCGCCGACCCTCAGTTACAGCACACCCCAGGTTTATACAGCAGGTACGGCCATTTCGGCGTTGACACCAACAAGTACAGGGGTTGACGCGCCGGCTTACATCAGCACGCTTAACACCATAGGCACGGGTTTCACAGAACCGCAAGGCGTTGCCGTGGATGCCCAGGGTAACGTTTATGTTGCCGACCCATCTAACACGGGTATAACAGAAATACTTGCCGCCGGCGGCACTACAACTATATCCCCGGGCTTTTTTAGCGCGCCGCTTGGTGTAGCATTAGATGCCTCGGGCAATATTTATGTTGCAGATCCAGGTGTAGGCCCAACTTTTGCCGCTGTGTATAAGATACCTGTAACAGGCGGTGTGCCAGGTACGCCGGTAACTTTAGGTAATCCCGGCGATTTTGGCGCACCCGGCGCCATAGCGGTTGACGCTGCAGGCAATGTATATGTAGGTGATTTAGAGTTCGGGGTGGTAGGAGAGATACCGGCTGCTGGCGGTAGTACAATTTTTTTCAATTTCACCTTTGGTTACCCGGACGGCGTAGCGGTAGATGCTGCCGGAAATGTATATGTTTCGGATTCAGGCAGTGGCTTTCCCGTTGCCGTATATAAGATAACTGCCGGAGGCAGACACAGGTCGAAAATAGGACATGGATTCAATCTCCCAACCGGGGTAGCCGTTGATCCGTCGGGCAACTTATTTGTTTCCGATGGCGGCAGCGGGCAGGTAAAGGAGTTCCCTGCCGGTGGCGGTCCCGAAGTAATTGTAAACGGCTTTAACCTGCAGTTTGGGCTGGCCGCAGACGGGGCAGGCAATGTATACGTCAGCAATGACGGCGACGGCACTATTAAAGAAATTAAACCGGCGGGCGGCTTTTATATAAGCCCGGTTTTGCCGGCAGGTTTAAGTTTTAACAGTACCACCGGTGTAATCAGCGGTACGCCAACTGCTGCAAGCCCGGCAACAAATTATACTATAAACGCCTATAGTTATGGCGGCAATATTTCGGCAATTGTAAATATTGCTGTTAATCTTCCCCCGGTGCCCGTTATCAGTTATAACAGCCCCGATGTTTATACCGTTAGCGCGGTAATTACACCGCTGGCCCCGGCAAGCACCGGTGGAACGGTTGCCGCACCCGCCTATAGCAGCAGCTCAACAACCAAAGGCCCGGCATTTGTGTCACCGGCGGGCGTAGCAGCAGATGCGGCGGGCAACCTTTATGTGGCCGATTTTACAGCCGGCGCCAGGCTATCAGGCCCGACAGAAACTACCATAACGAAGATACCTGCGGACGGCAGCCCCTCGTTTACCATCGGCTCGGGCTTTAACAACCCGGAGGGCGTAGCGGTAGACGCGGCGGGCAATGTGTATGTGGGCGATACGTTCAATAATTCGGTTGAGAAGATACCTTTTAGCGGCGGCAACTATGGCAGCCCGGTTACTGTTGCTTCGGGATTCAATTTCCCCGTCGGCGTTGCAGTTGACATTGCGGGCAATGTGTATGTAGCCGATTTCGGAAACAACGCAGTAAAGAAAATACCTTTTAGCGGCGGCAGCTACGGCAGCCCGGTTGCTATCGGCTCCGGGTTTAACGGCCCCGGAGGTGTGGCTGTAGATGCCGCAGGCAATGTATATGTGGCGGACACGTTTAACGCTGCGGCAGAGATAATCCCTGTTAGCGGCAGCGGCTACGGCACCCCGGTTGCCATCGGCTCCGGGTTTCATGATCCCCTTGCTATAGCAGTTGACGCCGGCGGCAATGTTTTTGTTGCTGATGGCGTAAAGGGGGTATTCGAGATACTTGCGCCTGCAATAAGCAGTGGCGCCCCGGTAGCCATCGGGGGAGGGTTCGGTAGTCCGGATGGCGTTGCGGCAGACGCCGCAGGCAATGTTTATGTAGCTGACGGTTCGAGCACTTTGATTGATGAAATTAAACCTGTCGGCGGCTATTATATGGGTCCCCTTTTGCCTGCAGGTTTAAGCTTTGACGGCACAACGGGTATTATAAGCGGTACACCAACTGTAGTAACCCCTGCAGCAAATTATACCGTAACTGCCTACAATTATGGTGGTGGCGGTTCTGCAACGGTGAATATCGAGATTGCATCAAAAAATGCAAACCTTATGAACCTGGTATTGAGCAGCGGTACGTTAAGCCCGGTGTTTGCAACCGGCACAACAAGTTATACTGCTTCGGTAAGCGGCGCTACAGCATCAATAACCGTAACACCCACAACCAGCGATTCAACAGCAAGGATAACAGTGAACGGGACGGCTGTGCCCTCCGGAACGGCATCGGGAAACCTGACGCTGAACCCCGGCCCCAACCTGATTAAAACCGTAGTAACGGCGCAGAATGGTGTGGTAAAGAGCTATTTTGTAACCGTAACAAGAGTGCCGGCGGCTGTTGCCACGCTTGATAACCTTACCTTAAGCAGCGGCACATTAAACCCGGTTTTTGCGACCGGCACAACCACCTACACGGCAAATGTTACATACACCACAACATCAATCACTGTAACGCCTACAACAACTGATGCAAATGCAACGGTAAAGGTCAACAACACAAAGGTTGTGCAAGGCGCCGCATCGGGCAATATTGCATTGGCCATAGGCTCAAATACCATCAACGTGGTGGTAACGGCGCAGGACGGATCGACATCGGATACCTATACCATAACCGTAACCAGGGCGGGCCCGCCGCCAAGCGCCGACCTGACAAACCTCAGCATCAACAGCGGCACCTTAAGCCCCGGTTTTGCTACGGCTACAACTAATTATACAGCGTCGGTAGGCAACGCCACAAGCACAATACAGCTAACACCTACAACCAGCGACAATACAGCTGCCGTAACAGTAAACGGAACCACGGTTGCTTCAGGCACCCCATCGGCCGCTGTGCCACTTGTTGTCGGCCCAAATTTGATAAAAACCGTTATAACGGCAACAGGCGGATTAGTAAAAACGTACTTTGTCACCGTAACAAGGGGGCCATCGTCCAATGCCTTGCTGACCAACCTGGCATTGAGCAGCGGCACGTTAAGCCCCTCTTTCGCGACAGCAACAAACAGCTATACCGCATCGGTTGGCTATACTGCCACCTCAATAACCGTAACACCCACTACAAGCGATGCCACAGCAACGGTAAAAGTGAACGGAACAAGGGTAACGCCGGGCTCGCCATCGGGTAGTATCGCGCTGAATACCGGCACTAATACCATTACAACCGTAGTAACTGCGCAGGATGGCTCAACAACTGATACTTATACGGTAACAGTTACCAGGACATCGTCCAATGCCAATCTCGCCAACCTTGCCATCAGCAGCGGGACATTAACGCCATCCTTCGCTACGGCAACAACCAGTTACACCGCCTCTGTAGGCAATGCCACAGCATCCATCACGGTAACGCCAACTACCAGCGACCCTACAGCTACGGTAACTGTAAACGGTACAACGGTGACTTCGGGAACGGCTTCAACAAGCCAGGCCTTAGCCGTTGGCCCCAATTTGATAAAAACGGTAGTAACTGCATTTGACGGCACGGTTAAAAGCTATTTTATAACAATAACCAGGGCGCCATCATCAAATGCTGGCCTCGCGAACCTAACCTTAAGCAGCGGCACATTGAACCCCGTCTTCGCAACAGCAACCAACAGCTATACAGCATCAGTAAGTTATGTTACAACCACTATAAAAGTAACGCCAAGCACTATTGATCCTACAGCTACCGTAAAAGTGAACGGCACCAAAGTAACGCCGGGCTCGCCATCAGGCAGTATCGCCTTAAACATAGGCGCCAATACGCTCAACGTAGTTGTAACCGCGCAGGACGGATCGACAACCGATACGTATACCGTAACAGTTACCAGGACATCATCCAACGCGAACCTGGCAAATCTTACTATCAGCAGCGGTGTTTTAAGTCCTGTTTTCCTGACAGGCACAATCAGTTACGCCGATACCGTAAGCAATGCTACATCGACGGTAACAGTAACGCCGACAACCAGCGATGCGACGGCCACGGTAACAGTGAATGCCACAACGGTAACATCGGGAACGCCATCGCAAAGCCTGACTTTAGCAGTTGGATTCAATTTGATAAAAACCGTAGTTACTGCATTTGACGGCACCGTAAAATCGTATTTTATAACCGTACACAGGTTATCGCCGGCCGGGTTGAACAACCTTTACGTACCGATAAGTATTACCAAGCCAACGGAAAGTGTTCCGATTGAAAACGACGGCATAGTTGTACACCAGGGCGTTTCACCAAACGGCGACGGCATCAATGATTTCCTGATGATTGACGGAATCACAGCCTATCCCGAAAATAATTTAATGATCGTTGATCGTAACGGCGTGCTGGTATACGAAACTAAAGGTTACGACAATAGCGCCAGGGTATTTGACGGCCACAGCAATAAAAATGGGACTATGCAATTGCCCGGGACGTATTTTTATTCGCTGGACTATAAAGCGGGTAACGAAACGAAACATAAAACGGGCTTTATTATACTGAAGTATTGATATATTGGTCCATAGTCGATGGTCCATAGTCCATAGCAATTTGTAGTTCTTTGGCTATGGACTATGGACCATCGACTGCGGACTTTTTTTCTTCCCCGGACAGCGATAAATATTGTTTATTTTAGTTGGGTGAAAGCATGCCCTGATTATCATCACTCCTTGCGGATTTTTTTCCTGCTCGTTTTTTGCTGTTTCGCAGCGTCATGTAATCATCGCCAAAAACCTCCTATCGATAAAAAAGAACTCGATTTGTTGCGGCAAACCGATAAACTTACAATTCTGCACAGGCAGAAAATACTGTCTTTTGTCGACTCTGTCTATCGCACCCAAAAAGAAAAAGACCCCTATCTCCGCGCCTGGCGGTACCGGGCTTATGCGGATAATTACCAACGCAAAAGTTTTTATTTAGATGCTAACCGGTACGCCGACTCGGCCATTGCAATAATTGACCGCCAAAACTTAAGCGACAGCGCCTGGACCTATTATTACTTCGGGGCTTATATTACCAAAGGAAGCGTGTTGTACGCGATGGGACGCTATTCGTCAGCCATTGACGCTTATTTTAAAATAAAAGAACTGGCCGACAGAACGGGCAATAAATGCAATATAGGCGATATTGTAGACGATCATATTGGCATTATATTATTTAAACAACAAAAATACGATGATGCAAAAACGTATTTTAAGATGGGCCTGGATGTAATAAAAGGTTGCTCGGTTAATGAATTTAAAGCACGCCAAAAGCAGGAATTACTGGATAATATCGGTGAATGCTTTATAAACCAGGATAACCTTGACAGCGCACTGATATACTATCGCAAAGCCCTGCAGGTAATCGAATCTGAGAAGTTCAACGCCGATCCGGCACAGGCAAAAGTTCAGAGGGCGGTATGCAAAGGGGTGGTTTTAAATAATATAGCCCAGATACTGGTCAAAAAAAATAAGCTCGATTCGGCGGAGCTGTTTTTTAAAGAGAATATCAGGATAAATGGTATTACCTATAAAAACGAATCGAAAAATGCGCAGCTGTCGCAAATGTACCTCGCCGGTCTTTATGAATTGAGAGCGCAATACCCGCAGATGAAAACAGTGCTTACAGATTTGAGAAAAAATCTTGACACTTTGCCTAACGAAGATGTTGAACCCGGCTGGCGAAAACTAATGGCTGAATATTACAAAAAAAGCAATTTGCCTCTGGAGCAACTAAAATATCACGACAGTTATTTATCGTTAAAGGACTCCCTGGATATGTTAAAAATAATATCCAATGCGTCGGATATTAATAAAGAGATTAAAGCGAAAGGGCAGCAAATGGACTTTGTAGTGCTGCAAAAAGACAACCAGTTAAGTCACCTGTATTTATGGATAACCATTCTACTCTCGCTGATGGCCCTGATCATTGTGGCTTTGATATATTATTATTACCGGCGGGGTAAAAAAAATATTCAAACGCTTACGCTGCTTAACCGGGAAATTGGCGAACAAAAGGACAAGCTTGAATTTGCCATGGTGGAGCTTGAGAAAAGCAATACCGACAAAGAACGGATTTTGAGGGTTGTGGCCCATGACCTCCGCGACCCGATAGGCGGCGCCGCCACGTTGGTGAATACGGTTATTAATGATGACATGCCCGAAGAATTTGAGAAACAGAACTTAAGCCTTGTTGAAAAAACGCTCGCCAACTCGCTCACGCTGATCAATGAATTGCTGGAACTTGACCTGGGCGCCGAAAAAATTCATCTCGACAAGAATTGGGCCGATATCAATGAAACCGTAAAGCAATGCGCCGGCCTTATGCAATTAATAGCGGATAAAAAAAATCAGAAATTGCAGCTATCGCTTCTGCCTAAAACATTAACTATTTATATAGACAGGGAGCGGATTGAGCGGATGGTCAACAACCTGATAGGTAATGCGATTAAGTTTAGCCCCGCCGGCGAAACGATTGATATTGAGCTTAGCCAAAAAGAAAAAACAGTTTTAATTGCCATAAAAGATAACGGGATAGGCATACCGCGCGAAATGTTAAACGAGGTATTTAACACGTTTGGCGGCATAAGGCGCATGGGCACTGCCGGCGAAAAATCAATCGGCCTGGGGCTTTCGATCTGTAAACAAATAGTTGAAGCACATTACGGTAAAATTTGGGTGCAAAGCGAACCGGGAAAGGGTTCAGTATTTTTCGTTGAACTGCCTTTATGAAATAATATTTAATTGCTGCTTTACATTTTTAATATAAGTATCGGTAATAGTAAAAGAGCGGGATGCTGTTACGGCTTCGTCACCTATTATCTTTTCGATATACCGGGTATGCAAAACTTCGGCGCGGTTAATTTGCACGAAATCATTTTTTAACGCTTCGGGGATGATATGCTGCACAGTTTTTTGCAGCGAGCTCCTGATCAGGTAAGTGTTTTTGTCGCTGGTGATGATATGGGTGTGATTTATTTCCGACCGCAGGGAAACTACGTTTTGCCACTCGATCCGTACATATTTATTGCCCAGTTTTACAAAAAAGCTATTAAGGGAAGCGGAAGGCGTTTTGGTTTGCAAAGGAAGCTGACCGGCAGAGAAATGATGAATAGCGCTTTGTATGCTGATATATAAGGAAGCAGGACTAAACGGCTTGGTTAAAAAGGCAGATGGCATGGCCGACGCGGTTTCTTCAATAATACCATCGTGTACCGAACTGGTGATAAAAATAAACGGTTTTTTCAGCGTGCTGCTTATCATTTTGCCCAGCTCGATACCGCTGTTTTTTCCATGAAGATTAATATCCAGCAGGGCAATATCAAAATTATTGGCGCGGATGGCAGGCAGAGCCCCATCAATGGTATAGGCAAAACCTGCGACATTAAAGCCGAATTGGTTTAGGTTGTGCTTTATTTGCTGCATCCAGGTTTCTTCGTCTTCAATAACCAAAACTGAAATATCGCGCTGCATCATTATTGTTTAATTGACTTTGAATTCAGGGCAAGACAGGTGCAACTAATCTCTAACCTCCAACCTCTGATCCACTAACCTCTTCCCCTTCAAATATACCTAATTTTCTTTCCATCACTCAATTA